>OQWM01002504.1_pt1 | contig 12455 bp, 12 predicted proteins | sample 1691531 | NCBI WGS metagenome assembly OQWM01 (sample SAMN03418257, study PRJEB22391) | human gut metagenome | biome: human-gut; feature: organic feature; material: feces | host: Homo sapiens | place: Tanzania | collected 2013-01 | reverse complement strand
GCTCAGCAGCTCCCCCAGAGGTGGAGCCGAGGGCGCGACCCGCCGATGGGTTATACCGCCATTACTGCCTGTTTCATTGCTGCGATAAACTCCGGGTTTGTGCCGCAGCAGCCGCCCAGAAGAAGCGCGCCGTTTTGGGCGCACTGCTTCATAATGTCCGCGAAGCCCTCCTTGGACAAATCGTAGTGCGCCACGCCGTCGCTGCCAATGACGGGATTGCCGGCATTGGGCTTGCAGATCAGGGGTAGGGAAGTGTAGCGGCGCAGCTTGCTGACCAGGTGGGGGGTCATCATGTCCGCCACCACGCAGTTGAAGCCAACAGCATCCACACCGGCGCCCTCCAATTCCTTCAGCACCTTTCCGGCATCTGCACCGGAGAACAGGGAGCCATCGGACTGCATGGTAAAGCTAATCATCATTGCTCCGGCACATTCCAGCTCTGCGGCGGTGATAATTGCCTCGGCCTCCTGGGGATACAGCAATGTCTCGCCCACCAATAAATCTGCACCGCCGTCAATCAGGCCGCGTATCTGCCGCTGATAGGCGGCCACCAGATGCTCAAAATGATCCGGGTTCCAGCTGTCGCAGTGGGTGGCCAGCGTGGCCAGGTCACCGGCAATCAGGCAGTCCGGCGCGGCCTGACGGGACAGGGCAATGAGCCGGGCATTGATTTCCTCGGTTTTGTCTGCCAGCCCCTCTTTTTCCAGGGCAATGGGATTTGCCTGGAAGGTGGGGGCATAGATGATGTCGGAGCCTGCCTGGGCATAGCCCTGCTGCAAGGCAAGGAGGGGCTGGGGGTGCTCCAGAATCCATTTTTCTGCGCAGCAGCCCTTGGGCATTCCCGACAGCATCAGGTTGGAGCCGGTGGCACCGTCCAGAAAATGGATGCCGCCGGAAAGATAGTTGCGGAATTCCTGCTTTGTCATCATATGCGTTTCCTCATTCCGGGTAGAATATAACAGGGATCATTATAGCTTATTTTTGACAGAAATGCAATATTGATTGACCTTTTGGGTAAAATCTGATAAAATGTACCAAAATCTAAATCAAAGGAGCGCGAGAAAATGAAAAAAACGATTCTCCGAAAATATGCAAATCTGATTGTGCGCTGCGGCGCCAATGTGCAGAAGGGGCAGACCGTTCTGGTGTTTGCCGACCTGGACCAGCCGGAATTTGTGCAGATGGTGGTGGATGAAGCCTATAAGGCCGGCGCGGCAGAGGTGACGGTTCAGTGGAACTATCAGCCGCTGAGCAAGATTCACTATCGCTATCGCACCGTCAAGAGCCTGGGCACGGTGAAGGAATGGGAAAAGGCACGGCAGGAATACTACTGCGACGTGATTCCCGCCCGCATCATGCTGGTATCCGAGGATCCCGATGGCATGAAGGGCATCAATATGGAAAAGCTTTCCAAGGCCAGAAGAATGTCCTATCCCGTCCTCAAGCCCTATATCGACCGGCGGGAAAACAAGGAGCAGTGGTGCATTGCCGCTGTTCCCGGTGCAGCCTGGGCAAAGAAGATTTTCCCGGGGATGCGCACCAGCGCCGCCATAGAAAAGCTGTGGGAGAACATTCTCTATACCTCCCGGGTCACGGATGACCCCATTGCCGCCTGGGAGCAGCATAACAAGGATTTGGCAGACCGCTGCCGCTACCTCAACGACCTGCACATCAAGAGCCTGCACTACACCGCCGATAACGGCACGGATTTCACCGTGGGCATGATTGACCAGGCGCAGTTCTTCGGCGGCGGAGAAACGAGCCTGCAAAACATCTTCTTTAACCCCAATATTCCCACGGAGGAATGCTTTATCTCTCCCAAGCGGGGCGAGGCAGAGGGCATCGTGTATGCCACCAAGCCCCTGTCCTATCAGGGGCAGCTGATTGAGAATTTCTCCATCCGCTTCCAGGACGGCAAGGCCGTGGAGGTTCATGCCGAGAAGGGCGAGGAGCTGCTGAAGACCATGATTTCCATGGACGAGGGCGCGGCCTATCTGGGCGAGTGTGCCCTGGTGCCTCAGGCCAGCCCCATTGCCCAGAGCGGCATCCTGTTCTATAACACCCTGTTCGATGAAAATGCCGCCTGCCATCTGGCACTGGGCATGGGCTTTGCCGACACCATCAAGGATTTCCACAATAAGACCCTGGACGAGTGCCGCGCATTGGGTGTCAACGACTCCATGATTCACGAGGACTTTATGATTGGCTGCGACAGCATGAACATCGATGCCGTGTGCGCCGATGGCCGGGTGGTGCCCATCTTCCGGGGCGGAAATTGGGCTTTTTGAAAAAAGATTGATTTTTCTGAAAAAAACACTTGCATTCTCTCCCGTGATGTGATACTATAACCCAGCGATTAAAGATTGCTGGGGCTTATATGCCCTTTACATGATAAGAAAGAGGTGAACGAAATGAAGGAAGGTATCCACCCCAAATACGAACAGACCACGATTCGCTGTGCTTGTGGCAACGTCTTTACGACCGGCTCCACCAAGAAGGACATTCGTGTTGAAATCTGCTCCAAGTGCCACCCTTTCTATACCGGCAAGCAGAAGCTGGTTGACACCGGTGGACGTGTTGATCGCTTCAACAAGCGTTTTGGCCTGAAGTAAGATTCAAAGTCCGCACTACGGCAACGTGGTGCGGATATTTTTATACATTTTTCTTGTCCGCACCACCGAAATTGTGGTATACTGGATAGCACAGTATACCCACTTTGATGGAGGGTTTTATGGAAATTGAAGAAAGTGGAAAAATCCAGGACCGTGCCGTCCTGGTCGGCTTGAATGCCGACTGCTTCACAAAGGAGCAGACCGCTACAGAAGAAACTTTGGAGGAGCTGGAAGCACTGCTGGAGACCCCCGGTGGCTTCTGCACCGCCAAGGTGCTGCAAAACCGCCATACCCCCGATTCCCACAGCTTCATCGGCGAGGGAAAGGCACAGGAGGTACGGATGCTGGTGGAAGCCACGGAATCCACCATGGTGATTTTTGACAATGAGCTTTCCCCGGGCAACATCCGGGCACTGGAAGAAATCATCGGCGTGCCGGTGCTGGATCGCAGCACGCTGATTCTGGACATTTTTGCCCAGCGGGCAAAAACCAGAGAGGGTAGGCTACAGGTGGAGCTGGCGCAGAACAAATATCTGCTGCCCCGGCTCTCCGGCATGGGCAACAGCCTCTCCCGGCAGGGCGGCGGCATCGGCACCCGTGGCCCCGGCGAAACCAAGCTGGAAAGCGACCGCCGTCACATCCGGGAGCGGATCAACCGGCTGGAAGGGGAGCTGAGCCAGGTCCGTCAGGTCCGGGGCGTCCAGCGGGAGCGGCGCATGAAAAACGCCGTGCCGGTGGTGGCCATTGTGGGCTATACCAATGCGGGAAAATCCACCCTGCTCAATCAGCTGACCGGCGCGGGCATCCCCGCCAACAATCGGCTCTTTGACACCCTGGATACCACCTCCCGGCAGCTGAAGGTCTCGGACAATCTGGATGTGATTTTGTCCGACACCGTGGGCTTTATCGCAAAGCTTCCCCACCACCTGGTAGATGCCTTCCGGGCAACTCTGGAAGAGCTTCAATACGCCGACCTGCTGCTGCATGTGATCGATGCCTCTGACCCCAACAGACAGGCACACATGGAGGTGGTGGAAAAGCTCACCGCCACCCTGGCAAAGCCCGGTACCCCGGTGATCTATTGCTACAACAAGGCGGACCTGGTAAGCCGGGAAGAGCTGCCGACGGGTGAAAACGTCATTGCCGTTTCCGCCGCCAAGGGCCAGGGCATGGAGCAGCTTCTGGCACTGATTGAAAAGAACCTGGGAAAGACCCTGCACCATGTGGTTCTGTGTCTGCCTTATTCCATGGGCGGTCAGGTGGAGGCCCTTCACAGCGGGGCCAAGGTCCATGGTGTGGAGTATACTGCCCAGGGCATCGAGGTAGAAGCGGTGCTGGATGAGATTTTCTATGGGCGGCTTCAACAGTACGTCACAAAGGAGATTTGAGCCGTGGAAGAATATATGGTCCCCACCGGCTTTGGAGAAGACGAATTTACGGAAAAGAAATCCCGGTTCGTTGGCCGTCTTTGGCCGGTAGAAACCGAGGAAGAAGCCCTGGAAAAAATCCAGGAGATGAAAAAGAAGCATTACGATGCCACCCACAATTGCTGGGCCTACATTCTGCGGGACGGGGCCGTCCGGTTTTCCGATGACGGAGAGCCGGGAGGCACCGCCGGAATGCCCATGCTGCAAGTGCTCCAGCGGGAAGGCCTTTTTAACGTGGTCTGCGTGGTGACCCGGTACTTTGGCGGCATCCTTCTGGGGGCCGGTGGCCTGGTGCGAGCTTATACCAAGGGGGCAAAAATCGCCGTGGATGCGGCGGGCAAGTCCATGAAGCGGGTGTGGACGGTGCTGTATCTGCCCTGCCCTTATCCCTTCTACGAGCGGGTCAAGCTGGCGGTGGAGGAATATGAGGGCATCATCCGCAAAACGGAGTTCGGTGCGGAAATTGATTTGGAGCTTTTGTTTCCCGAAGCCCGGACCCAGGACTTTTTGACCCACTTGCAGGACATGACCTGCGGCGGGGTGGAGGCCATGGAGCTGGGCACGGAATACAGAGCCTTTCCTATAGAGTAAACTGAAAAGGAGTGATTTCCATGACGGTACGGGAAGAACTGGAACGGTTGGAGCACAAAAGGCTGAATCCTTTGGCGGCCTTTTCCGATTGCTCCGCAGGAAGACCCCGGCAGGAGCCGGAGCGGGAAGAGGATGTGCGGACCTGCTATCAGCGTGATACGGACCGCATCGTCCACAGCAAATCCTTCCGGCGGCTGATGCACAAGACCCAGGTCTTTTTAAACCCCGAGGGAGATCACTACCGGACCCGCATGACCCACACCCTGGAGGTCACCCGTATTGCCAAGACCATCACCCGGGCCCTGGGGCTCAACGAAGACTTGGCGGAGGCCATCGCCATGGGCCACGACCTGGGCCACACCCCCTTCGGCCACGCCGGAGAGGCGGCACTGACAGAGTGCTGGGGCAGACCCTTCCGCCACAATGAGCAGAGTCTGCGGGTGGTGGATGTGCTGGAAAAGGACGGCATGGGCCTGAACCTGTGCCACGAGGTCCGCCTGGGCATCCTGGGCCATACAGGTCCCCAGGTTCCCAAAACCCTGGAAGGGCAAATCGTCCGGCGGTCCGACCAGATCGCCTATGTGAACCACGATATTGACGATGCCATCCGGGCGGGGATTTTAACGCCCGAGGATATCCCCCGGGACATTGCGGCCATTTTGGGTGACAATCAGCGGGACCGGATCAATACCCTGGTCTGCGATACCATCCGGGTCTCCCGGGAGGCCGGGGCCATCTGCATGACCCCCAGGGTCCAACAGGCGTTAGCGGACCTGCGCAGCTTCATGTTTGAACGGGTCTACCGGAATCCTGTGGCAAAAGGGGAGGAGACCAAGGCCAAGGACCTGCTTAAAATGCTCTACGGCTATTATGTGGAGCACCCGGAGTGCCTGCCGGAGGATTTCCAGCCCCAGCTGAGCTTCGAGGGTTTGGGCCGCACGGTCTGCGACTATATCGCCGGAATGACCGACAATTACGCCGTGGGAAAATTCACAGAACTTTTTGTCCCCAGCGGCTGGAATGTCCGGGGATAATGTGCTATAATGAAGAGTAATAAAATCAGGGAAAAGGCCGACGGACGGCTCGGACCCTGAAAAAGAGAACAACGAAAGGAGGGGACCCCAATGCCTTTTCCACCGGCATTTTTGGATGAACTGGCGGCCAGAAATCCCATTGAGGAAGTGGTGGGCCAGTATGTCAATCTGAAACGCTCCGGCTCTAACCTCTTTGGCCTGTGTCCCTTCCACGGAGAGAAAACGGCCTCCTTTTCCGTAGCGCCGGACAAGGGCATTTTCTATTGCTTCGGCTGCCACAAGGGCGGCAGCGTGATCAATTTTGAAATGGAGATCGAGGGCCTGAGCTACCCCGATGCCGTCCGGGCCTTGGCCAGACGGGCGGGGATGGAAGTGCCGGAGGATGCCCAGTATGAAAGCCGCTATCACAAGCAGGAGCGGCTCTGGGCCCTTTCCAAAGAGGCGGCCCGGTTCTTTGTCTCCCAACTCTATGCACCTGCCGGAGCGGAAGGCCTGGCCTACGCCCGAAAGCGGGGCATGACCAAGGGCACCCTGACAAGGTTCGGCATCGGCTTCGCCCCCAACAGCTGGGGAAGCCTGTGCGACGCCATGCGGGCCAAGGGCTATACGGATGAAGAGCTGAAGGAAGCGGGGCTGGCCTCCGTCTCCCAGAAAAACGGCAATATCTATGACCGGTTCCGGAATCGGCTCATGTTTCCCATCATTGATGTCCGGGGCAACGTCATCGGCTTCGGCGGCCGGGTCATGGACGACTCCACCCCCAAATACTTAAACTCTCCGGAAACGCTGATTTTCAACAAACGGAAAAACCTTTTTGCCCTGAACATCGCCAAGAAAACAAAGATGGAGGGGCTGATTTTGGTGGAGGGGTATATGGATGCCATCGCCCTGCACCAATACGGTTTTGACTGCGCGGTGGCCTCCCTCGGCACCTCTTTGACGGAGGAGCACGCGGTGCTTCTCTCCCGGTATACAGACCAGGTGACCCTGATTTACGACGGAGACAACGCCGGTCAGAACGCCACCCGCCGGGCCATTCCCATGCTTGAAAAGGCGGGGCTCCAGGTAAAGGTCCTGCAAATGCGAGATGCCAAGGACCCGGATGAATTTTTGAAAAAGTTCGGGGCGGACCGGTTTAAGCTTCTCATGGAGGAATCCTCCAACCGGGTGGAATACCAGCTTCGGTCCATCCAGAGAAAGTATGATTTGACCCAGGACGAGGACCGGGTGCAGTTCATTGGGGAAGCGGCGGAGTTTTTAAGCAGCCTGGGAAGCGCCGTTCAGCGGGAAGTTTACGGCACCCGGGTGGCGGAGGCTGCCGGTATTTCCGTAGAGGCCATGAAGCTGGAGCTGAACAAGGCCTTCAAGCGCCGGGTCGCCCGGGAAAAGCGGAAGCAGGAACGGGTGGACCTGGCCCCGGCGGTTTCCGCTCAGCCCAAAACCAAGGCCTTTCACTATGACAATGTCAAATCCGCCATGGCGGAGGAAACGGTCATTGCCCTGTGCCTGCGGGACCCGGCCATGATGGACCAGGCCCGGGAGCTGCTGCCGGAAACCTTTTCAGCACCCTTGCTTGGAAAGGTATTTGCCCAGCTTCAGGACCAGGCAAAGCAGGGGATGACCCCCAATTTGGCGGGGCTTACGGATTTTACGGCGGAGGAAATGGCCCATGTGGCGGGGATCCTCCAGAGGCATCAGGGCCCGGTGTCGGACCAGGCCATGCGGGACAGCATTTCCGTGATCCGGCAGACCCATCAGTTCAAAACCGCCCAGTCGGATGACGATCTTCTGGCCCTGCGGCGGAGACTTCAGGAAAGTAAAGGGATCAAAGTATGACAGAACTGGAAGAAAAGCAGCCCCAGGCCCTTCCCGTGCCGGGGGATGAAGACGATATCCGCCAGTACCTTCAGGAAATCCGCAGCTACCCCCGTCTGACCCCGGAGGAAGAAAAGGAGCTGGCCCGCCGCTGTGCCCAGGGTGATGAGGAGGCCATTCGGAAAATGGTCAATTCCAATCTGCGCCTGGTGGTGTCCATTGCCAAGGAGTATACGGGCCGCGGCGTACCCCTTCTGGACCTGATCCAGGAGGGCAGTATCGGCCTTCTGGTGGCGGCCAAGAAATTTGACTATACCCGGGATTACCGGTTTTCTACATACGCCACCAAGTGGATCCGTCAGGGCGTTACCAGATGCCTTTTAAACCACGCGGGAACCATCCGGGTGCCGGTGCATACGGCAGAGCGGATGCGGAAAATCCAGGCCGCCAGCTCCTATCTGCGCCAGCAGAACGGCACGGAGCCCACGGCGGAGGAAATCGCCGCCCGGGTAGACCTTCCGAAAGAAAAGGTGGAGGAACTCTTGCAGCTCTCCCCGGACATCTGCTCTCTGGATGTGCCCACCGGCGACGGAGAGAAGGGCACTTTGGGGACCCTGCTGGAAGACCTGGAGGCACCCCAGCCCCAGGAGGAGCTGGTCCGCAAGGAGCTGGAAGAAATGCTGGATAAGCTGCTCGGCAGTCTGACGCCCCGGCAGCAGACGATCCTCCGACTCCACTTCGGTATGGAAGACGGCACCTGCTATTCTCTGGAGGCCATTGGCGAAAAGCTGGGCATTTCCAAGGAGCGGGTCCGGCAGGTGGAGAAGCAGGCGATGGACAAGCTCCAGGCTATGGGTACCAGTATGGGATTGGAGGATTTTCTGGAATGATCGATATGGATATTTCTTTTGGGGATTCCCCTTGGGAAGCCTGGATGGACCGCAAAAGATACGGAGACAGCCTGAGCGCGGCCCAACTGCTCACCTTTTTGGAGGAGGAAACCGAAGAAGGGGTAGAGGACGCGTTTGCAGCCCTGGAGGACCGGGGACTGAAGCTGGATATCACCACCCTGCCCTCCCGGCAGTTCGTGGGCCAGGCGGCCCTGCGGCTCCGGCAGGAGGAGCAGATGGCCAAGGAAAATATGGCTTTGAAGGATCTGGGCCCCAATGACCCCCTGCGGCTGTATCTGGAAGAAATTGCGTCCCTGCCTCCTGCTGAGGAGACGGAGGAACTGCTGCGCCAGGCAGCCGATGGAGACGAAAAGGCCCAGGAGTCTTTGACGGGTGCCGGTCTTCGCCGGGTGGCGGAAATCGCCAAGGAGTTTACAGGCTACGGTGTGCTGCTGATGGACCTGATCCAGGAGGGCAGCATGGGGCTGTGGAAGGTGGTTTCCGGCTTCTCCGGCGGCGATTATCCCAGCGTCCGGGACGATGCCATTCGCCAGGCCATGGCCCGGGCGGTGACATTGCAGGCCCGGGAAAACGGTGTGGGCCGAAAAATGCGTCAGGCCTTGGAGGATTACCGGGCGGTGGATCAGCGGCTTCTGGCGGAGCTGGGCAGAAACCCCACTTTGGAGGAGATCGCCTGGGAGCTGCACATGACCCCGGAGGATGCGGATACGGTCCGCCGTGTTCTGGAGGATGCCAGAATGCTGGAACGGGCCACGGCCCAGCCCCAGGAGGAAACCCCGGAGGAAGAAAATCAGGCGGTGGAGGATACCGCTTACTTCCAGATGCGCAGCCGCATTATGGAGCTGCTGAGCGTTCTGCCGGAGGAAGATGCCAGACTTTTGACATTGCGCTTCGGCCTGGAACAGGGCCTTCCTTTGAGCCCGGAGGAAACCGGAAAGAAGCTGGGCCTGACCGTCAGTGAGGTCAACCGCCGGGAGGCGGCGGCACTGGCACTGCTGAGAAACGAGAAAAATAGCGGCTGAAAATGCCGGGAAATGAGGAAACCAATGGAGAAAAAGATTTCTGTGGCCATTGACGGCCCTGCCGGTGCGGGAAAGAGCACCATCGCCCGCCGCCTGGCGGCGGAGCTGGGGTACCGCTATGTAGATACCGGCGCCATTTACCGCACCGTGGCCTACTTTATGGATTTGTGGGGCGTGAGCCCCAAGGATGTGGACGGGGTGAACCGCTACATCGACGAGCTGACCATCGGCATTGAGTATGACGAGGAAGGCTTGCAGCACATGATCATGAACGGCATGGACGTGACCCAGGACATCCGCACCCAGGACATTTCCCAGAAGGCCAGCCTGATCTCTGCCCACGCGGTGGTCCGGGAGGTGCTGCTGGATATGCAGCGGGATATGGCCAAGAACTACGACGTGGTGATGGACGGCCGGGACATCGGCACCGTGGTGCTGCCCAAGGCCACCGTGAAAATTTTCCTCACTGCGTCCCCGGAGGTCCGGGCGGAGCGCCGGTGCAAGGAATTGCAGGAAAAGGGCCAGAAGGCCCAGTATGCCCAGATCCTCAAGGAAATCCAGCAGCGGGACTACCAGGATACCCACCGGGAGATCGCGCCTCTTAAAATGTGCCGGGATTCCGTCAAGGTGGATACGTCTGAGCTGAACCTGGAAGAATCGGTGGCGGCCATTCGGAAGATCATTGAGGAGAAGCTGGCGAAATGAGTGTACAGGTAGCCAAAAGCGCCGGCTTCTGCTTTGGGGTCAACCGGGCGGTGGAGCTGGTGCAGTCCTCTGCCGCCGCCGGGAAACGCACCGTGACCCTGGGGCCCATCATCCACAACCGCCATGTGGTCCAGGCCTTCCACGAGGCCGGAGTAGGTGTCATTGATGACCCCAGCCAGGCGGGCCCCGGAGATACGGTGATCATCCGCTCCCACGGTGTGGGCCGGGAGGTGTATAGCCGTTTGGAGCAGCAGGGCGCCGAAATCGTGGATGCCACCTGCCCCTTTGTAAAACGCATCCACGGCCTGGTGTGTCAGGCGGAGCAGGAGGGGCGGCTTCCCATCATTATTGGCACCCCAACCCACCCGGAGGTGGAGGGAATTGCGGGCTGGTGCGGCAAATGTCAGGTCTTTGATAGTGCAGAATCTCTAAAAAAATGGGTTCAGGAAGAACAAATTGATGCGGACTTGCCAATTTGCATGGTTTGCCAGACCACATCCACTGAAAATTTGTGGAAATCGTGCAGAAATTTTGCAAAAAAACAGTTTACTAACTTGAAAATTTTTGATACAATATGTAAGGCGACTGAAGATAGGCAAACCGAAGCGGCGGAATTGAGCCGCCGGTGCCAGGCCATGGTGGTGGTTGGAGATGCCAAAAGCTCCAATACCCTGCGCCTTGCTATGATTTGCCGGGAATACTGCGACCGTGTAGCTCTTGTTGACGATGCCAGCGAACTGGAGCCCGCGTTTTTCGCCGGTATCACTGATGTTGGAATCACGGCTGGTGCGTCCACACCGGCGTGGATTATAAAGGAGGTCAACAAGACTATGAGCGAAATTACCAATGTTGAGGCTGTACAGGAGGAGAACTTCGCTGAACTTCTCGAGCAGTCCATCAAGACTTTAAATACAGGAGACAAGGTTATCGGCACCGTTACCGGAATCGGCAATACCGAAGTCCAGGTAGACCTGGGCACCAAGCATGCCGGTTACATTCCTTATGACGAAGTCAGCAACGATCCTTCCGTAAAGCCCGAGGACATTCTGAAGGTCGGCGACCAGATCGAAGTGTTCGTGGTTCGTGTCAACGACCAGGAGGGCACCGTGCAGCTGTCCAAGAAGAAGCTGGACGGCCTGAAGGTTTGGGACGAGATGGCTGACTACGTGGAGAACAAGACCACCATCGATGCCGTCATCACCGAAGAGAACAAGGGCGGCCTGGTCGCCAATGTAAAGGGCGTTCGGGTGTTCATCCCCGCCTCCCAGTCCGGCGTTGCCAAGGGCGGCGATATGGCTGGCATGGTGGGCAAGCCCGTGCAGCTGAAGATCACCGAGGTCAACCGTGCCCGCCGCCGCGCCATCGGCTCCATCCGTGCCGTGAACGCTGAGGCCCGCAAGGCTGCCCAGGAGAAGATCTGGAGCGAGATCGAGGTCGGCAAGAAGTACCACGGTGTGGTCAAGTCCCTGACCTCCTACGGTGCCTTTGTGGATATCGGCGGCGTAGACGGCATGGTCCATGTTTCCGAGCTGAGCTGGAACCGGATCAAGACTCCCGCTGACGTTGTGAAGGTTGGCGACGAGATCGATGTTTATGTCATCTCCTTCGACCCCGAGAAGCACAAGATCTCTCTGGGCTACAAGACCGATGCCATGAATCCCTGGAACCAGTTCATGACCAACTACAATGTGGGTGATGTTGTGGATGCCAAGATCGTCAAGCTGATGACCTTTGGTGCCTTTGCCGAGATCCTGCCCGGTGTGGATGGCCTGATCCACATCTCCCAGATTTCTGACCGCCGTATCGGCAAGCCCGAGGATGTTCTGTCCGAGGGACAGGTTGTCCAGGTTAAGATTACCGATATCGCCGAGAACAAGCGCATTTCTCTGTCCATCCGTGCTCTGCTGGAGCAGAACCCCGAGGATGCTGAGTAATTGATGTTCCTGCAATACCGGGGCAGTTTCGCTGCCCCGGTATTTTTCGACTTGAATTCCCAAACTATTATAGAAAGCGGGTAGCATTATGGTCAAGCATATTGTGTTGTACAATCTGAAAGACGGCGTTGAAAAGGAGCCAACCATTCAAATGATAGCTTCCGTCCTGGAGCCTCTGGTGGGAAAAATCCCGGGCCTGCTGCATCTGGAAATCCGCCAGGCCTATAGCGGGATGGACTATGCCCTCTACTCCGAATTCGAGAGCAGAGCTGCTCTGGATGCCTATGCGGTGCATCCCCTGCATCAGGAGGCAAAGAGCCATTTCTTCCACCTGCTGGATACCCGAGTGGCCGCTGATTACGAAGTATAAGGAGAGAACCAAATGAAAGCTATCGTTACTGTCG
>OQWM01002501.1_pt1 | contig 12461 bp, 19 predicted proteins | sample 1691531 | NCBI WGS metagenome assembly OQWM01 (sample SAMN03418257, study PRJEB22391) | human gut metagenome | biome: human-gut; feature: organic feature; material: feces | host: Homo sapiens | place: Tanzania | collected 2013-01 | reverse complement strand
TTAAATACTTTCATTTCTTTCTAAAAACGGAAGGTAAACAATGCCTCAAGCCAATACCGGTCAGCGGTATCCGCAAGCACATCGGCTCTGCGGTTTTTGCTCTCCTTATCCGCAATATATCCGGTACGAACCGAAGGGATATAATACCGATTATCCCTGATGGTTTTCCTGATATTCTTTTCGGGCATTTGAAATTGCGTATATTCCAGCGCAATCGTCATGGCTTCCTGCAAACTGTTCGCCTGCGCAAAGCCCATGTCAAAACCGTAACTCATGGTATGGAACTCCTTTTTGTTTGCTTGGTTTCAGGTTCGTGGTATAGGTGTCAGATGCCAAGGCGCTGGGCGGCAGTTTCGGTATCGCAGAAGCACAGAAGCTCCTGACCATATCGAAAACCGTCAAACCCATCGCTGTAAGAATAGTCGATACGACCTTTGCTATCGCGTTTGACAAGTTTCTTGAAGGCATCTTCCAGAGTCGTTTTGCCGTTGTTTACGGCCTTTGTGACCATGTCGTTGAGCTCATCGCTCATGTCAATGCCAACAGGGTCAGGAAACATCATGCTGCGGGCGTAATCGCGAAAATCCGCTATATCCATGAAATAGTCCTCATCAACTTCGGTGCGAATAGTGTTCGTCAGTTTACTCATTTTCTTTTCTCCTTTTTTGTTGCAAGGCGGGAATCAGATTTTCTCGACCTCATCCTCGCCGTACACGACATGCAGGCTGGAACTGTTGTCCCAATGCATGATGAGACTGCCAATGCCGTCAACACCGACAACCGTACCCTCCGTGCCGATGGGCGGGGCTTGCACATCATCCATCTTAATAAGGCGGACGCGGGTGCCATTGGGATATTCGGTGCGAAGCATTTCGATGATTTCTTTAGTCGGGAACATTGCTATCTCTCCTTTTGTTCAAGCATTTGCCCTGATTTTTGCTGCCTGGCAGATAAGCGTCGCGAGCGTTTCGGGGGTGTTGAATCGACTCACGGACGGACCTTTCCAAGTCCCTACATTGCCATTGACACCGTTGCGCAGTTTGATGCCACTGCCGCCTTTTTCTTTCCAGTCGTGCAGATTAACAGAGTAGTCGTCCAAAAGGACAAAGGACTTATCAATGCATGGCATTTTCAGACGATTGGCAGCTGCTGCAGCCTTGCTATTCCCGCAAGGAACGAAAATTCTGTGTGCAGCGTCGATTTCCGGTACATACACATCCAGCCATCCGGATTTCTCCCCTACCGCAGCAGGGTTCTCCGGCATGAATGCGGACAGCGCATAGATATCGAGTTCAGGATGCGCGTTGCAGAGGATTCTCACGGCATCCACCACCGTCTGATACGGAGGCAGGTCCCGGAAATAGTTTTCCTGCAATAAATCTTCAAAGCATGCGGCTTGCTGCCACGCTGCGAGTGTGCCGTCCATGTCAATGAACAGCCGGGCAGTAATGATGTTATCAGTCATAATGTACTTCCTTATTTAGTTAAGTGTGAGCGTTGATGAAGTTCTCGTCCAAAACGAAGAAGCTGTTGTCTTGAACCGTATCAGCGGCATACCAGAGTTTATCTGCAACATTGTACAGATAGCCATAGGTGATGTTTTCCTCTTTGAGGATGTTCAGGAACAGAGTTTCAGCGTTTTTCAGAACAACAGGAGTATCGACTACTTCGCTGTCGATTTCCAAGTCATCGCCTCTGTCCCGATGATAGGCAGTTGTTACGCCTCCTTTAGGACCGTGACGAACAGGTGTATCAAATGAGTGCGTTTCTCCCTCGTCCGGGGCAAGACGCTCGCGAACCATCGAAAGGCTTCCAAGGTCAACGAGTGCTGTTGCAAGTTCCGGGGTGTTGTAATGCTCAAGAAGCATCTTGCCAAGATAAGACGGGTAGCCATCAGAATGGCAATAGACGAACTTGATGATTCCTTCTTTGCAAATAACTCCGATAAAGCTTGGTGTGCTCATTCGTCTTCCTCCTCGGCAGTCGGGACCTCAACAACTGTCCACCAATCGATGAAAGCGGGACCTTTGATATAGAGGTCGCGATAGCATTCCTCGGTGGTGATTTTATCAACCCCGTAGGATTTACGATAAGTCTTTGATTCTTCCTTGAACTGTTTGTAAGCTTCTTCCATGGCCGATTCAAATGTGGGGAAACGAGCGGTAGAAAAAACGGACGGGGCGGACATATCGCTCATGTAGATGTTTTCGAGAACAAATGTTTTCATTGCAAAGCTCCTTTTTGTCGTTCGCAAACAAAAAAGGCAGGCTCACCCGAAGATGAGTCTGCCCGATTGTTTGCAGATTGTGAATTGTACGAACGCGAACAGCGCTTTTATGGAATAATATCTATCGTACAATCTTTATTCTACGCCGTTCGCACAGCTTGGCAAGCAAAAAAATGCCGCCCGTCCGAAGACGAGCGGCAAAAAGTTATGATGAACCTCCTTATGTATGAGAGTTAATGAAGTTCTCGTCCAGAACGAAGAAGCTGTTGTCTCGAACCGTATCAGCGGCATACCAGAGGTTATCTGCAATATTGTACAGATAACCATAGGTAATATTTTCTTCTTTGAGGATGTTCCAGAACAGAGTTTCAGCGTTTTTTAGAGCAACAGGAGTATCGACTACTTCGCTGTCGATTTCCAAGTCATCGCCTCTGTCCCGATGATAGGCAGTTGTTACGCCTCCTTTAGGACCGTGACGAACAGGTGTATCAAATGAGTGCGTTTCTCCCTCGTCCGGGGCAAGACGCTCGCGAACCATCGAAAGGCTTCCAAGGTCAACGAGTGCTGTTGCAAGTTCCGGGGTGTTGTAATGCTCAAGAAGCATCTTGCCAAGATAAGACGGGTAGCCATCAGAATGGCAATAAACGAACTTGATGATTCCTTCTTTGTAAAGGACTCCGATAAAGCTTGGTGTGCTCATTGGTTCTCCTCCTCCGGAATTTCGATTTCGACAATCGTCCACCAGTCGGTGAAGGCGGGTCCCTTGATGTAAAGGTCCCGATAGCATTCTTCAACGAAGATGGCATCAATGTTGCAGTTTCCGCAGTAATCCTTCAGACTTTTTTCGTATTTCTCACGCACCTTCTCTTTGGCTTTATCGAGTGTTGAAAAAACGGAGTGAGAAATAACGGCCGGGGCGGATTCATAACTCATGTAGATGTTTTCGAGAATAAATGCTTTCATAGTTTTCCTTTCTGTTTTGGCAAACAAAAAGGCAGGCTCACCCGAAGATGAGTCTGCCTGAATGTTTGCAGATTGTGAATTGTACGAGCGCAGGATTGCGCCTTGGTAGATGGTATCTATCGTACAATATCTATTCTATGCTGTTCGCACAGCATGGCAAGCAAAAAATGCCGCCTACCCGAAGGCAGACGGCTGAATGCTATTGGTTAGTTGAGGTTCGGTTTCGTCATGACATGGGCGCGATATACCGTGTTGGCGTCTTCGTCCTTCAATTCCCAGCAGCCGGTAAATCCATCGCAGGGTTCAGTGACGGCAACTTCTCTGCCGGTATCATCGTACAGGATAGCCTCAGTCCAAGAATCGTCCTTGCCGCCGCAGCAGCGGATGTCCATTTCAAACCCGTCGGAGAATTTCGCAGTCTTGCTCAGCGAAGAACCATCGCCTTGCACTTCCGCGCCGCGAAGGTACTTCTTGATGCGCTCAGCGTACGGTTTGCTGACATATATAGTTTCTTCCAGAACGGTTTTCTTTGGAAGTACATCGACAAGAACATGGTATTCGGCACCGTTGTATGGAAGAATCCAATGGTTGCAGAATACCTTGGTGTTCTTCGTCTTGTATACCGTCTTACCGTTCACGGCAAGCGTTACCATACCAGAAACACCATCTTTGCTGTTTGCTTCCCAAAGGACGGAAACAATGGTGTTGTCTGCAGCAAATACGACATCACTGATTTGATACTCGTCGTTAATGCTGTCAGGGTCGTTGAGATGGCGGATAAGAGCATCGTATTCCGATTTCTCCATCTGGATGTGGTTTACAAAGATGCGTTCAAAGCACTTGCTTCTCTCGTACATGCGTGCCACATACAGAACAGTCTCGACCAGGTCCTCGACAGTTCCGGCTGTCATGGAATCCAGCGTACGGCGAGCCCACAGGTCAACACCATCCTCGATAATGCTGCACTCACAAACTCTGTGAAGGCTGGGATAGGTTACACTGATAAGCTGCATACGAAGGGCGGGTTTGTTGCCTTTTGGATAAATGTCATTGATGGGAAAATTGAGGGGGTCAAGGCTGACACTTTCAGGGACCTCACCAAACCCCGACCAACGACCGGGATTCCGTTCTGCCATGAATTCACGGGCGAAACGCTCCGCAGTCTCCTTCGTCAAACCATGCCATTCTTTGACATTGCGGCTTTTCTCGATGGAAGAAATCGCATCGCTGACGGCAGTGAGGAAATTGCTCTGGTTCTCTTCCTGATTCCGTCTGGTTTCGTCCACGAGCTGCTCAAAGAGGGCTGCATCGCGAAGATACTTGGTGGCAAGGGGAGCCGATACCTCAGCAGAATCCGGAATTGTCACCGCAGTGGTGAGATATTCTCTGATATCCTTTTCGTCTTGCAATCGCTCGCAGAACTCCGAAAGCGAATTAAGCTCATCCAGAGAAAACTCGATTTTTTGGTTCGGCTGCTTTGCGGTTTTGGTGATAAGAATGCCTGTGTCAATTTTTTGAATTTTCATAAGTACAGTCTCCTTTTTTGTGTTTCAGACGCAAAAAATTATTCTTTGATTTCCTGGATGGTGATGAGACAGACGAGCATTAACTGGCCATTTGCATGACCGCAATAATCGCAGATGCCGCATTCGTCCATAGACTGATAGCCTCCGGGAAGGGAGTTTCCGTCTTCATCAGACGTTCCGTTGTCGTCAAGGTGACGGCATGCGAGCTCATTTTGATATTCTTTGAGCATGGCGGTTCGTGCAGCCTCTTTCGAGGTAAAAGCTGTGCGGTTTACGATGGTGTGTCCGATGTCGCCGGTATTGGAGCAGCGGTCAGATTTCAAAACGAGATACATAGGTTTCGTTTCGGCTTCGACGACCTTCTGTTCTTCCAACTCGCGTTTGATAGCGTTCTCGACCGTGATGGAGAACTCCCGTTCAAACTGCTCCCGGAACTGCTTTTTAACCGCCTCGTATTCCTCTGCGGTCATCTTGACAACACAGCCGATGTCTCCGTCGTCGGTGCTGTTGTTGCAGTAGTTAACGAACAGTTCCATATTGCCTTGCTCATCGTAATTGATGTACATGTTGATATAGTCGCTGTTTGTTGTCTCGCAAACATCTAGGCCAAACGCCTTGTCCGGGTCAAAGCAGATAGGGATATACACATTTACTGTGCAGCCGTATTTGCCGTCGGAATAATACTCATTCTTATCGTAACAATCGGTGATGTCGAATTTGAGCAACTCCTCCAGATTTTTGACGGTGAGCTCTTTGGCTTTTGCAAGCTCATGAACCTTCTTTGCGTGTTCTATTTGTGTCATAAACACTCTCATAAACATTCTCCTTTCTTTTTTGTAAAACAAAAAGCAGACTCATCCAAAAAGGATAAGTCTGCCTTTGCATTGCAGAATTGTGAATTGTACGGCAGCGGAGCGCTGCCAAATAATATCTATCGTACAATTACTATTCTATGCCGTTCGCACAGCTTGGCAAGTAAAAAAATACCGCCCATCCGAAGACAGGCGGCAAAAAATGTCAAGTGAATTGCATAAGAAGTTGCTTGAGCCATGCGGGTCGATATGTTCCAACAGGAAGAATCTGTCCGTTACGGTATTCCGCCACGAGAACAAATCCGTTGTCGTTGTCGAAAAACTTGGCTTCATCGCAATACGGAAGAATTTTCAGGATATCTTTGAAACGATGAGAAAATCGAGCTTCGACATCCTTGGCGGGGATATCGTGTCCACCGCGTTCCACGCGATTTCGAATTCGCCGGATACTTTCCTCGGCGGTGTCTAAGCCGACATAGTACAAGCGAATATAATATCCAGCCTCTTTTGCGCGTTTACAGAGACGCTTCGGATATCCCCCAGAAAGCGTTGTTTCCTGCGTGAAATTCACGCCGTCCTCCAATGCGCGCTCGATACGTTCGACAGCGAGTTTGCCGCCTTCGTATTCATCACCGCCGCATTTGAGAGTCAGCTTGTCGGGGTCTACCACAAAGCCGAAGTCGCTTCGCTCGGAACGCAAAGAACCGGTCAAGCTGGATTTGCCAGCGCCGTTCACGCCGCCGATGAGTGTGTAAATTTTCACAGTATCACCTCTGACCTATTATACCACATCGTGTCATATACGTACAACACGTTTCAAGCACAATCTCGGATTTCCTGCTCGTCGGAGCCGAAAATCTCGGAAAGGTGCCTATATTATTAGCATACAACGTAGTTTTCCTCACTGCCGAAGCAGCAGGCTTAGGCTAATCAACCTGGCTTACGGGTTGCCCCGCAAGCCCCGTCTACAACCGGCGAACCTGTTTAGGCGGAGTTGTTGACAGCTGTCTCTTATCTCAGGAAATGATGAAAGAGATGCTGTTCTGCAAAACCCCACGTTCTTTTTTGAACGCCTGCAGGTCAATGTTTTTGGATTTGAGCAACGACTCGAATTCCTCAAGCAGCTGACGGGCAATTTCATCCTTACTGAGCGTGTTGGCGGTCAGAGCGTTATCAAGGAAATCTACAAGATTCCAATACTCACAGCCATACAAAGCGCAGCAAGAATCGGATTCCTTCCGGTCTTCCTCTTCGCTTTCCGATGCACAAGGAATTACGATACCCTTGTCGAAAAGATACTCATCGAGAATATCGACGGTCTCTGCAGCAAGTTGGCGTTTGGTGAGGTCGTTTTCGCAAGACGCCTTCCTCGCCAGAACTTCATCCACCGACTGCGCGATAGCCTCATTTTCCGCAGTGCGCATATTGTCGCCGACTTCACCCCAATCGATTTTATTATCGACTTCCGCGAGGAACTTTTCGTAGATACCATCGTCGGTCATACGTTCAACTTCCTTGTCATAATCGCCGTTGTTTTCGAGGAAGAATTTGATGTCTTCGACAGGATTCACCTCGACAACAGGGCAATCAAGGACGTCATAGTTCTCAATTTTATCATCAATGCAATCGAGAATCCGAATAATGCCTTCCAGGAGACCGCGCATCTCAGACTCCTCGTTGTAACCGTTGCGAAGAGCAATGAGAAGCCCTTTTTGACGGCTGAGAGCATTGGTGTCGATGGTCATATCGACGTTGATACGAATATTGCTTTCTGTGTTTGCTTGCATATTGCTTTTCCTTTCTGTTGTCTACAAAATAAAAAGCAGACCTATCCATAAAGGATAAGTCTGCTTTTGTGTTGCAGAATTGTGAATTGTACGGCAGCGAAAATGCTGTATAGGTTAATATCTATCGTACACCTACCATTGTACGCTGTTCGCACAATGGGTCAAGAGAAAAATAGTTATAACGCGGTTGCGTCGGAAATATCGCTTTCCAGTTTTTTCATGTCCGTGATGAACCACGCATCGACAAAGTCCGGTCCGCAGATGGCCTTGTCATAAAGAGTGGTATTCACGATGTCGATGCTATCGTCATCGTAGGAAGAGTATTCGTTTACGATGGCATCCTCGATGACTTTATCACGCTCCTTCACGGCAGCCTCCATCGTCTGAAACAACTTATTGCTGACAATATAGGATGCGGATTCCTTGGACGTATAAACGTTCTGAAGTAAATACATATCGAAACGCCTCCTTCGTGTTAATACTTGAACAGCAATTCAACGACGATATTCCTTTTTTGTTTGCCTCGGACATCAGGTTTTCCTTATCTGAAAGGGTCTCCCACCAAAATATGTTGTGGGCGGCTTTGTTAGTTGTTAGTTTTCGAAATCCGGATTCTTCCAGACGGTTTTCTTTCCGTAATGGATATCTGAAATGTACTTGAACGGAATCTTATCCCGGTTTTTAAGAAGAACATCGTTTTCTTCTAAAAATTCCTCAATGCGTTCCTCTTCACTACGCGTAGCAATGTTCCATGTATCGAGATATCCATCATATATGGCATCCATATTGAAAATTCTGTCGACAGGGTACTTGACAGAGTCAATTTCTCCGTTGACGTTCAAGCCAAGGCGGACGTTCTTATAGTTCTTGATGCTGTCTGTCAAGGATTTGAATTTTCCTTCAGGAGTATCGGGATTGTTGTACTTTTTTATGTACTCTTCCGTCAACTCCTCCGTCACGGCCAATGTAATCCAGAACTGGAGCCCGGAATACTTAAGGCTCACTTTCTTGATTCTCTTCATCGTCCGTTCAGCCCAGCCGGTTGGATTAGCAAGATAATCCACTACCAGTTCATCGGCATTTGTGGATGTCAGGCCAAAGCAAGACCCGTTTCCAATCTCATCGACAATGCTGCCAATAGGGCTGCGATAATTCTTATGCCCATTTATTTTGCGACAGAAAGCGTTCTGTCGTGCTATCTTGTCGTAATAACTGCCCTTGAGAATTTTCTTCTTGTCTTCTTCCGTCACATTCTCTCGGAACATATCGAACAGCTTCTGTGCCATTTCCTCTATGACAGAATCCGAGGTAAAAGAAGAACGGCAGAAAATCGTTTTGAAGTCACATGTTTCATTGACGGTTTTGGCATTGTCGACAACGAGGCAAAGGAAGCGTATCTCTTGGTTGAATGTTACGGGTTTGTTTTCCCAGATTCCGTAAAACCGCTGCCCGTACAAGGCATCTACCTTGTGCTCGCCATTGGCGAGCGGCACACGAATGAAACGGTAGTAGCGCCCGGACGGTTTTCCGGTATCGAGAATTGTGTTGCCTTCGAACACGGATGCGCCGGATTTGATAGCCTGCTCAAAATCCTCACGAGTTAAATTGATAGTCATAATTTCTTCCTTTCTGTTTTTTGTTATTTTTCAGCTGTTTTCTTCGATGCACAATTTGCTGCTACGAATGTTTTCCAACCATTTTTCATCCATAGCATTGCCGAGGCAATACTTTTTCTGGGATTCGTAGGACAAATCGCAGCCGGAAACGACATCACCAATGGCGTTCAAGTACAGCTCGCCGCTGTAAAAGTCGATGCCGCCGGTTTTGCTGAATTCGTATTCGAGCTTGTCTACATGAGGTTCACGCTTCTTATAGATATCCGAATCGAGATTCTTAGCACGCCCTTCGTTCAGTAAACAAGCCCGATGAAAGTCCGTCACCTTATCGTTACGGTTATATTTCAAGCCACTAAGGATACTTTTACTTTCATATGGGATTGCTTCATGGAAATCATCGCTGCTGATACAAAGACCACACGAATAGTCATCCTTGTCATCGCAATAATTCCACCACTCCAGACTCGCCATAGCAAGGTCAGCCATCTTATCGACGGCTTTTCCGTTGGTGACCATGTAAAAGCTTCCAACGGCGATACCGCGCTCTTTGACAGCTTTCAAGGTGTATCGAATTGCAGGTATGTTCAGAGAAATTTCGCCGCCGGTAAAGGTAAGAGAGCTGATATAAGCTCCCTTCTCAAAGCTGTCGAGAAAAGCATCGATGTACTTTTCCTGAATATCGATGCTTTCGGCATCTCCGCGCAGGCAGTGCGCACAGCACATATTGCACCGGCGCGTAACTTCTATGAATACGCTATTTGCGGCATAAATACGCATTTTTTCATGTCCTTTCTGTTATTCTTCCGCGCAATCCTCGTAGTCGTCCATGAAGTTCTCGTTGCGGTCAACGACAACATTCACATCCGGCGGCGCAATTTTAGCCAGACCATAGTTCAAGAAGAACGAGCCGGGAATGTCATCGACATCGCCCCAGTTCCAGCAGCCACAGTTGATTTCCAGCTGTCGTTTGCCTTCGTCCGTCTTGAGATAGTCCATGACAGCACTGCGCAGGACGCTTTCTGGGTCATGGATTTGCTCCGGATTGTAGCTGAATTGCATCAGTGTGCATTCCGTTGCGGATAAGCCAATGACCTCATTGGCGACGATTGTAAAAACTCTTAACATTGGTGTTTACACTCCTTTTTTGTTTTGACGCAAAAAAGGGCGGACCTCTCAGAAACGAGAAGTCCGCCCTTTAAGCGAAATTGTGAATTGTACGAAAGGCATAAACCCCTTTCGATATGGGATGTTATCTATCGTACAATATCCATTCTATTCGGTTCGCACATTTTGGCAAGAAAAAATCGCTGCCCATTTGTGTAGGCAGCGACTGATTTACTTGCTATCGTTTTAGTACCTTATCGGCGTTTGCCGTTTTCGAGTCAGCCAGAGCACGTTCCTGAACCCGGTTCGTCCAGAGCGGGACATTCCGTGTACTACTCAAATAGGCTTATATGGATTGGAGGCCGATTGGATATTTATGGTTTGCAGTATCCGCAAGGCGTATATCCTTGCTCGATAAGTTTCTCTCTTGTGCCGGTATACTCCTCTCTGTTTGCATCACTTATCTGAGATGCAGAAGAGCAATCAGGGCGGTGGAACTTGCGAGAGTTTGTGTTCAGAATGTAGGTCTCGGAAATTGTGTCAGGCTGCTGCGGCTCCTCTATCTCGGCAGCAGAGGTATCAGCATCCTTGTGGTATTCCCCATACGAGAAGGTAACTTCCGAACCGTCAGAGGTGCAGTAGATATCACCGAGTTCGTCCGTTCTGAGCACCTCTACGCCCGCACTGGCGAGCTTTGCAAGGGTCTCGCTGTGCGGATGACCGTAGCTGTTGTCCTTGCCGCAGGATATGACCGCATAAGTAGGGCTCACGGCATCCAGAAATGCCTGAGAGGTGGAGGTGCTGGACCCGTGATGCCCGACCTTTAAGACTGTGGATTCAATGTCCTGTCCGGATTCGAGTATCTTCTCTTCCGTTTCCTGCTCGGCATCACCGGTGAACAGAAAGGATGTATCTCCGTAGACAATGCGAATCACGATGGAAGTATTATTCGTGTCCTCAGGCACGGAATTGACAGCCACAACGGTGACGGAGGCTTCCCCTAGGGTGAATGTATCCCCCACTGCCGGGATGGTAATACCACCGCCTCTCTCGTCCGCACGAGTCTTAAAGTTCCGGAATGCCTTGCTGTCATACTCTGTCACAGGACAGAATGTGACATCGGCTGTGTCAGTCTCGAAGGCACCAGAAAGACCTCCGATGTGGTCTTCGTGGGCGTGTGTTCCTACGACATAGTCTAAGTGTCCATCCGTTTCGCGCTGTAATACAGAATATACAAGGTTCGAGTCATCAGCATTGCCGCCGTCAATGAGCATCGAGTGCCCATCACAGGTAACGAGGGCGGAATCTGCCTGCCCGACATCGATAAAGTGGATGGTAAAGCTGCCGCTTTCCGATACGCCAGCCGTCTCCTGACCGCTTTGCGCGGTAGTTTCTGAGACGACCCCGGATACAGGAAGGCTTCCCGGAGATTCCGGTGTCTGACCGCAGCCTGTGAATGTTAGCGTAATGAACGCAGCGATTACCGCTGCAGTTCTCCGAAGAAATTCGTGTTTGGTTTGCATGGGTTTTGTTCTCCTTTCAAATAAAAAAGCGGGCCCATCCCCCGAAAGGGATAAGTCCGCTAAAAACGAAATTGTGAATTGTAAGATATCTGGTATCTATCGTACAATTCAATTCTACCGGTATCGCAAGAATCTGCAATACTTAAACCGTATCCGAACCTTCATGACACAGCATCCTGTCCGCATAAATACAGCAGAGAACCAAGCCAAGGCTCGCAACGCAGCCGAACGCGACATGCTTCGGGGAAAGAAGGAGCCATTCGATGTCGTTCATTACTTTCACCCAAAACAAAACGCCCATCATAGTAATGATGAGCGGAATAAAGACAGTTACTGTGTAATGCAGGAATTTTCGGAGTTTTCTTTTTTGCATCCTAAAACTACATCTCCCAATCATGCTTGCAAAACAGCCTGAACCACATATCGCTGATTCGTTGGGCTGTAATACCCAAACGGATAGCAGGTATACATGATAAGTTTATCGATTCCGTCTGTGAAATTAACGAGGACAGTGCCGTCATCCGCAATCACAGTGCTTGCGTCCGAGGACACATAGCCGGGTTTTGCCAGGGTGACGGAATACACATACTCGCCGTAATCTGTATCCACAACAAAGTTATCCCCTATGCTGACATATTGCAGCAGAGAAAACACGCTGTCATTATGAGAGCAAAGCAGATGTCCTCCGGTCACACCGACTTGGTAAGAACCGGGATACTGATACACCCCGCCGCGTTGATTCAAAAGACTCTGGTCATCGCCCCAGATAAGAGAAGCGTTAAGACCAATCGCGTCACAGGTAATAGTGCCGCAGGCTTGACCCCATGCTGCAGGGGCAATATCACCCCAGACAGAGGTCGCTGCCGAGAAAGGACAAACTCAAATGCGGCGAACCAAAGCACT
>OQWM01002500.1_pt1 | contig 12463 bp, 13 predicted proteins | sample 1691531 | NCBI WGS metagenome assembly OQWM01 (sample SAMN03418257, study PRJEB22391) | human gut metagenome | biome: human-gut; feature: organic feature; material: feces | host: Homo sapiens | place: Tanzania | collected 2013-01 | reverse complement strand
TCGCCGACCTGGTAGAACAGCATGACGGCGGCGCCTTCGGCCATGTGCGGGTCGGCGTCGGGGAAGAGTACCATGGCAAACGCGCCGATGGTTGCGACGACCATGAGGAAGCTTTCGTCGAAGGCCTTGCCGCGGCGGATGTTGTTAAACGCCTTTTGAAGGACGTCATAGCCGCCGATTAAAAACGGTACGAGGAACAGCACGAAACTGGCGTAGATGTCGCCCGGCTCGCCGGACATTGCGGTCAGGGCGCCAAGCTCCTCGAGGGCATATACCACAGCAAAGATGCCCAGCGCCACCAGGATGCGATTGCGCTTATGCTCGAGGGACTCTTTCTTCTTGCGCTTCTTCTTTTTCTTTTTGGGGTCGGCGGTCGCCATGATTCAAACCTCCCATTTGAATGTGTGAACACTCGCTCATATAATATCGCGAGCAAAGGCCGCGGCAAGCGCGGCCTTGCAGGTTGGCGCGTGTGCGGACTAGAGGATGATCTCGCAGTCGGGCTCGGCGTCGGCGGTGAACTCAACGACGCGGTCCAGGACCTCGTCGAACTCGGCGTCGTCGGCCTCGAGCGTCAGCTTCTGGGTCATAAAGTTGACCGACACGGACTTGACGCCCTCGAGCTTGGCCAGCTCGTCTTGAAGCTCACGCGCGCAGTTGGCGCAGTCGATCTCGTCGAGCTTGAACTGCTTTTTCATGATAGGTTCCTTTCCCTGTGTTAGCGGCCTGGGTGCCGGCCGCGCTGGTACCATGGTTGGCTGTTATTCGCAGATGTGGCTCATGCCCTGGTTGAGCATGGTGTAAACATGGTCATCGGCGAGCGAGTAAAGGATGTTGCGGCCGTCGCGGCGGAATTTGACCAGGTGCGATTGCTTGAGCGTACGCAGCTGGTGCGAGACTGCGGACTGCGACGTCTCGGTTGCTTCGGCGATGTCTGCCACGCACAGCTCGCGGCCCATGAGGGCATAGAGAATCTTGATGCGCGTGGTATCGCTGAAGACCTTGAACAGATCGGCAAGGTCGTAGAGCAACTCCTCGTCGGGCAGGTCCTCGGGCGAGCAGGTGGTGGGGACGACGGGCTCGGCGGTTTCGCCGTCGATCGTTGTTTCGTCTGCGTGGTCGCTCATTGCAACATCCTTTCATATGAACATGCGCTCATATAATGTACTTCCGATTATATGAGCGCATGTTCATATGTCAATGCTATTTGTGGCGTTATTTGATAATTGCTTGCCGCCGAAGTGGGATTTTTCTAGTCGAGCATGGCTCGATTCATCGTCCATCTGCAAAAATCGAGTTGCGCGGTCGATGGGCTATTCGCGGATTCCCCGAAAGTGCGCATTTGGTTGATATTGATTCAGATAACTGTTTAATAATGCAATAAATTGCTTAATCAATATATTTAAGCGTGCTGTTTCAGTATTTGGAGAGCCGGATTGAGCCATTTGAGGATGACTCGCGTGCTGCCGTGACCGCGCAACTCGAAAATTGCAGTCGGGCAAATGCGGAAACAGGTTTTAGAACAGCAGATCCTCGATCAAATCGACAATCATGTCGTCTTCAGTGCGCGGGCCGACAGATTTCGCGTGCGGGCTAGCATCGTCAACCAGGTTCATCTCTTCAGCTAGTTCGCCAACATGCTGCATGTCATCGGGTTCGGGGGTCTCGTTGATGCTCGGGTCGTCAACCTGCGGATACTGGCTCGCAATTTCTTGCTCTGTTGCCTGCGCCTCTCTGCGCTCTTCGAGGATTCGGCGACCATATTCGAAGTACCGCCGCAAGACAAATTGGCGAAGATCCTCCTGGAGGGCTGTGAAGTCATCCGGGAGACGCCCGGGGCAGATCTTCTCGCGAATGCGAATTGCTTCCATAACCCGTCTAAAGGCGGACTGTTTGAAAAATGAATGGCGACTGATAGTGATAACGGCATACCCCATGTTTCGAAGTGTGTTTCGACGCTCCTCATCAATCGCCTGTTGCTCGGGCTCATCATGGAAAAATCCGTTGTACTCGATGTCGGTCATTGATTTTTCGAGCAGCGCGTCGAAGTAGAATACGGTGCGCCGCGTGAGGGCAGAGTACCTTTTGGGAACTGGGACCGGAAAGTCAGTTTTGATGGCGCGAATACCAAAGCCGCCCACGGATTTGGGCATTGTGAGCATCATGACGAAAGCCGTTTCGAGCGGAGAGCGGCAGCCGTCGCGCACATATCCAAGCGCCTTGATTGCATTGTTTGAGCCGCGATAGCCCGATGCCTGGGAAAAGAAGTTCCTGAGCGCTTCGGTATTGGTTAGGGCGGGGCGCTCACGATATCCTGTTTCGTCGGATGCGTCGAGTGCGTAGGAGCCACAGATTTCAAAGTAGTATTCAACAAGTTCCCGTAGGCTGAGATCGTTTGCGGCTTGCAAGGCACACAGTTTGATGTCAACGATATAGATGCCAGCCTCGAGCTCAAGGTAGCTTTCTGAGTCGAAGGTATAGCGCGTACGATGGCAAACGCATCCATCGCAATGCCTTCGGGCGTTATTGGAGTACGTCAGCACGTGGACAGTTTTGGATTCGATGCCTTTCCCGTTCAGCCACGATTTGGCCGTCCTCAGGTCGGGCTCGGTTGGTACGGATGCCCTGATCCTTTCCATGGGTATGGGGTCGGTCGTGAATAGCGCGACCGACTCGGCTGCTTGGTATACGGCCCGTGCCGTGGCATGTGATAGAACGATTCCCATATGCGCATCATGACACAGCTTGCGTTCTGCACACTGAGGGCATCGGGCAACGGTGCCGAAACGCGGCGCATCTTCTGTGAACGGTAGTTTTCACCCGATGCGCGGTTGAACGGTTGGCGCCAATGGAGAGTTTTCTGTCACTTGGCCTCATTTGGGCGAATTCCTGTAGATGTCATCTGCATTTTTCGAGTTAGGCGGTTTTGACTCATGTAAAAAAGTCGATGGAGCTGCGTCTGTCGTGCAATTTTTGACCGGAACCAGGTGTTAGGGAGCCAGACCAATCGGTTTCAGAATGGGTTTTGGCTCCGCAACGGCGAAAAAGGCTTCGGCGGGGAGCTGAGTAAACCGCGCAACTCAAAAAATGTAGATGGGCGTTTTCAAAATGCTTGGATAGCGGCGTTCTTTGTCGCGAGAATGCAAAACGGGGCGCGGTCGAAAGGCCACGCCCCGAATTCTGCGCGTTCGTCTGGCTTGCTGCTGTTTGTGCTGTGCTGTTATGGGTGTTGTCGCGACCGACTTCGCTACTTAGCGAACAGGTTCTTGAGGTTGAACTCGGCCTGTACCGTGCGGAGCATGAGGTCGGTGTCGTCGAGGCCCAGGTGCTGCTCGTTGGCGTCGGCGGCGAGGGTGCCGCGGCGGCGTGCCCAGTTCTCGAGCGCGGCGGGCGCGGATTCGCGGGGGAGCGAGCGCACGTCGGCGTCCAGACTGCGGCAGATCTGGCGCGAGTCGATGACGATGATCTTGCCGGCGCGGCGCGCCTCGGCGTAGCCGTCAAGGTGAATCTTGAACCAGCTGTCCTCGAAGGCGGCGTTGTGCGCCATATACGGATACTTTTTCATGAGCTTGAGCAGCTGCTTTTGCAGCTCCTTGTTCTCGCGGAACGGCTTTTTGCCGTCGATGTCGTCCCAGGTGATGTGGTGGATATTCGACAGTGGCACGTCCTCACCGCGGTAGATGTCGGGCAGACCGCAGTAGTGCGCTTCGGCATCGTGCGGGACGGCGTCGCTGGTGAGGTCCATGATTTCCCAGCCCACATTGATGATGTAGCCACGCTCGGGCGCGCGACCGGTGGTCTCGATGTCGATGCCCAGCACCGTGCCCTGGATGGGCTTACGGGCGTAGGCCACGCCGAGCGCGTCGCGGTCGCCGCGGATCTCGCGCATGACCGATGCCGCGGTGCGCTTCTGCATCTTGCCGATGGCGGCGCAGGTGTCGGCGTCGGACAGACCGCGCGAAAGCGTCGCGGGCGTCACGTTGCGCAGGCGTGCCTCGCCAATCTGGTCGCACAGGTCGCGGTTGCGGTCGGCTAGGTCGCGCACGGTGGCAAAGTCAAAGCCAGGGTCGCCCTCGGCGGTAAAGTACTCGGTCTCGAGCACCTTGAGGGCCTCCTCACCCTTCTGACGCTCGGACTCCATGGCGCCGTGATCGCCATAGATAAACATGGGGATAAACGGCTGGCGCTCGTATTCAAGTGCTTGCGAAACGTTCATATGCTGCTCCTTGGATGGGCCGCGTCGCGCGGCTCGGGGTTACTGAGTTATGGCGAGATGATAGTTTACCATGGGCAACTATTGGCACCGCGCCTGGGACAACTACAATACCCTAGTTGACCGCTAGGACTTTTACAATGCTGCCGAAAGACACGAAAGGTTCCATCCGTCATGGATTTACTGATAGATATTCTGCTCGACGCTGGCAAGGACACGCTGTCCCTGGTGCCGTTTTTGTTGGTGACGTATCTTGCCCTCGAGACACTTGAGCACGTTGCGGGCGACCGCGTCAATGGCGCCATCAAGCGCGCCGGTGCCGCGGGTCCGGTTGTCGGTTCGCTGCTAGGCATCGTGCCGCAGTGCGGTTTTTCGGCCATGGCAGCCACGCTGTACGCCGGCCGCGTTGTGACACTGGGCACGCTGGTTGCGGTGTTCCTTTCGACCTCCGACGAGATGTTGCCGCTCTTGCTTGCCGAGCAAGTTCCCGTGCAGACCATGGCGATGCTGCTGGCGTCGAAGGCGCTCATCGCGCTGATCACGGGCTTTATCGTGGACGCCGCCATTCGCGGCCTGCGTCGCAACGCTCGCGCGCATGCGGCGATTCGCCGCACCGTGCTGGGGACCGCTGCCAATCCTGCCCATGTGAACTGCGCGCACGACGACCACACCGGCGGTGACATCATCGACGAGGTTGCCGAGGCCGGTGTGAGCGCCGACCATATCCACGAGCTGTGCGAGCGCGACCATTGCGGCTGTGATGAGGATGAGGGTGAGCATGGGCATGGACATGCTCACCACCATGACTACGGTCACGCGGACGAGCACCACCACGACCACGGCCACTCGCACGAGGGCGCGCCTGTCCTATCGATCATCCGCAGCGCGATCTCGCACACCGTGCAGGTGTCGGTATTCATTTTTCTAGTGACGCTGATCCTGGTCGCCGTCCTCGAGACCTTTGGCGAGTCGGCGATCGAGCAGTTCCTGCGCGGCAACGAGATGCTCGCCGTTCTGGGCTCGGCGCTCGTCGGTCTGATCCCCAACTGCTCCGCCAGCGTCGTCATTACGCAGCTGTACCTGGAGGGCGCGCTGCAGCTGGCCCCGATGCTCGCTGGCACGCTCATCTCCGCCGGCGTGGGCTACCTGGTGCTGTTCCGCACCAACCGCAGCGCCCGCGAAAACGCCCTGTTCCTGGTCATGATGTATGTCATCGGTGCCGGCTGGGGACTCATCTTGTCCGCCTGTGGCCTCTAAGTAGATTTTTGGGACATGCCTTAAAATCTACCCTTATGACCAGGGCATTTCCCACAGTCAAAAACAAAAAGGTAGATTTTTAGGCATGTCCCAAAAATATACCTTGGTTAGTGTAGTAGCTCGGCAAGGTTGCGCTTAAAGCGGGCTCGGTCCTCGCTGGTGAAGGCTGCTGGCCCGCGGGTGCGTCCTCCGGCGCGGCGCACTTTCTTTTCCTCGTGGCGGATAAACAGCTGCATGTCGATGGTTGCTTTGTCGTAGATGCGCCCGCGCACGCCGATGGCGGCGGCATTGCGTCCGAGCACCATGCTCGCCAGGCCAATATCCTGCGTCACGACAACATCGCCCGCCTGCAGGCGCTCGACAATGGCAAAGTCGGCGCTATCGGCGCCCACGCTCACGTCAAGCGTCGAGACCCAAAAGCCGCGTCGTGCGTGCTCGGCATCGCGCGGATTGTCGCGGCGAATGTGGCGTTCCAAGTTCTGCGTGCTGTTTCCGGCGATAACAACGGCGACGCCCGCCCGTCGCGCGCAGTCGATCGACTCGCGCGTGACCGGGCAGGCGTCAGCGTCAATAAAAAGCGTTCGCGGCATCTAGTGCACCAGTTTGCCAAATTGAATGGCGCGGACAATCAACGTCACGCCAAACACCAACAGCGCAGCGCCGCTAAAGATGACGAGCATCTTGGCCGACCACAGCGGATAGATAAACACGAACATGCCCGCGATGATGGAGAGTGCGCCGCTCAGGATGGCGAGGGCGCGGTTGGACGAAAGTTCGGACTCCAGAATCGACATGACACCCTCGACAATCCAGCCAAAGCCGGCAACGACCACCACGAGCGTGGTGAGGGTCGCGGTCGAGAACGCCTGATTGCGCAGGATTATCACACCGCCCAGGATGATGAGCAGGTTGGAGATGATGCTCGTCACACGCCAACCGGTGGGCAGCAGCGGCTCAAAAATGGCGGTAAATAGCCTGATGGCGGCGGTGATTACAAAGTAAAAGCCCAGGACGGTCGTCAAAAAGACGAGGGATTTGGCGGGTGCAAAAAGCAGTGCGATGCCGGCGAGGAGTGCGATGACGCCGGTGATGGCGTAGATCCAGCGCACGGCCTTGACGGCCTTGCCCGCCATGCTCTTCTCGTCAAATCCAAACTGACTCGATTTTTGGTCATCGTTCTTAAAGATGCCCATGATGTCTCCTTTCCGTGCGGCGTACGCCAAAAGTACTGCAACAAGTATCGCCCAAGGGCGCCACTGCATGTGGCGGGAAGGGCGAATTGCCGCCCCACATTCCCGAATTGTTACCTTTGTTCCCGTTTGGATGGGGACTATTCAACAGTTGTGGAACATTGCGTCGCTGAACGTTATTGCCTACGTTTTAGGTTAGATTTTCCTAAGGACAATTGGCTGTTATTGGGGGTCCCTATGAACGAAGCAGTTCCCGCAGCGCCGGTAAGCGCAGAATCGATGGCAAAGCAGGGCCGCGAAAAGCTCGGCTTGGACGCGTTTGATGCGTTGGTTCGTCGCGCCCGCACGTGCCGTCGCTTTGACGAGTCCATGCGCGTGCCGCGCGAGTTTTTGCTCGAGCTGGCGGAACTGGCGCACCTGACCCCGTGTGGTGCCAATGCTCAGCGTCTGCGTTTTCATGTGGTGAGCGGTGCCGAGGACTGCGCGCGCGTGTTTGACGAGCTCGCATGGGCTGGCGCGCTCAAGGATTGGCCGGGCCCCGATGAGGGCGAGCGCCCGACCGGCTATATCGCGATTCTTGCCGAGCGCGCCGTTCCGGGCAAGCCTGCCGCGCCCATCACCGAGGTCGACACCGGCATTGTCGCCCAGACGATGATGCTCGCCGCTCGCAGCGCTACGCCCGAGGTGGCTGCCTGCATGTTCAAGGCCTTTACGCCCCGCGCGATCGACGCCATGGGACTCGATACCGACAAGTACGAGCTCAAGCTGATCATGGCCTTTGGCGTGCCGACCGAGACGCAGGTTATCGACGCGATCGATTCCAACCCTGACGGCTCCATCAATTATTGGCGCGACGAGGCGCAGGTGCATCACGTGCCCAAGCGTCCACTTGCCGACGTGCTGGTGTAGTTGCATGGCAAAACCACCACAAAGGTGCCTGTCCCCTTTGTGGTGGCGCGAGGGGAGGGCGTGTGGCCGATCTGTATTTGGTGCGGCATGGGCAGACTGAGCTCAATGTGCAGAACATTTTGCAGGGCTGGCATGATTCGCCGCTCACAGCACGTGGGCGCGAGCAAGCGCTGGCGACGGGTGCGGCGTTCGAGGACCGCGGTGTTGCCTTTGACCATGTGTATTCGTCTCCGTTGGGGCGGGCGCGGTGCACGGCCGAGCTTATCGTTGGCGAGGGTCAGCCTGTTGAGTTGGTCGACGACTTGCGCGAGTGGCATTTGGGCTCGCTGGAGGGTACATCAAACCGCGAGATGCCCGCTCAGCCTTGGGGTGATTATCCGGTTGCCTTTGGCGGTGAATCGGAAGGTGAGCTTCGCGAGCGCATGGTTGCGGCACTGTCCCGCATTATGGCGAGGCCGCAACATAACTGCGTATTGGCGGTCTCCCACGGCTCTGCCTGCCAGGAGTTTCTTGGGCATGTGACAGGCGGGGGAGAGCAACCCGACAACGGCGCCGTGCTTCATTTTGACTATTGCGACGGGGCGTTTTCGCTCTTGAGTTGGTAACAAACGAAAGGACCCCCTATGAATAAAGACCTGTATCTGGTTCGTCATGGACAGACGATATTTAACCTCAAGCGCATCATTCAGGGTTGGAGTGACTCGCCACTCACACAGCTGGGATACGACCAGGCGGCGCGTGCCGGCATGTTTTTGCGTGCGCGCGGTATCGAGCCCGATCATGCCTACGCCTCCACGCTGCATCGCACCGAACAGACCATCGCCAACTTGTGGCCGGGCCTGGCGTATGAGCGTCTGGACGGCCTGCGCGAGTGGTTCTTCGGCGACTTTGAGGCCGAGCGCGTGATGCTCATGCCCGAGCGCCCGTGGCGCGATTTCTATTGCCAGTTTGGCGGCGAGGGCCAGATGCAGGTTCGCGAGCGCATGGTGACGACGTTGACCGAGCTTATGCAGCGCCCGGACCATACGTGCGTGCTCGCCGTAAGCCATGGTTCGGCCATCAAGGAGTTTATGGATCACGTGAAAGGCGCTGCGGCAGACGAGCGCGACCGCGTTCCGGGCAACTGCTCCGTGTTGCACTTTGCATTTGATGATGCGACGGATACGTTTGAACTGGTTGAGATCTTTACGCAGGAAGACTACGCGCGCGAGCTGGGGCTTGAGCCGCTCGTGGCGGCAGCAGGTCCGCAGCGCGGGTAGCGCTAGAACCGTGCGATCTGGTGGGTGAGCAGGCCCGTCGGGACCTGCGGCGCAGCGCCGCTGACCTGCGCGGCGGGGAAGAGCGCGGCCACGGTAAAGTTGAACGGCTCCTTGCCCGTGTACGTTCCAGCGGCACGGGCCTCGTCGGCAAGGAGCAGCGATGCCCCGGTCAGAGCGGCGGCGTAGGCGGGGTCGTCGGCCAGCGTCGGCTCCGGCGCCTGGTCGAGCATGGCGCGGATGGCTCCGACAGCGTCCTCGCGCTTGACCTCCCACACACGGTGCGTAATGCCGGCGGGGTCGGTGACGGCGTAGAGCGACGCACCTTCTTTGGCGGCGCCAAGGATGATATCCATGACGGGCGAGGCCTCATAGGCGAGCGACACGGGACGAGGCTGAACTTTGAGTTCGGCGATCGCATGCGCAGCGTCGTAGCTGACTTCGCCCTCGTCGCCCGCAAGCGCACTCATCGGGCAAATCGCCACGACGCCCGTCACGCGCCCCGGCTCGCCCGAGCATTCGTACACGTAATACGCCGCACCCGGATCCTTGAGCATCAGGCCATCGGCAATGGCGCCGCGCAAGGCATCGTTGCCGCTCAGGATGCCACCCATCTGCGGCAGCGCCTCGAGCACGCGGTCCTGAGCCGGGCGGATGCAGGGAAACGGAAGTGCTTTCATGGACGGTCCTAACGTGTGAGTCGGTTTGTTCGCGGCTTATTATGCCCCAACTTGGCCGCTCGCGTCACAGAGCACGTTATCGGCGAGCGCGACCAGTACCTGCTGGCAGCGAACGATATCGGCGTGAGGCACGTACTCGTTGGGCTTATGGGCGAGCGCGAGCGACCCGGGACCGTAGCTCATACAGTTGCGGTTGCCCGTCTTGCCTGCGATTACGGCGGTGTCAGTGTAGCCGGTAAAGAAGCCGACGGCCGTGTTCGCGCCCGTCACGTCATCTGCCGCGCGCTGGAGCGCTGCCAGAAGGGGAGAGCCCGGGTCGCGCTCGATGGCGGGGCGGTCGCCCGTCACGGTGTAGCTGCCATGGCAACCGGGAACCGCGTTCTCGGCGGCGGCAATGGCCTGCTCGACCATGTTGATCGCGGCGGTCGTGTCGGTCGGCGGCGTCAGGCGCATGTCGACCCAGACCTTGGCGTGGTCGGGCACGACGTAGGGACGATAGCCGCCCTCGATCTGGCCAAACGTGATAGTCGAAGGCCCCAGCTCATCATGCACGGGCAGCGTCGCAAACGTGCGACGAAGCGAGCACACGACCTCGGCCATGGCGGCGACGGCGTCGGCGCCCTTCCAAGGCTGGCTTGCATGAGCTGTGACGCCGGCCATCTCGATCTCGAACCACGTGCGCCCCTTGTGCGCCACCTGAATCTGCCCGTCGGTGGGCTCGGTGTCCAGCACCCACTCGTGCGAGCCGACCCAACCGGCATCGATGGCGGTCTCGGAGCCGCGCATAAAGTCTTCCTCATCGACCGAGCAGATGAGCGAAAAACCGCGTCGAGGCCGCACGCCGTACGCCGCCACGCGCTCGATTGTATGGACGAGCGCTGCAATGGCGCAGGCCAGGCCGCCCTTCATGTCGCAGGCGCCGCGGCCATAGAGTTTGTCGTCGCGTACAATCGCATCGAGCGGCGGGATGTCCGCATCCCACCCGTCACCCAAGGTGACGGTATCCATGTGGCAGATGTAGACAAGCCGCGGCTCGTCGCTCAAGCCGGGCACGGTGACCATAAGATTGCGTCGTCCTGGAAGCACCTCAAGCTCCTCGACTTGCACTGCATCCAGCGCCGGGCAATCGAGCACAGCGATCTGCGACTCGATCAACCCTTTGATATACCGCTCAATCTCGTTCTCATACGCACCGGGATCCGAGCTATCGATCCGTACAAGCTCCTGCGCAAGCCGCCAGGCAAAGTCCTCATCAACCATATGCAACCTTACAATCAGTTTGCTTTCCAAACCGATTGTAAGCCTCCTGAGAGATCCGCGACGCGCGCGTAGCGGTATTTACCGTTCACAGGGCGAGCCAGCGCGTTTGCCGTCCGAGCGGGTTCACAAATGACGCAGTGGGTAGGTACCCTTCATGGACGACATGCTGTGCGACATATCTGCCTTTCGGTATCACCGGATACCTCCACAGGTCTTGGCGATAATGCCGGACCTGCCCGATTCTGTGGACGATCCGCGCAGGGAGTGCCTTTGTGAGCATCCGCTCGTCACGCATTTCCTGGGCACCCCGCTACATGTGTTGGCGCAGGGTGGCTGTGGTCGCAAGGGCAGTCGCATTGTCAGGCATGTTTGGAACGGGGAGAGGCCGTTTGGCTCCGTGCAGCAGACAGAGTTTGGCCTCGATGTTGCGTCTCCGCTCTTTACCCTGCTGACCCTGGCCCCCTCGGTCTCAAACGAGCGTTTGGTCATGTGCATGTATGAGATGTGCGGCTCCTTTGCCGTGTGCAAGATTGCGCCCCAGGTAAAGTCGGCACTTGTGCAGGCGTATGGGGATCAGTGGGGCGACGCGCGGTTGGGCTGGGAAAACGTAAGGGATGTCGCTGGGAATCCAACGGACTTGTGGAAACGACCTCCCTTGATCGAGCTTTCTGAACTTGCGGAGTACGTCGAAAAGATCCGGGGGCTTCGCGGCGCTAAATCGTTCACACGTGCCGCGAAATGCATTACGGGGGTGGCGGCATCGCCGCTCGAGGTCCAGGCTTCGATGCTGTTTGGTCTTTCGAGGTTGCGCGGCGGCGAAGGGCTGCACCTTACCAATAACGTTGAGATTCGTATGACGCGCAGTGCCCGCCTGATTTCGGGGCTTGATAGACGCTATGCCGATATCCTGCTGTCAAATAAGGACGGCAGCCGAGAGTGCCTGGTTGAATGTCAAGGTAAGGCCATTCACGGATCCATAGAATCCAAGATCTCGGACTCAGATCGAACGACGGCCCTGCAAGCGATGGGATATCCCGTCGTTCTGTTGACCTATGGTCAGCTGGCCGACTCCGATGCCTTCCGCGTGGTGATGGAACTCATCATGTCCTATCTCGATGCGCCGTTGAAGGACAAGACGCCGCGGCAGTAGGAGCTCGAACGGCGGCTTCGTGAGGAGATTTTCATCGATTGGGCGAGCATGTAGTCCCGCGGGCGAAAACGGTCGCGGGAACTGGAGTTTTGGTTGCGAAAAGGCTTCAATTTCGCCTTGGATGGGCTTAGAAAAATGCTACCCAGAACAAGTTGTTTCGGAAAATAGACAGTCAACTCAAAAGTGGCATATAGAGATCGATTTTTACCTTCTAAAACCCCTGATGAAACTGTTTATCAATTCGGGTGTGCTTGGCGACTTGGGTCCCACTGTCGATTATCCGAAAAAACTTGTTTTGGGTAGCATTTTAAAGCCGCCAGTAAGCAACGAAATCGGCCCCCGTTTTGTGAAAACGGGGGCCGAATGGGCTTCGTGGTCCGTTTGGCAGGCTTGGTGCCGCCGCTACTTAATCACGCGTACGCGATACATCGACGGAATCCGCTTGAGCGCCTCGATGGTGCTGCTGTCCAGGTGCTCGTCGGTGTCGAACATAGTGTAGGCGTTCTCGCCGGCGGACTCGTTGGTCATGCGCTGCACGTTGGCGTTGT
>OQWM01002499.1_pt1 | contig 12465 bp, 7 predicted proteins | sample 1691531 | NCBI WGS metagenome assembly OQWM01 (sample SAMN03418257, study PRJEB22391) | human gut metagenome | biome: human-gut; feature: organic feature; material: feces | host: Homo sapiens | place: Tanzania | collected 2013-01 | reverse complement strand
ATGGATTTTCGAAAGGAGCATAAATTATGAAGGGTATAATTCTTACCGGCAGTACCAAAGAAATAGACAAAGAGCTTGAACTGGTCCAAAAGATAATTTCCGCTGCAGGTCTTGAGCTTGAAGCAGTAAATGTAAAGGATATAGATGTGGCGGCAGGCGGTGCAGGCAGCAGCATTCTGATTAAAGGAAAGCAGACAGCCTGTCCGGATTTTGTGCTGGTGGGCTTCATGGGAGACCTGAACAGCTACCACGAAGGCGCCGTACTGCGCATGTTTGAAAGCCTCGGCGCTGTATGTATCAACAGTATTAATCTGATCGAAAAAACCTCTGATAAGCTGTATACTTTCCAGCTTGCGCGGCAGTATGTGCCTGAGCTTCTGATACCAAAGACGCTTCTGGTCACAGCCGAAATGAGCGCGGAATACATAGTAAGTCAGGTGGGGCTTCCCGCCGTTATAAAATAATGCACGGAAGTCAGGGCAAGGGCATATCCCTGATTAAAACCGAGGAGGAGCTTGGCAATCTGCTGGACATTGTTTTCGGAGCGCCTTTCAGCGAGCCTATTATCGCGCAGCAGGCTATAACCTCGTCAAATGGCAGGGATATCCGGCTGATATTTATGAACGGCAGAATTATACACTCATTTGTAAGATGCAACGATACCGATTTTAAATCAAATATCAGGCAGGGCGGATATATCACAGATTTTGATATGCCTGATTTTCTAAAGGAACAATCAGAGAAACTGGCAAACGCAATGGGAATGAAAATAGGCAGCATAGATTACCTGTTTGGTGAAAACGAAAATGAATATTATCTCTGTGAGGCAAATTCAATGCCGGGGCTTACATATCTGTTTGAGGAGCAAAAACGCGGGGAGCACAGGCTTGCCGACATATTTGTAAACGAGCTTGCCGCAATGATCAAAAACAGTGCAAAACAGAATTTCGGAGGAGGAAGCCTTGATTAAACTGGTAAAACGATATTTCGGAAGATACAGACTGCTGATCGGGTGCGTGCTGCTGTTTTCTCTGCTGCAGATAATGTGTCAGCTTATCCTGCCGGAAATGACCGACAGAATATTGAGGTTCGGAGTTGCCGGGGGGAATATCAGCTATATTATAAGCATCGGAACAGAAATGCTTGCTATGACTGCAGGCGTAGGCATATTTATGATTATAAGCGGGTATTTCAGTGCCAAAATTACAGCCAGATTTACCTATGATATCAGAAAAGACCTCTTTGACAGAGTTAAAACCTTTACGACAGAGGAATACGGCAGATTCGGAGCGGCGACGCTTCTTACAAGGTCAACTGCAGATGTAACCGTAATGCAGATGCTTATGATAAACAGCCTGCGCTCAGCAATGCTGATTCCATTTACAGGGCTTGGGGCAATAATTGTGGCTGTAAGTATGAACTGGCCGCTGACGGTAATTGTCCTTGCAACCTTTACCGTAACCCTTATATTCATTGGAGTATGCACCAAAAAAAGCAGAACAGCTTTTTACAGTCTGCAGCTTTGTATAGACAGAATAAACCTGCTGCTGAGAGAAAAGCTTACAGGAGCAAGAACCGTAAGAGCTTTCGGCAGGCAGCAGTATGAGGAGCAGCGGATAACAGAAGCAGACCGGAGAGCCTGCGATGAGGCCATAAATGCAAACCGCTCGATTAATTTTCTCAGTCCTGTAATGCAGCTGGTTATGAATATTGCAATGGTGGGCATATACCTGCTGGGAGCGGAGCAGATCCGGCTTCATATGATGGATACGGCAGACCTTATAAAGTTCTTTCAGTATATACTGCTGTTTGTTTCCTCACTGGCATCGGTTGCCGACATATTTGTATTCATTCCAAAGGCAAAGGTTTCGGCCGACAGAGTTATGGAGGTTCTGAATTTCAGTGCTGACAGGGCAAAGCGGCCGGAAGCGGAGCGCAGGGAGGGCGAAACCGGACTTGTATTTGATAAGGTTTGCTTTGGGTATGAAGGCGCTCAGAAGCAGGTCTTAACCGACATATCTTTCAGCGCAGATCCCGGGCAGACCATAGCGGTAGTCGGAGCTACAGGATCAGGTAAAACAACTCTGCTGTCCCTTGTTTTAGGGCTGTTTGACACCTTAGAGGGAAACATACGCATAGATGGTGAGGATATACAGACCATGAATACTGCAGAGCTCAGAAGCAGAATAAGCTATGCGCCTCAGAAATCCATGCTGCTTCAGAATACAATCTACGAAAACCTCAGACTTGCAGACAAGGGTCTCAGCAGAGAGTCTGCAATGAAAGCGCTTTGTTTAGCGGAGGCGACCGGATTTACAGAGAGTCTGCCGGAGGGTATAGACACAGAGCTTGCTCAAAACGGCATGAACCTGTCAGGCGGGCAGAGACAGAGAATATCTCTTGCAAGATGCCTTTGCAGAGATGCGTATATTTATCTGTTTGACGATTCATTTTCGGCGCTGGATCTGAAAACCGATGCAAAAGTCAGAACAAATATAGCAAAGGCGCTGCAGGACAAGATAGTGATAATAGTGGCGCAGCGAATAGCTACGGTTCAAAATGCCGATAAAATTCTTGTGCTGGATAACGGTCGGATTGTTGCCTCCGGAAATCATAAGCAGCTTCTGGAAAACTCGGAGCTTTACCGGCAGATTTATGCTACGCAGAACTACAGTGAGGCAAAGGAGGCGGACTATGAGTAGAGATAAAACAAAGGTCTCCGGAAGAAAAAACAAAAAAAACGGCTGCCGGCAGGGGATTAAACAGCTTGCAGCATGCGCAAAGCCTCACAGCAAGTCAATAATACTGCTTGCAGTTGCGGTAATTCTTGAAACGGCGGCGCTGACCCTGGCGCCTCTTGCTTCAAAGAACATAATTGACAGCATAAGCGGCTCTGAAAGCGGAAATATAGATTTTGAATATATCCTGTTTCAGTGCAGCGTGCTGCTGGGACTGTATATTACAGGGAACAGCTCACAATGGGCGGACAACAAGCTTTCTGTAGCCCTGTCGCAAAGGATAATACTTGAACTTAGAGAAAGAAGTCAGAAGAAAATAGGCAGACTTCCGCTTGAATTCATAGATTCCCACCCCGCAGGAGATATACTGTCAAGAGTTACCAACGACATGACTACTCTTTCAAACACCCTTGACACCACTGTGACAAAAATGACGGCGCAGCTTCTGACCATAGCGGGAATACTGACAGCAATGCTTGTGTTAAATCCTGTGCTGGCGCTTGTATTTATAGTGATGCTTCCCGTAAGCTTTTTCTCGATGACGCTGATAACTGCCACTACCCGCAGGCTTTTCAAAAAACAGCAGCAGAAGGTGGGAAGCCTCAATGTTGCTGCACGCAGATGGGAACAGGCAGCGCTTGTCCTTGCAGCAGCCGTGCGTGTCCTGCTTTTTGCAGGCAGGGAAGCGGAAATTCGCCGTCGGACCGCCGACATCATGAATATAGCCCTTGAAGCCGGGCATCTGGGTGATTTTTTTCGCTTCCTCGATGACGCTCTCGTGGCTGCGCACCTGAATGTAGCGTCCCTGATGGAACGCAAGTGCACAGAAATTGCACGCGCCGAAGCAGCCACGGTTGTGAATGATAGAAAACTGAACCTCCTGAATGGCCGGAACACCGCCGAGCGCCTCGTAGGAAGGATGATAGGTGCGCATATAGGGCAGCGCATAAACGTGATCCATCTCCTCGGTGGTCAGCGGCTTCGCGGGCGGATTCTGGATGAGCACGCGCCGGCCGTGGCGCTGAAGCAGCGCCCTGCCGCGCACGGCATCCTGCTCGTCATACTGGAGCTTGACCGAACGGGCATAGTCCGGCTTGCTCGCGCAGACATCCTCGTAGGACGGGCACTCGACTGCATCCCACGCGAGCCCCTCGGCGTCGTGCGCCATGTAGGCTGTGCCGCGCACACCGACGCAGGCATCTGCGCCTTTTCTGCCGTGCCGGAGATTGTTCGCAAGCTCAACCACCGAATGTTCGCTCATGCCGTACATCACACCGTCCGCGCCGGTAGACTCCAGAATGGAGGGCATAACACGGTCAGCCCAGTAGTCGTAGTGCGCAAAGCGGCGCAGGCTCGCCTCGATGCCGCCGAGATAGACCGGCGTATCGGGGAAGGCACGGCGTGCGAGCATGGAATAGACGGTGACGGCGCGGTCGGGACGTTTGCCGCCCTTGCCGCCGGGGGTATAGGCATCGTCCGAGCGGCGTTTTTTCGCGGAGGTATAGTGCGCGACCATCGAGTCAATATTGCCGCCGTTGATGAGCACCGCATAGCGCGGCCGTCCCATCGCGAGAAAATCATGCTCATCGCGGAAATCCGGCTGACTGAGGATCGCGACCTTATAGCCTGCGTCCTCGAGTACACGGGAAATGATCGCCGTACCGAATGAGGGGTGGTCGACATAGGCGTCGCCCGTCACGATCAGGAAGTCGCAGTAATACCATCCGCGCTCGGTCATATCCTGTTTTGAAATAGGAAGAAATCCGTTCATTTTTGCTCCTTTGCGGCCGTACCGCTGTATGTTGTCCTCTGTATATCGACCATAAAAAAATAACCGCAGGCCTTGCTCGAAGGGCGGTTATTTTTCTGACAGCTCATATCATTACAGCGAAAAGCCGCTGCGTATCAATCGTATCAGTTATCCAGATAGAACTGTACCAGTTCCTGCATCAGCTCATCACGGTCGATCTTGCAGATCAGGCTGCGGGCATTGTTGTGATTGGTTATGTAGGTCGGGTCCTCAGAAAGCAGATAACCGACGATCTGGTTGATCGGGTTGTAGCCTTTCTCCTTGAGCGCGTCGTACACAGCGGTAAGCGTGCGCTTCATCTCCTTGTTGGACTCGTCTACCAGACTGAATTTTCTCGTTCCGTCAAGCATACTTGGTCTCCTTTCCGTTCCTACCTGTCGGGTATAATTCTATATAAACAGCATAATACAAATTGCGGAAAAAGTAAAGCCTATTCCGCGGAAAACTCGAGCAAAATCTTTTTCCATCCCCGGCACAAACAGGTGCCTGCACCAGAAATGCAGAAGGGAGACCGGTTGCAGTCTCCCTTCCTGTGTTTTGAAATTAACCGCGCAGCTGCGCGCCGAACTCGGTTTCGAGTGCCGAGATCGCGGCACGCATCGCCTTGTCGCACTCCTCATCGGTAAGGGTGCGGTCGGGCGCACGCATGGACAGCGAGTATGCAACGGACTTCTTGCCGTCCGGGATACCCTTGCCCTTGTAAACGTCGAACAGCTTGACCGACTCGAGCAGCTTGCCTGCCGCCTTTTCGACAGCAGCCTGCATGGAAGCCGCCGGAACAGCATCGTCGACCAGAACCGCAATATCACGGGTGGAAGCCGGGAACTTGGGCAGCGGATGGTACAGCTTCTCCGGGTCGATAGCGGCCAGCAGCGCGTCCATCCTGAGCTCGGCAGCCAGAATCTCGCCGGACAGGCCGTAGCGGGCTGCAACGGTCGGGTGGATGGTGCCGAATACACCGATCTCCTTGCCATCGATCAGCACCTTGGCGCAGCGGCCCGGGTGATAGGACGGATTAGCCTTCTCGGGAGCAAAGGACGCGCCCTTGATATTCAGCTCACGCAGCAGTGCTTCGATCGCGCCCTTGAACTGGAAGAACGACAGACGGCCGTAGGAGCCGAGGGTCAGGATCTTCTCCTCGTGCGGCAGTACGTCCGGGTCAGCCTTGCCGTCCTTGACGGTCGGGGTGTAGATGGTGCCCAGCTCGTACAGCGAAGCGGTCGGGTTGCGGTGCGCGTGGTTGTGCGCCAGATTATCCAGCATGGACGGCAGAACGGTGGTACGCATCACGCTGAAATCCTCACCGAGCGGGTTGAGAATGGTGGTGGAGATACGGCGCGGGTCGTTCTCGTCCCAGCCGATCATGTCGTAGAACTTCGGAGAGATGAACGAGTGGCTCATGGACTCGTCAAAGCCTGCCTCGCGGCAGACCAGCGCAGCGGCGCGCTCCGCCTGCTGGGACGGGGTGAACTCGCCCTGTACCATCTCGCCTGCGTACAGCGTGGTCGGAATCTTGTCATAGCCGTACATGCGGGCCACTTCCTCGGCCACGTCGCACATGCGGTTGATGTCAGTGCGGAAGAACGGAACAACGACTTCGCCGTTCTCGATCTTGAAGTCCAGCTTCTCGAGCAGCTTCTGCTGCTCCTCGGCGGACAGCTCCAGACCAAGCAGCGCGTTCATCTTGTCCGGCTCGAACGGCAGACGCTTGTGGTTCGGGTCGGAGTTGTCAACGTCGATGATGCCGTCGATGACCTCGCCTGCGCCGAGCATTTCGACCAGCTCACACGCGCGGTTGACCGCGTCGAGCGTCATGCGCGGGTCAAGGCCCTTCTCAAAGCGGCCGGAAGCCTCGGTACGCATGCCGAGCGCCTTTGCGGTGATACGAACGGTAGCGCCGTGGAAGTTTGCAGACTCGAAAACGACGGTCTTGGTGTCGTCCATAATCTCGGAGTTTGCGCCGCCCATAACGCCTGCAACAGCAACCGGCTTGTCGTGGTCGCAGATGGCGAGCATCTTGTCGCTCAGGTCGTGATCTACGCCGTCAAGAGTCTGGATGGACTCGCCGTTGCGGGCGCGGCGGACAACGATGCGGCCGTCGGACAGGCACTTGTAGTCGAAAGCGTGCATCGGCTGGCCGTACTCGAGCATGACGTAGTTGGTGATGTCAACGATGTTGTTGATCGGGCGAACGCCGCAGGCGTGCAGACGCTCGCGCATCCACGCCGGGGACGGCTCGATCTTGATATTCTTGACAATGCGAGCGGTGTAGCGCGGGCACAGATCGGTGTCCTTGACCTCAACCGACATATACTTGTTGATGTCGTCGCCCACGCCCTTGACCTCCGGGGTCTTGACCGAGAACGGACGGTCGAAGGTAGCTGCGGTCTCGCGGGCAAGGCCGATCACGCTCAGGCAGTCCGGACGGTTGGACGTGATCTCGAAGTCGGAGACCCAGTCGTCCAGACCGAGTACCTTCTTGATGTCCTCGCCGACCGGGGTGCCGGCGGGCAGGAACAGGATGCCGTTCTCGCAGGCATACGGTACGCAGCCGTGGCTCAGGCCGAGTTCCTGGAACGAGCACATCATGCCATTGGACGGCACGCCGCGCAGCTTGCCCTTGGTGATCTTTACGCCGCCCGGCAGGGTAGACTTGTGCAGGCAGACCGGGCAGATCTCGCCAACGGACGCAGGCGTTACATTGGGTGCGCCGGTGACGATCTGCACCGGCTCCTCCTTGCCGACATCGAGCTGGCAGATCTTCAGATGGTCGGAGTCCGGATGGTCGACAACGGACAGGATCTTGCCGGTCACAACGTTTTCGATCTCTGCGCCGAGGTAGTAGACCTCCTCGACCTTGGAGCCGGACATGGTCAGCTTGGCATCATATTCCTTCGGGGTGATGCCGGTCATATCGGTATAATCCGAAAGCCAGGATAATGGCAGTTTCATTGGATATATTTCCTCCTTGATGGTATCGCGCCATCAGGCGCGCATGAAATTGAAAACAGTGCTGCTGTTTTCGTATACAGCGGACTTCGGAAGTCCGCTGTAAGCGCGTCAGCGCTTAGAACTGGTGCAGGAATCGAACGTCGTTCTCATAGAACAGACGGATATCGTCGATCTTGAAACGGCCCATGACCATACGCTCGAGGCCGATGCCGAAGGCGTAGCCGGAGTATTCGTCCGGATCGATGCCGCTCATCTCGAGCACCTTGGGGTGGACCATGCCGCAGCCGAGGATCTCGATCCAGCCTTCGCCCTTGCAGAGCGGGCAGCCTGCGCCGTGGCAGCGGTAGCACTGAATATCCATCTCAGCGCTCGGCTCGGTGAACGGGAAGTGGTGTGGACGGAAACGAACGACCGTGTCCTCGCCGTACAGCTTCTTGGCGAACAGCTCAAGGATGCCCTTGAGGTCGCTCATGCGGATGCCCTTGTCAACGACCAGACCCTCGATCTGATGGAACAGGGGAGAGTGGGTCGCGTCAACGGCGTCCGAACGGTAAACGCGGCCCGGCGCAATGATGCGGATCGGCGGCTTGCGCTTTTCCATGGTGCGGACCTGCATCGGGGAGGTCTGGGTACGCAGAACGACATTGTCCGAGATATAGAAGGTGTCCTGCGTGTCGCGCGCCGGATGATCCTTCGGAATGTTCAGCGCCTCGAAGTTGTAGTGGTCGAGCTCGACCTCCGGGCCTTCCGCGATAGAGAAGCCAAGACCGAGGAAAATCTCCTTGAACTCGTCGAGGACGATGTTCAGCGGATGCTTTTTGCCGATCACGACCTCGTCACCCGGAAGGGTAACGTCAATGGTCTCGGCTTCGAGCTTCTTTTCGAGCGCTGCCTGCTCGAGCAGCTTTTTCTGCTTGTCGATGATGGTCTCGATCTCAGCGCGAACGTCGTTGATGAGCTGGCCGACAACCGGGCGCTCCTCCGCAGCAACGTCCTTCATACCCTTGAGCAGAGCGGTCAGCTCGCCCTTCTTGCCGAGGAACTTGACACGCGCTTCATCGAGGGCGCGTGCATCCGCTGCCGCAGCAAGCTGCTCCTTCGCGGACTGCAAAATGCCTTGCAGCTTTTCTTTCATATCAATTCTCCTTTGGAACGTGATGTTCATGCCGGGACGGAAGCGTAAAAAAGCCTTCCGTCCCTCTGCTTTTGCAGATATAGGGACGAAAGGCATAACTCTTCCGTGGTACCACCCTGATTTCCGAATACTCGGACACTCATTAAACGCCGGTAACGAGGCGTCAGCCCGTCTGTACCTACTGCCGAAAACCGCGGTTCAGCACAGATGCTCGCAGGGGAACTTCACATCCTGTCTCATGGCGTGACTTACAGCCTGCGGCCGCGCTCTCTGGACCGAGAAATGGGAATGCTACTTTTCCTGTTCATCGCATTGGAATATTCATAACAGAATTATTAAACCACATTTCCGCGCAGAATGCAAGAGCGGTTTGCAGGAATTTAAGCGTTTTTTCCGTTTTTCATCGAGAAAGTGACCAGTTCCTCGCTCTCATGCTGAACATCTGTCTTTGCAACTGTCACGGTTTCCGGGATCGCGTCCGCAGAGACATCCTCAAGAACCGCAAGACCGACGCCGTGTTTTTCGCTGACCGACAGACAGTTTTTCGCCGGCTGATCGTCGATATAGATATCACGCGCCGGTTCGGCGCCGCCGAACCAGAGCATCAGCGTTTCCGCCTCAGGATAATACGCTGCACGGTACAGCGTCACACCGCCGTTCCTCTGTTTTTCCGAGATGAGCTCGCGCACCTCGAAGGTCTCGGAGGGATCTTTCTGCACAGACATCGCGCCGGTTCGGTATTCGGAATGAATATAATTATACTGCTGCACCTTGCTGACGATGCAGTACGAAAGCATGCACGCCAGAACGATGACGCACGCCCAGAGTGCGGTTTTCTTTGTTTTTGGCATAACTTCTCCTCCTCAGACCCAGGGGAATACCCAGCGAATGCTGAAAAACGTCGCGGCCATGCTCAGGCCGTTTGCGCACAGCGCATAGCAGACCGGATGTGGCGACGGACGTTCGCTCCTGAGCGTTTTGCGGTAAATGACGGCCTCCGCAATCCAGATGGCAAGCTCGAGCGGCACAAAGACAAAATACCGGTAGAACACCACATCCTGCGCCATGCACCATGCGGTAACGGCGGTCAGCACAAGCTGCGTTGCGACATTCACGCAGAGGAACGCTCTGCGGTTGCGCTCGTCCCAGAAGCCGAACGGAATGAGCAGCAGCCCCTCGATCAGCAGCGTCGGCAGCAGGGAGGAGAGAAACTGCTTTGCGTAATCGTTCCACGAATTGCCGGTCAGGACCGTGTTCGCGGCGTAGTCGTAGGTAAATTCCTGCCACAGGCGGTAGCGCTGCTGCACGAACGAGAGCCGGGCGCCGTCCTTTGTCGCGATGACGATACGGAACTTGTCCGGGACGCCGTGATAGTCATACCGGAAGGTGTCATCCGTACTCTGTATCTCGCCGTACATCGGCGCTCGCGTACCATCCAGCATAGCCAGATGCCACGTACCTTCTCCGCCTGCATCGCGTGCCGCCGTCCGAAGATTCGTTATGATCCCGGCATCCATCTGCGTCTCGGAAAGATGGTTCCAGTCCTGATTATCAAACAGCTCGTCCGACGCTTCACCCGGCACGAGCAGATCAAGATAATAGCTCCCGCTCGGCGGATTTTTCACATGGATGGTCACGCTCGGCTTTGGCCCCATGTCAGCGCGCGCCGGAACCGGCAGCAGAACGGCAAGCAGCGCGAGCACGCAGAAAACAGATGTCCACTTTTGTTTCATAATGTTTCCCTCCTTACCTTTATATGCTAATCGTAACACGCAGAGGGAACAAACACAAGTTACAAATACAATACGGTATGATTTTTCGTCCGTCCTGCTTGACAAAAGCTGTGTTTGCGGCTATAATAGCAAAGTAATACTGAGAAAATGCCATGAAAAAGAGGAGTATTTCTTCTTCGTCTGTTCAGAGAAGGTGCGGTCGGTGCAAGCACCTCTGCGAGAAGAAAGAAGGTCGCTTTGGAGCAGGGCAGCTGATTTGTGTTAAGCTGTTCCGTCTTGTCCACGTTACGGATTAACGAGCGCGCGGCTTTTTGCCGCGAATTCAGGTGGTACCACGGAGCACGCTTCGTCCTGTTTTGGACGGCGTGCTGTTTTATTTTTGTAAAAAAATTGAAGGAGATAGATCTATGAGCGAACTGCCTAAGACCTACGACCCGAAAGCGGTCGAGGACAAGCTGTACAGCTTCTGGAACGACTCCGGCTTCTTCCATGCCGAAGTCAACCCGAAAAAGAAACCCTATACCATCGTTATCCCGCCTCCGAACGTAACCGGCCAGCTCCATATGGGTCATGCGTTCGACGAGACCCTTCAGGATGTCCTGATCCGCACCAAGCGCATGCAGGGCTACGAGGCGCTGTGGATGCCGGGCACCGACCACGCCGGCATCGCAACCCAGATCAAGGTCGAGGAGAACCTCCGCAAGGAGGAGGGCAAGACCCGTTATGACCTCGGCCGCGAGGAATTTCTGAAGCGTGTCTGGGACTGGAAGCACAAGTTCGGCAACCGCATCATCAGCCAGCTGAAAAAGCTCGGCTCGTCCTGTGACTGGGAGCGCGAGCGCTTCACGATGGACGAGGGCTGCTCCAAGGCAGTCCGGGAAGTTTTCGTAAACCTGTACAACAAGGGCCTGATCTATAAGGGCCACCGCATCATCAACTGGTGTCCGCACTGCGCGACCGCGCTTTCCGACGCCGAGGTTGAGTACGAGACCCAGCCGGGCAAGCTGTGGCACATCCGCTATCCGCTTGCAGACGGCTCGGGTGAGCTGGTGGTTGCGACTACCCGTCCGGAGACCTTCATGGGCGATACCGGCGTTGCCGTCAACCCGAACGACGAGCGCTACAAGCACCTGATCGGCAAGACCTGCATCCTCCCGATCATGAACCGTGAAATCCCGATCTTCGGCGACGAGTACGTTGACATGGAGTTCGGCACCGGCTGCGTCAAGGTCACGCCGTGCCACGACCCGAACGACTTCGAGATGGGTCAGCGCCACAACCTCGAGCAGATTCTCGTGTTCAACGAGGACGCGACCGTCAACGCAAACGGCGGCAAGTACGAGGGCATGGACCGCTACGAGTGCCGCAAGGCGGTTGTTAAGGACCTCGAGGAAGGCGGCTACCTCGTTAAGATCGAGGACCACGAACACAACGTCGGCACCTGCTACCGCTGCGGCACGACTGTTGAGCCGATGACCTCGGCGCAGTGGTTCGTCAAGATGGCGCCGCTCGCAAAGCCCGCTATGGACGTTGTAAACGAGGGCAAGACCAAGTTCGTGCCCGACCGTTTCTCCAAGACCTATCTGCGCTGGATGGAGAACGTACACGACTGGTGTATTTCGCGTCAGCTGTGGTGGGGTCACCGCATTCCGGCGTTCTACTGCGACGACTGCGGTGAGATGACCGTTTCCAAGACCGACGTATGCACCTGCCCGAAGTGCGGCAGCAAGAACATCCGCCAGGAAGAGGACGTTCTCGATACTTGGTTCTCGTCTGCCCTGTGGCCGTTCTCGACGCTCGGCTGGCCGGACAAGACCCCGGAGCTGGACTACTTCTATCCGACTTCCACTCTCGTTACCGGCTACGACATCATCTTCTTCTGGGTTGCCCGCATGATCTTCTCCGGCGTGGAGCACATGGGTGAGACCCCGTTCAAGACGGTCTATATCCACGGTCTGGTGCGCGACGCGCAGGGCCGCAAGATGTCCAAGTCGCTCGGCAACGGCATCGACCCACTCGAGGTCATCGACCAGTACGGCGCAGATGCGCTGCGCTTCACCCTCGCGACCGGCAACAGCCCCGGAAACGAAAGTCGTT
>OQWM01002497.1_pt1 | contig 12472 bp, 8 predicted proteins | sample 1691531 | NCBI WGS metagenome assembly OQWM01 (sample SAMN03418257, study PRJEB22391) | human gut metagenome | biome: human-gut; feature: organic feature; material: feces | host: Homo sapiens | place: Tanzania | collected 2013-01 | reverse complement strand
CGGTGATGCCCTTCTTGGTACCTGCTACCTTGAAGTCCATGTCGCCGTAGAAGTCCTCAACGCCCTGAATATCGGTAAAGGTGGTCTCCTGACCGCCGTCGGTGATCAGACCGCAGGAAATACCGGCAACCGGCGCCTTGATCGGAACGCCTGCATCCATCAGAGCCAGCGTGGAGCCGCAAACGGAGCCCTGAGAAGTGGAACCGTTGGAGGACAGAACCTCAGATACCACGCGGATTGCATACGGGAATTCTTCTACAGACGGCAGTACCGGCACCAGAGAACGCTCAGCCAGCGCGCCATGACCGATTTCACGACGGCCAGGACCGCGGGACGGGCGGGTCTCGCCAACAGAGAAGGACGGGAAGTTGTAATGATGGATATAACGCTTCTCCTTCTGCTCGAAGATGGTATCCAGCATCTGTGCGTCAGACAGTGTGCCCAGCGTGCAGACAGACAGAACCTGTGTCTGACCGCGGGTAAACAGGCCGGTGCCATGTGCGCGCGGCAGAACGCCAACTTCGGATGCCAGCGGACGAACTTCTTCCATGCCGCGGCCGTCTACGCGCTTGCCCTGCGTCAGCCAGTGGCGAACAACCTTCTTGCACAGCTTGTCCACGATCTCAGAGATTTCAGCTGCGCGCTCAGCAGCAACTTCTTCACCCAGCATCTCATCGATTTCTTCGCGAACCACCTGCATGCGGGCGTCACGAACCGTCTTGTCGTCGGTGTCAAAGGCAACCTCTACCTTTGCACGTGCGAATGCCTCAATCTGGTCGAACAGCTCATGATCGACATCATGATGCTCGTACTCAAACTTCGGCTTGCCGATCTCTGCCTTGATGGAGTCGATGAATGCACACATCTTCTTGATTTCTTCGTGTGCAAACAGCAGAGCATCCAGCATCTGATCTTCCGGAACTTCCTTTGCGCCAGCCTCGATCATAACGATCTTCTCTGCGGTGCCGCAAACGGTGACATCCATCAGGCTCTTCTGGCGCTGCTCCAGCGTCGGGTTCAGCACGAACTCGCCGTCTACCAGACCAACGTCTACACCTGCTACGGTGTAGTTGAACGGAATATCAGAAATAGCAACTGCGATGGATGCACCATTCAGAGCAGTTACCTGCGGGGAGTTGTCGTAATCGTTGCCCATAACGGTGCACACGATGGATACGTCATTGCGCAGATCCTTCGGGAACAACGGACGCATCGGACGGTCGATCTGACGGGAAGCGATGGTAGCCTGCTCGCTTGCCTTGCCCTCGCGGCGCATAAAGGAGCCCGGGATACGGCCTACTGCGTACAGCTTTTCTTCAAAATCAACGGAAAGCGGGAAGAAATCCACGCCCTCACGCGGCTTCGGGGAAGCGGTAGCGGTAACGAGAACTACGGTATCGCCGTAGCGAACCAGAGCGGAACCATTTGCCAGCTGTGCAACCTTGCCGGTCTCAACAGTCAGCTCGCGGCCTGCGAACGTGGTCTTAAACACGCGCGCTTCATCAAATGACTTATGGGTAATCGTCGTCATAACTGTCTCCTATCTTAATAAAATTCTTCGTTTTTTCGGAAAGGCCGACAGTCCTTCAAGCACTTGAAGCAGATGTGGCAGCACGTCCACACTTCCTTCAACTGCTCAAGGAATTGCCGTCCAGTCCATTCCTTCATAAACGGGCAGAGAGGACGACCGCAGCGCGTGCGGCCTTCCTCTCTCATGAACAAGTACTTACTTTCTGATGCCGAGCTTAGCGATGATAGCTCTGTAACGCTCGATGTCCTTCTTCTTCAGGTAAGCGAGCATGTTGCGGCGCTGACCAACCATCTTCAGCAGGCCACGACGGGAATGGTTGTCGTGCTTGTGCTCCTTCAGATGCTCGGTGAGCTGCTTGATGCGCTCGGTCAGGATTGCGATCTGTACTTCCGGAGAACCGGTGTCGGTCTCGTGGGTACGGTTTGCGGCAATAACTTCAGCCTTCTGTTCTTTGCGGATCATAATTAGACACCTCATAATATAATATAGTTTGTAGCTTTCCGCACACCGGGCAGCGGCTCAGGTGTAAGGACACGGTCAAACGTGTCCGGTATCCAGACTGCTCAGTGAGGGGGATACGCTAACTACTGCATCATATCACACGGCACGCCGTTTGTAAAGTAAAAATTTTCGGAAAATTTTCCTGTATTTTGTACATATCATTTTTTTCGTCCGCCGCGCGGCGTCTTGTTCCATTTTGCAGCGCATTCATACAGATTGTACAAGTTTTTTTGCGAATTTCCGCTGTTTTTTTACCGTCCAATTGCAATTTTCCCATGCAGTCTGTATTTACGAAATCCTGCATTTTCCGTCGAACGCAATGCAAGTCTCCGCATTTTCTGCATGTGCGAAAAACCCTTCCTGCACGCATTGTATACTTGCACAGTTGCCCGCCAGACGGCCGCGATTTGTTTCATGAAATTTGTATCTTTTCAGGAAGATGAGGCAATGCTATAATACATCCATCAACAACAGGCAAGTCACTGAGCAATCAGTGCTGTGTCTACTCTCCGTGCTCTCCGCACGGATTCCTCTTTTTCTCTTTTCTGAAATGAAAACACATGGCGGGGGCTGTGCAATCGTGCGGCCTGGATGTCATGTGTTTTTCTTTTGCCTTTTTATAGATTCTTGCATTTTTCCTGCTGTGTTTGTCTATTTCCTCTTTTTTACATTGACATTTTTTCGTATCTTTGCTACAATAATACCAATTTACAGGGGAACTAACGCATGTCCGTTCGGGCATCGAGTTGAGAAGGTTAAAACCTGACCCTTTGAACCTGTCGGTTAACACCGTTGTAGGAAGTAAAGGTATTCCGGATACTGATTCCAGATATGCATTGATTTCCTGCGAAATCAGTGCATTTTTTTGTTTCCTACGTTGTTCCCACGTTTCTTTTAGGAGGATCAGCATGTACAAAACACAGATTGAAGCAGCCAAGCAGGGGATTATCACCCCGCAGATGGAAGTTGTCGCAAAGAAGGAAAACATGGATGTAGAAATTCTGCGCGACCGCATTGCCCGCGGCACCGTCGTCATTCCGGCGAACCGCAACCACAAGTCTCTGTCTCCGGAGGGCATCGGCGAAGGACTCAAGACCAAGATTAACGTCAATCTCGGCATCTCCGGCGACTGTCATGATTACGAAGAAGAGTTCAAAAAAGTTCGCATGTCCATTGATTACGGCGCAGAGGCCATCATGGATCTGTCCAACTACGGCAAAACGCACACCTTCCGTCAGGAGCTGATTGATATGTCTCTGGCAATGATCGGTACCGTACCGATGTATGACGCCGTTGGCTATCTGGAAAAAGACCTCAAGAGCATCGAGGCCAAGGATTTCCTGCGCGTTGTAGAAGCACACGCCAAGACCGGCGTAGACTTCGTGACCATTCACGCAGGCATCAACCGCAAGACCATTGACACCTTCAAGCAGACCAAGCGTCTGACCAACATCGTATCGCGCGGCGGCTCTCTGCTGTTCGCATGGATGGAAATGACCGGAAACGAAAACCCGTTCTACGAGTATTTCGATGAGCTGTGCGACATTCTGCACGAATATGACGTCACCATCAGCTTGGGCGATGCCATGCGTCCGGGTTCCAACCACGATTCCACCGATGCCAGCCAGATTACCGAGCTGATTGAGCTGGGCATCCTGACCAAGCGTGCTTGGGAAAAGAACGTACAGGTCATGATCGAGGGCCCTGGCCACATGGTGCTCAACGAAATCAAGGCAAACATGGAAATCGAGAAGCGCCTGTGTCACGGTGCGCCGTTCTATGTACTCGGCCCGATTGTCACGGACATTGCTCCGGGCTATGACCATATCACTTCCGCAATCGGCGGTGCGATTGCAGCAACATATGGTGCTGACTTCCTGTGCTATGTCACACCGGCAGAGCATCTGCGTCTGCCAGACGTTGATGACGTAAAGGAAGGCATTATTGCTTCCAAGATTGCGGCACATGCCGCCGACATGGCAAAGGGCATCCCGCACGCGCGCGACATCGACAACAAGATGAGTGATGCACGCCGCCGTCTGGACTGGGACGAGATGTTCGACCTCGCCATCGACGGAGAAAAGGCACGCAAGTACTTCGAATCCAAGCCGCCTCAGGATCGTCACACCTGCTCCATGTGCGGCAAGATGTGTGCAATGCGCACCACCAACTATATTCTGGAAGGCAAGGATGTCTCCCTGCTCTCCTCCAGCGAAAAGTAAGCCTCTTTATTTTCTTCTCATATCATCTATATATGCGAAAACCTCCCGTGTAAAAACGGGAGGTTTTTGTCGTTATAAAATCTCAATCAATCACTTTCCCAAAGCTGATTATTAATATATTGCAATTGATGTTTGCACTTTGTTACCGATCTGTTAACCGAAACCCTTGTCCGATCTATGGTCTTAGTTTCTCCCTCTTTCAATAACTCAATAGGTTTTGCTTCAAAAGAAGAAATTCGACCAGATCCCAGAAAATCATCCAGCATAAATAGATGATTATCCGGATTATCCGTGCTTAATAAGTTTCTATGTTTAGATAATATATCGTAGACCTTACCTAAATACACTTTAGTCTGTTGATTCGGAACATTTCTAGCTCCTGCAACCGTAGACCAACCGCAATGTGTTAGAACTACCATTTGAATTTTGGGAATTCTCTGATCTCCTTCAGGAAGATACTTTCTAAACTCTCCCTTTGGACTTGTCAACGTATTAATCAACAATTCTAAGGATTTAATAGACTGTTGATCTGTTCTCACAGGAACAACTAAAGCATCCGCAGCGTACCATGCTAATTGTGTAGCTCCAGCGAAAAACGGTGAAGTGTCAATAAGGCATTTGTTTAGAGAATTTTGTTCCAGCTCCCTATTAATCTCCGTTCTGAGTGAATATAAAATGCTGCTCAGCGCTTGAGTTCTTTGTTCCCCCTGAAGACCAGCTGCCTGGTTAAGTGCCGTATTTAATTGAGATGGTAATAAATACAATTCATCTGACGATGGAATATAGTAATTATTTTTATCATCAAAATATTTATTAGTCGCGCCAATATATGATGCCACATGAGTTGCTTTTCCAATGCCTGGAACTAAATATGGCAATAATACATCCCTAATATTAGTTTGCCCCCCCGAATAATAGTTGTCATCATAAAAGTACGACAAATTTCCCTGCGGACAAGTGTCTACTGCTAACAGGTTGTTAGCTAGATAGCTCAAATTAAATGATAAAGTGGTCTTTCCAATACCTCCTCTAAGATTGCACATGGCATACGTTTTATACTTGGGAAGATTAGAAATATTAGCAGCTTTTCCCTGAGCAATATCAAATTGTCTGCTAATAATTGTATCTATCGGCATACATCCACCTCCGTATTAGTTTTTCATTTTTTAATTCAATCTGTAAATCTAATATTATTATACACCTTCAAATTACTTATTACAAGCATATTGTTGAATTTCAAATTAAAAAGAGCAAACCAAAGGTTTTCTCCTTCAATCTGCTCTTTTTAAGCATATTACTTCACGATTTCCTTTGCAGCAGCCGCGTACTTTTCAATCTTTGCGTCTACTTCTGCCTTTTCCTTGCCGTTTGCCATGATGTAAACCTTGACCTTCGGCTCGGTGCCGGACGGACGGATGATGAAGCTCGTGCCATCCTCCAGATCGTAATACAGTACGTTCTGACCCTTCAGCTCTACTTCAGTCTGTGCGCCGGTTGCCAGCTCGGTCTGGATGCCGGACTGCAAGTCGCGAACGTCCTTCACTGCGGTGCCGCCAACTTCCTTAAGCGGAGTCTCACGCAGCTCCTTCATCAGCTCTGCCATGCGGGTCAGACCGGATACACCTGGCATCACGATGGACAGGGTTTCTTCTGCGTAGTAGCCGTAACGCTTGTACATGTCCTGCATTGCATCGTACAGGGTCATGCCCTTGGTGCGGTAATAAGCAGCCATCTCTGCAATCAGCATAGAGGCAATGACAGCGTCCTTGTCGCGGGCATGGTCGCCGCACAGGTAGCCATACGACTCCTCGAAGGCGAACAGGTACTGATGCGAACCGGTTGCCTCGAATTCCTTGATCTTCTCTGCCAGGAACTTGAAGCCGGTGAAGGTATCAAAGCAAGCAACGCCGTTGTCGTTGGCAACCTTGCGTGCCATTTCGGTGGAAACAACAGACTTGAGTACTGCCGGATGCGGCGGCATGGTGTTGGTCAGCTTCTTTGCCGTGATGATGTAATCAATCAGCAGCACGCCCATCTGGTTGCCGCTCAGCGTGACATAGTCGCCGGTGCTGCTCTTGAGCACGGTGCCGCAGCGGTCGGAGTCCGGATCGGTGCCGATAATCAGGTCAACGCCCTGCTGCTTTGCCATCTCGATAGCCAGATTAAAGCCTTCCTTGTTCTCCGGATTCGGAGACTTGACGGTCGGGAAGTTGCCGTCAATGACCATCTGCTCCGGCACACAAATCACGTGCTTATAGCCGATGCGCTTGAGAATTTCCGGAACCAGCTTGTAGCCTGCGCCGTGGAACGGCGTGTAAATAATCTTGAAATCATCGGCAACCTGTGCGATGCAGTCCGGATTGATGCTCATTTTCTGAATCTGACGCAGGTAAATCTCATCGGATTCCGGTCCGACAATCTTAATCAGACCCTTGTCGATGGCTTCCTGATGATCCATGGTCTTGACATCGGTAAACATGTCCAGTGCGTCCATTTCCTTTGCTACAACGTCAGCTTCCTTCGGCGGCAGCTGTGCGCCGTCCTCCCAGTAAACCTTGTAGCCGTTGTACTCCTTCGGGTTATGGGATGCAGTGACCATAACGCCTGCAAGGGTTCCGTATGTACGAACCGCAAACGACAGCACCGGAACCGGACGCAGAGATTCATACTCAATGACATTGATGCCGTTTGCTGCCAGAATGCTGGCTGCCAGATGAGAGTACTCATCCGAATGCAGACGGCTGTCGCAGGCAATCGCTACGCCGCGCTGCATGGCACGCGGGCCATACTGCTTAATCAGATTTGCCAGACCCTGCGTTGCTGCACCGACAGTGAAACGATTCATTTTATACAGACCAATGCCCATTGTGCCGCGCAGACCTGCTGTACCGAAGGACAGCGGTGCAAAAAATCGCTCTTGGATTTCCTTTTCATTGCCCTCCAGAGCTGCCAATTCCGCATGTTCCTCTGCGGTCAAAGCCGGAGATTCCATCCACTTGCGATATTCTTCCATATAGCCCATTTCAAAACACCTCATATTTCCTATTTTATGTTTTTCATAGAATTTTTCTTCTGCTCGGACAGAAGATATCTCTAGAAAAATTATACAGCATTCCGCAGGAAATTTGAAGGATAATTTATCAAAATTACAAAATGTTTTTGTTGCGCACAATGCAGCTCTGCATTTTACAGCACTTTATCTAAATTTGATGAATATTTTTGTGTTACTTTGCAAAAGCAACACGATTTTTGCGTTTTCGAAATAAATGTTTCAGCTATTTTCTGCGCAAAAAAAACGGATGTCCATACGGACATCCGTTCTTGCTTTTTATTTGAAATTTATTCTTTCGGCATCAGCACTGCTTCGCAGCGATCCAGCACACCGGCCAGCGCCGCCAACACGGTGCCGTAATTTGCAGACGGAACGCCTGCCTCGCGGCAAATTGCCACGCGCGCCTGTACCGAACGAGTGGACATCGTCGCACCGGTGTCGTGAATGACGAGATCATACGACGCCAAATCTTCCGGCAGATCCAGACCAAAGTTATAATCAATCTGCAATTCCTCACCGATGAGGCGGCGCAGCGAACGCGGAATCTTGATTCTGCCGATTTCCTTATATACCTCGCTCGCACGGCTGCCAACGGCAACGAGCACGCGGCTGTCTTCCTTCAAATCACCCAGTGTGCGCGCACCGGCGATGAAGTCCTCGAGCACACCGCGCTGTTTTGCATACAGCAGCGAATACGAGGTCAGCGGAACGTTTTCCGGCACAATATCACGCACCTTGCCGAACGAACGCGCATAGGCAATGACCAAATCGACACGCGGAATCTCCTTCAGCGCGTTTTCCAAATCGTCCTCGTGAATGATGACGCAGCGTGCGCCGCGGTTAATCAAGTCCATCATAATCAGGTACTCATGAATCAGACCGGATTCCGGCACGAGCAGCAGGACATAATCTCCCTCGCGCACCAGATTGTCCGGCACAAGAGAACCTTCGATATCTTCGCTGGTTCGAACCATCTGCGACAGGCGGGCACGCAGCAGCGATACCGAGCCGGACGTATTGGCAGAGATAAAGATTGCATCCGGGAACTCCATTTTGAGCTTGGCAATGTCGCCCGCATACGCTTCGTCACAGCGGTTAAATACCTGCAGATACGGCACATCATTTTTGACGAGCCAATCATGCGCATGCTGATAGGTCTGACGCGCCGTTTCATCAAATTCCTGAATGTTAATCACATAAATGGCAATGTCAGCGCGGCGAACCGTATTGCGCACGCTCGTTGCATTTTCGCCATCCAGTTCACTGACGTCATTGAGTCCGGCGGTGTCAATCAGCGTAACTTCCCCGATGTGTCCAAGACGGCAGCTGCCGACAATCGGACCGAACTTTTCCTTTCCGCTCCGTTTGATGTCTTTGCGGTGCGAGACCAGCAAATTAAAAATACTGGTCTTGCCGCTGCCCACCTGACCGAACAGAACAACATGCCGATTCTGACCGCCGATTTCGCCCGCTAGATCTGCGGATAAATAGTTATGTCTCATGATTTTTCTCCTCCCTATGGGATCACTCCGGCACCATTGCATCTCTATGCTGCCGAACGCCGGAAGGAAGCCTCCTTTGAACTCTTTTCTACATAGCTTTCATTATATCATGAAAATACAAAATGTACAGAGCGATGCCGCTTTTTTACCAACGTGCTTCCTTTTCTTCATATACCAGCGCAATGCCGCCCGGGCCGACATAGGTTCCGATGACTGCGCCGATTTCTACATACGTGATTGCAATATCACTGATGTGCGTCTGAAGCATGCGCGTAATCATCTCAACGCGCTCCGGCGCACAAGACGAAATCACCATGACGTGATGCAGATCTGCGGTGCGCTGTAAAAATCCCTCGACGAGCTTTTTGCAGCCGGCCTGTACGCCGCGCACCTTGTCCACATTCTTTGGCTCTCCCTCAAAAAACGTGAGCAGCGGCTTAATGCCCATGACCTTGCCCGCAAGGGCGGTTGCCTTTCCGATACGGCCGCCTTTGCGCAGATATTCCAAGCTGTCAAAAATAAAATACACAGCCAAATGATTCTGCAAATACAACAGACGGTTGAGAATTTCCTGTGCCCGACAGCCCTCGCGCACCATGCGCACAGCTTCCAGCGCGAAGCCCGCCACAGCGCCGGACGCCGTCATGGAGTCTATCAGATGAATGTTGGGCCGGAAATTTTCTTCCTCCCGCAGCATGCGGCGCGCCATACTGGCGCCGCTCAGCGAGCCGGACACCTTGCCGGATACCGTAATGACAATGATATCATCATAATCCGCAAACTGCTTCATGGCATCCATCCATGTCTCAATGGTCGGCTGGCTGGTTTTTGGCAATTGCTTGCTCGCAGCGAGCTTTTTGAAAAACTCCTCGCTGGTCAGATCGATGCCGTCTCGATATACCGAACCGTCCTCAAAAGTCACCTGAAGCGGAACGACGGAAAATCCTGCTTTTTGTGCACGTTCCGGTGTAAAATCACAGCTGGAATCCGCAAGAATTGCTATTTTACTCATATCTGTTTCTCCTCATTCTCCATATCAGCTTTTCTTGCTTTCAGTGTAGCATATCCGCATCTATTCATCAAGCACTGCAAGAAAAAAACGCCTGCCAATTGCCTTGGCAGACGTTGCTCTCGTTATGCTTCCGGCGTACCGGATTTGTTGTCCTCCTTCGGCCGTCTTCTCGGACGGCGGCGGCGCGGCGGACGATGCGCATCGACAAAGTCTTTGCCCTCCTGCGGGCGGCGCTCATTCTGTGCCGGACGGGTTTCTCCCTGCTCGGCATTTTTGTTATTGCGTTCGCGGCGCGGACGGCGCGGACGGGATTTATGCTGCTTGTCGCCGGTTTTTGCATATTTTTCCCGCTTTTCTCCGTGCTCTCCGCCCTGCTTTGCCGCAGTCTCCGAAAGCTTGCGGCGCTTTTTCGGACGTTCGGAACGGCGATTTTCCTGTGTCTCGCCCTGTGCGGTCTCGTGCTGCTCCTGCGGCTCGATGCTGTCAGCCAGCTTTTCCGCAACCTTTGGCGCAGCGGCCGGCTTTGCCGGCGTCGGACGCGCAGGGCGGCGCGTTCTGCGTCCTGCCTGCAAGACCTGACAATCTGCACACGCATACACGCGCGGCGTGTCCGGATCGTCCTCCAGCTGTACGGTGCACTGGCCGCGCAGCATGGCGTTGTTGAGCACCACACCGATGCCGTCCGGCGTCTGCACCGTGGAATCTATGCGCGGTGTCACGCGCGCCAATTCTTCATATGCCTCCTGCTCGTATTTCAGGCAGCACATCAGTCTGCCGCAGGTGCCGGAAATCTTTGTCGGATTGAGCGACAAATTCTGCTGCTTTGCCATGTTGATAGATACCGGCTGAAAATCGTCCAAAAACGATGCACAGCACAGCGGTCTGCCGCAGATACCCAGTCCGCCCAGAACCTTCGCTTCATCTCGCACGCCAATTTGGCGCAGCTCGATGCGGGTGCGAAAGACCGATGCCAGATCCTTGACCAGCTCGCGGAAGTCCACACGGCCATCCGCCGTGAAATAAAACAGAACCTTATTGAGATCAAATGTATATTCGACGGAGACCAGCTTCATATCCAGCTTGTGCTCCGCAATTTTCTTTTCGCAAATCGCAAAGGCTTCCTTTGCGCGCTTTTGATTGGTCTCTACGACCTTTTCATCCGAATGTGTTGCAACGCGCAGCAGCTTTTTGAGCGGCTTGACAACCTCGCCCTCCGCAACATCTCTGTTGGCAATGGCAACTTCTCCATATTCTACGCCCCGCGCCGTCTCAACGATGACATGCTGTCCCACCGTTGTCTGGATGCCGCACGGGTCAAAATAATATACTTTTCCGACTTCTTTGAATCGGACGCCTATAATCTGAGCCAAATTTGTTCCTCCTACATCTCGCCAAAGCGGCGAAACGCTCTCTCATAAAATCTATTGTATCCGCTCAAAGCTTCCGGCGGCAAGGCAGCCTGTCAGCAGCGCCATGCTCGGATTGCGGGAAATGCGTTCGTCCAGCTCGCCCATCCAATCGTACAGCGCGAGCAATTGGCGCACGGTGAGTGTTCGGCTCACCGCCTGTGTCTGTTCGCACAGCGCCGGAAGCAGCGGTGACGGTATGCCGCGCGCGCAGAAAATCGCATCGCGCAGTGCGGTGCGCAGTGCGGTCAGCACATGAGAAAACTGCTGCCGCGACAAGCCGGAGCAGTGTTCTGCCGCCTGCAGCAGTCCCAGCTCTTGCTTACGCTCCAATGCACGCAAAAATTCGCCCGCCAGCTGCGTCATCTCTTCCGCCTCATCGCTGAGTGCCGCCAGCGCGTCACCCGCAATGCCCTGACAGCCTGCGGCGGCGCATTGCAGCACTGCGCTGTCTTTATCCGGATACTGTCGGCGCAGCAGCTGCATGACACAGCCGGTATCCAGCGGCACCATGGCATATTGCGTGCAGCGCGACAAAATTGTCGGCAGGATGGCACTTTCATTTTCCGTCATCAAAATGAAAAACGCATATTCCGGCGGTTCTTCCAGCAGTTTGAGCAGGGCATTTTGCGCCGCAGCGTTCATGTTCTGCGCATGGCGAATGAGGAAAATGCGGCGGTCGCTGTCGCCCGGATACACGGCACATTCCGATCGAATGCGGCGTGCGGTGTCCACTTTAATTTCCGCATCGCCCGCATCAATACAGGTGACGTCGGAATGATAATTTTGCTCGACCTTTCGGCAGGCGGCACACTGTCCGCACGGCTTTTCTCCCGTGCTCTCACACAGCAGCGCCATCGTCAGCACGCGCGCCGCGGTCAGCTTGCCGATGCCTTTCGGTACTGATACTGCATCGCTCTGCGGAAAGCGTCCGCGCAGGGCATGCTGCCAGGCTGCTTTCAATTCTTCATTTCCCAGCAAACTGGCAAACGTCATGACGGTTCCGCCTTTCCTCAAAAATCACCGTCCATCACGCAGATGGATGCAGTATCAGTATACCATCCGTCCCGCAGAAATTCAATGTGAACTTGCCGAATCCGCTCTCCCGGATACACAAGCGGCACGCCGGGCGGATACGGCGTAATCGGCCGCGCACAGATTTTTCCGGCGCTGCGTGCCAACGGCACGGTTGTTTTGGCGCCAAACCACGCCTTTCGCACCGAGCACACGCGCTCCGGCTTCGGCA
>OQWM01002496.1_pt1 | contig 12473 bp, 8 predicted proteins | sample 1691531 | NCBI WGS metagenome assembly OQWM01 (sample SAMN03418257, study PRJEB22391) | human gut metagenome | biome: human-gut; feature: organic feature; material: feces | host: Homo sapiens | place: Tanzania | collected 2013-01 | reverse complement strand
ATACCGTCGCCGGTGTCGCCGCCGTTACCTCTCCACAGACGGATGGTCCACCCCTCCGGTATCGGCGTCAGCGTCTCCGGGCGGATGCCCGCCAGCGCATGGAGCGGCGCCGCCTCATAGGTGTGCAGCAGCGACAGCAGCAACCATTCTCCCGGCGATTTGGCGGCAGCCACCGCCTCCGGCATCACCGGCGAGCCTGTCAGCGCCGTCAGCTCCCGCAGCTTTTTATCCATTTTTCGCCGGCAGTCAATAAGGATCAGCTTCTCCTTGGCGCGGGTCATGGCCACATATAAAATCCGCATCTCCTCGGCCTTGGCCTCCCGCTCCAAGCACAGTGCCAGTGCCGTCTTGGAGATGGTCTGGTAGCGGATATGCCGCTGCGTGTCCACCCGCTCTGTCCCCAATCCCAGCGTGGGATGCACCAGCACCGGGCGCTTCATGTCCTGCTGGTTAAAGCTCCTTTGCAGGTCCGCCAGAATGACCACCGGGAATTCCAGACCCTTGGAGCCGTGGACGCTCATGATCTGCACGCCCTCCGCCGAGCGGGCGGCGGACAGTCCCGGCGCATCGCCCTTTTCCAGCAGCCGCCGCAGGTGGGTGATAAAGTCGAACAGCCCCGCCTTGCCGCTCTGCACCAGCTGGCGGGCGTAATCGTACAGCGCCGTCAGCCGTGCCTGCCGCAGAGCGCCGTCGTCCATGGCGCCGAAAATAGCCATGACGCGGCACCGGTCGTAGATGTACCACAGCAGCTCGTCCGCCGCCATCTCCCGCGCCGCCCGGCGCAGCTCCTCCAGCAGCGCCAGAAATTCACGCACCGCTGGCCGTTCGTCCCGGCACAGCGCATCGTAGTAGTCGCCCTCCAGCTGTAAGGCGCGGATAGCCGCCAGCTCATCGGGACACAGTCCCACCAGCGGCGAGCGCAGCACAGAGATGAGAGGTACATCCTGCCGCGGATTGTCCACGATCTCCAGCAGCGACACGGTAACGGCGATCTCGATCGCGCCGAAAAAGTCATCCCGCTCCCCGCCGCCGCAGGGGATACCCTCCCGCGCCAGCGCCGCGGTGAACGCCTTCATCCGCGTCCGGGGCGAGCGCATCAGGATGACGATATCCTCCGGCCGGACGGGGCGCATGACGCCGCCCTCCCCCTGTATGGGGAAGCCCTCGTCCAGCAAACGCCGGATACGCCGGGCGGTGAAACGTGCCTCCACCTCCGTCCGGTCGAATTTCTGCTCCGGCGTATCCTCCACGCTGATGACGTGCATCTCCGTCTCCCGATCCGCCGCCTCCGCATAGTATTCCGCGCCGAAGTACAGCTGCTCGTCTGCCGTGTAGTCCATCTCACCCATTTCCTGGGACATGATATCCCCGAACACCAGATTCGTGGCGGTCAGCACCTCCTGCCGGGAGCGGAAGTTCCGGCTCAGGACCATGCGCCGGGGCTGGCCATCCGCCGCCTTCGCCGCATCCGCGTAGCGCCGGTATTTCCCTAAAAAGATGGTGGGATCCGCCAGCCGGAACCGGTAGATGCTCTGCTTCACATCCCCCACGGTAAACAGGTTTTGTCCCTCTCTGGAAATGGCCTGAAAGATACAGTCCTGCACCTCGTTGGTATCCTGATACTCATCCACCATGATCTCCTGATACCGCTGGGATACCTGCCGTGCCAGCTCCGTAGGGCTTCCGTCCGCCTGACAAAGCAGCGTCACGGCATAGTGCTCCTGATCGGAGAAATCCATGGCGTTGCGGCGCACCTTCTCCGCTTGATACCGCTGGGCGAACTGCTCCGTCAGCCGCAGCAGCGCCAGCATCGCCGGAGCTGTGGCGCGGAGATCGTCCAGATGCTCCTGCTCCGGCACCTGATACGGCGCCGTCAGCTTTTTCAGCGCATCCTTGCTCTTGTTCCAGACGGTCTTCGCCGCCTCCTTCGCTTCATCGTTCTCACCGCTGCGCAGCGCCTTCAGCGAGGGGAACTTATCCGAGATGCGGCCCATGGCCTCCCATCCCTCCTGTGCCGCCTGTTCAAACTGCCTGAACTGCGCTGCCGCCGCCAGAAACCGGTCAGCGTAGGCGTTGTACACCGCCTCGCAGCCCTTCATGGCGTCCACGGCCCGCTCCAGCTGCTTCGCCCAGAACAGCGCCTTGCGCACGGTATCCTCCATGACCGTCCGGCCGTATACGCTGTCGGCCAGAGTCGGCGGCAGGTTCCGCCAGCTCGCCGCCGCCTGATGCAGCCACCGCACCGGGTAGGGGTGGCTCTGGATCTTCTCGTGCAGCTCCAGCACCAACTCCACCAGCTTCCGGTCATCCCGTCCCGCGCCCAGCGTACCCGCCAGCAGCGCGAACTCCGTGTCGCCGTTTTCAATGTCCTGATAGAATGCCTCCAGCACCCGCTCCAGCGCCCGCTCCTTCAGGAGCTTGGCCTCCGCCTCATCCAGTACCCGGAAGTCCGGCGTCAGGCTCCGTCCTTCCACCGGCTCCAAAAGATGGATATTCTCCCGCAGCAGTGATGCGCAGAAGGCGTCCACCGTCTTGATATCCGCCTGATACACCCGGAACATCTGACGGCGCAGATGCCGATCCTCCGGCGAAGCCGCCACCCGTGCCGACAGCTCTGACGCCAGCCGCGCCCGCAGCTCCGCCGCCGCGGCGCGGGTAAAGGTGATGATGAGGAAGTCGTCCACATCACAGCGCTCCTGCGTCAGATAGGAGAACACACGCTCCACCAGCACCTTGGTCTTGCCGGATCCGGCAGCGGCGGACAGCAACAGACTGCCGCCCCGGTCATAGACCGCCGCGTGCTGCTGATCCGTCAGCTTCAACTCACCCATGCCGCTCCACCTCCTCGTCTACCACCTGCCAGAACTCCTCCGGTGTTGTTTTTCGCAGATAATGCGGCTTGTCCCGGCTCTCATCAAACCAGCACGCCGACTGAAACGCGCACCACGCACAGGCACTGTCCTGCGGCCCGCGGGTGCAGGGGTCGGCATCGATGTTGCCCTCCCCGATCTCACGGGCTACCCGGTGCAGCAGGCTGTCGATATACCGCGCCATCTTGCCCATCTGCGCCGTGCTCACCAGTACGCTGGATGCCAGTCCCTGCATCGCACCGTCCTTCGTCTTGCCCACCGGTAGGTAGCACGGCGACTCCAGCGCGCTGTGCTCCATGGCGGTCAGTACCTCCGGTTCGCCCAGCAGCATACCGGTACGCCGCAGCTCGCGCCGCAGCATATCCTCGATCTTGTCCGGCGGAAGCGCCCGGTCGGCCTGTAGGATGATATCCCGCGCCGGCATATACAGCACGCCCGCCGGCTCCACCGGGCTGCCGAAGTAGCTGCTCCCCTCCCTTTGCAGGGTGAACAGGTACAGCAGCATCTGGATACCCAATCCGTACCGTACATCCGTCAAGTCGAATGCCTTTTTGCCGGTCTTGTAGTCCACCACCCGCAGATAGAGCTTGCCGTCCTTCAGCCAGCCGTCCACCCGGTCCACCTTGCCGCCCACAGATAGGGTGGTAGCGCCCTCCGTCACGGTGATGGCGGGGAGCTGCCCGTCCTTACCGCCGAAGCCCAACTCAAAGGCCATGGGCTGGAAATCCGACACCGCCATCTCATCGGCGATGTTCTCCACGATGGCGCAGGCCGTCTCCCGCAGGCGGGAGAACAGGTACCGGAATCGGGCGCTCTTCCCGGCGTAGCCGTCGATCTGCGTCCGGGCATACTCGTCCACATAGTGGTGTACCAGCTTCCGCAGCGCCGGCTTGTCCACCTGTCCGTAACCGCCCCGATCCCGCACATCCCGGTTCACGTTTTCCAGCAGATAGTGGATGAATGTCCCTACCTCCGGCGCTTCAAAGCCGGCGCTGGTGCGCTCCTTGGCGCGCAGACCGTACTCCATGAAGTACCCGAAATGGCAGCTTTTCAGCCGGTCGACGCGGGAGGCGGACATGGCGATGCGCCGTCCGTACAGTGTCTCCACCGCCTGCCGCGAGAGCTTGCCCCGCCCCATAGCGCGGGCCTGCTCCATCCGCGTGAGCAGCGGCTTCTGCCCGTGCTCGGCAAAGTACTGCCACAGCGGGCCGCCCGGCTCCTGACCTGCCAGTGCCAGCGCCGCCGCAGGCAGCTCACGCCGGTAGCTGCCGTCCTCCCGTTCGATGGCCACCTGCGGAAACAGCCGCGTGATGCGTGCCACCACGAAGGAGGGCAGCAGCTGGCTGCCCATCCCGTCCGATACCGGCCACGTCACCGTCAGCGCCGCCGTGGGCTGGGCGAGGCAGGCATAGATATTCTGCAATTCCGCGCTGAGCGGGTCAAAGGTGGCGTCGGACAGCAGGATGCCCCGCTGCTGCAAAAGCCCCCGCTCCTGCGCATCCAGGATCCCACCGCCCTGCTCCACCGTGGGCAGTACGTTGTCGTTAGCACCCAGCAGAAACAGATGCCGCACCGTATGCCGGTCGTTCCGGGTGATGGGCGTCACCTTCACCTGATCCAGCGTGGCGGGGATGGTGGCCACGGCGTACTGGCTCAGAACCAGCCGCAGCAGGCGGGCAAACTCCTGTCCGTCCACCTCCACATCCCCCAGCAGCTCCACGAACTGATCCAGCACATCGCAGAAGATGCGCCATAGCTGGCTGTACTCCTCCGCAAGCTGCACCTGTCCGTCGTCGTACAGCGCCTCCGTCTGCTGCTTCAGCGTCTCCGGCACCGCCGCCGACTCCGCAAACCTGTAAAGTGTTTCCGCTTTATCCCGTATGGTAAGTCCGGTCTTCAGGCCCTCGCTCAGGTCAATGAACAGGTCGCGCACCCGGCGGCGCACGGCATTGACCTCCGCCAGACGCTGCCGACGCACCTCATTCAGCTCCGCGCCGTAGCCGTCGGGGCTGGCCGTCCAGTCCGTGTCCCGCAGCCACATCGCGCCCCGGATCTCCCAGCGGATCACATAGTTTTCCAGAATGTCGCACTCCGCCGCGGAGATGCCCGCCATGCCGGTCTTGAGACAGCGGAACACGTCCTCGTATTCAAAACCGCCGGTGACCGCGTCCACCGCCGACAGCAGCATGGTCAGCACCGGCTTTTCCAGAATGTCGCTGCGGCGGCTGATGTAGGCTGGTATGCCGTCCCGCCGGAATACCGCCTCCAGAAGAGGCCCGTATACCTCCATGTTCCGGGCTGTCACACCAATGTCCCGCCAGCGGCAGCCCTCCCGAGCCAGCCGCCGCACCTGTGCCGCCACATACTCCACCTCGGAGAAGGGCGTCTCCGCCTGATACAGCCGGATAGAGGGCTGCTCCCCCTGCCACGGCGTCTCATCGCCAAAGAAGCAGCGCTCCAGATGCGCCAGCGCCCCGGCGCCGTTGCCGACAAGCGTTTTTACTTCACACTCGCTGCGTACCGCTGCCGCCATGCGCTTCAGCCGATCCCGCTGGCGCAGTGCGTTCTGGAAAAGCTGCGGGTCGGACTCGTCGCCCAGCAGTGTCACCGTCACGCTGTTGGCCTGCTGCAGCGCCGTCTCCAGAATATCCTCCTCCACCCGGTTAAAGTAGGAAAAGCCGTCCACATAGACGTCCTTCCCCACCAGATAGTCCGAGCCCGGCAGGGCGTCGCAAAGCTTCTGCACCCGGGAGCGGGCGTCTATCCCCTCTCCGTGGAGGCGCGCATCGTAAGCACCGTAGATCAGCGCCGCCGAGCGCAGCTTTTCCCCTGCCGCGCCGTCCATGTCGGACACCTGCTCCATCAGCGCCGCCGGCGTCACCCGGTAGGCGTACAGCTCATCCGCCAGCGCCACCAGCTGCCGCAGAAACGCCGGCCGCTGGGAGGGACGGGCAAATACCGTCAGCCGTCCGCTGACCTCCTGCAGCGCCCGCCGCATGGTCAGCAGCTTGCCGCCGTTGTCCAGCGTCACATCCGCCAAGCCGCCGGTCTGGGACAGTACCCGGGTGGCCAGGTTCCGAAAGCTCAGCACCTCCGCGTCACGGCTGGCCGTGGGGCCGCAGATGCGGCAGAGATCCAGCTCCGCCTCGTGGGAGGCGTGCTCCGGCACCAGTAAAACCTGTGGGCGCTGCCGCCGCTGCCTCTCCAGTGTCTCCAGCACCAGACGGCTCTTTCCGGCTCCCGCTCGTCCCATCCATATCTGTAATTTCATGCCGCGTCCCCCTCTTCTTGCCAGCGCCGCCCGATCACGGCTATTTGTGCTTATTATACCGTATCCACTGTCCAAAGGAAAGGACAATTCCCCTACGGCGCGAAAAAGAGCGCACCCGCCTCCCCGCACGTTTCCATGCGGAGCGGCATTGGTGCACCCTCCTTGCTTCACTTTTCGATGCAGAGCCGCTGCCGCAGCGCGTCCCGGTTCTCCTTCGTCACCGTGACCACCCGCACACGCGGGTGCGCCGCCACCCGGCGCAGAAAGGCGCTGTCCTCCTGCTGCAAAACGCCGTATACCGGCTTTTCGCCGTCCAGCATCGCCAGCACCGCCGTTTGAAAGCGCTGTGCCGCCGCCTCCGCCGGTCCCAGCTCGTCCATGACGATGACCTGACAGTCCGCCGTATCCGCCAGCGCCGCCACACCCAGCAGGTCGAACCTCTCCGGCCGCTGCTCACCGCAAAAGCAGACCAGATTCTCCGGTGTGGGGCGCTCTGCCGATGCAGCCTGCAGCAGGTGGATGGAGGGGCGGTCAAAGATGCCCTCCACCCGCAGGGTGAAAAAGCCGCCCAGCTTTTTCCTCTCCAGCAGACAGCGCAGCAGCGTGGATTTTCCCGCGCCCCGCTGACCCGTCAGGAACAGGTGGTCAGTGCATGGGGCAGCCATGGTGTACCTCCCCGTTGGCCTCGCGGCGGGTAGCCCGCACAAGGATCATTTCCCCGGCAATGGACACCGCCAGCTCCTCCGGCGTCACCGCCTTGATGGCCGTACCCACCGGCGTATGCACAAAGGCGATGGCCTCCTCGGAGATCCCCGCCTCCCGCAGGCGCTGGTTGACGAAGGCCGTTTTCTTCCGGGAGCCGATGACGCCCACATAGGCTGTCTCATCCCGCAGCACCTGCACCTGCACCTGAAAATCGTACTCGTGGCCGTTGGTCATGACGACCACAAAGTCCTCCGCCCCCACGGTCAGATAGTCGCCGATGCGGGCGAAGTCGCCGCAGATGACCTGATCCGCCTGCGGGAATCGCTCCCGGGTGGCAAACTGGGGCCGGTCGTCGAACACCACCGGCCGGAAGCCCACGGTACAAAGCAGCGGCACCAGCGCACGGGCGATATGCCCCGCGCCGAAGATCAATGCTCGCTCGCCGATGGGCAGCGGCATTGTAAAGCAGTTTTCCTTGCCGGCATCGTTGTCCGACAGATAGGGAATCTCACCATCCAGCGGCTGCACCAGCCAGCCCGGCTCCCGTGCGCCGAGCCGCCGCAGCACCTCCGCTGCCAGCGTGTCCCACGCGCCGTCCGCCGCCGGGATGCGGCGGAAGTACACGGTCACATCGCCGCCGCAGACCATGCCGGTGCTCTGGGCGCTGCCGTCCCGGCGCAGGCGAAATTCGTGGGTATGGCTGTCCGCGCCGCTATGCAGCATCTCCTGCGCAAGGGCGATGGCCTGCCCCTCCACGGCGCCGCCGCCAATGGTGCCGGCCAACAGACCGTCCTGTCCCACCAGCATCTGGCTGCCCTTGCCCCGGGGCGCGGAGCCGTCGTCCCAGATGATGGTGGCCAGCACCGCGTCATGGCCCTTCTCCCGCTGGTACACCAGCGTCTGAAAAATGGTATGCATGGACTCTCCTCCCGCCGCCGCAGCGGCTGTTCACGGACACCCAGCGGCACATAAGTACCGCTGGGTGTTCTTTTTTAATGTGTACAGGTCACGCCGCCTGATCGTTCAGAGGCGCAGAGCCGCCCACCAGTGCATCGTACTGCGCCTGGGTCAGCTCGCAGTGGTAGAACAGCTGGAAGTAGGTGCTGACCTCGGTGTACAGGTCGTAGTCCGCCGCAGTGGGGTACAGGATCTTCGCCATCCACGTCATACCCAGCAGACGCTGGACGCTGGGCGGGAAGCCCATCCAGTTGTAGGGCCCCATGGGTACCTCGTAATAGGTGCCGTTCTTGATGGCGGTGACGGTCTGCCAGTTCTCGTTGCTGCCCACGGAGGCGTAAATGCTGCCGGGGGCGAACAGGATCACATCCGGGTTCCAGTTGAGGATCTGCTCCATGTCCACCTCGTTGCCGGTACCCTTGCTGGAGGGCTCCTCCACCACGGCCAGGTTGTTGGCCAGCAGGTCGATGACCTCGGCGTGATAGGAGCCCTTGGCGATGACGTTCAGGCCCTCGTCGCCGGTGATGTACAGGAGATTTGCCTTCTCCGCGCTGTTTGCGATCTCCACGGCGCGGTCATAGGCGTAGCGGCAGTAGTCCGCCAGCCCCTGTGCCTCGTTGGGCATGGCCAGCAGGTCGCCCAGCATGGCGTAGGTGTTGTCCATAGCGGCGAGGTAGGCGTCGATGTGGACGAAGGGGATGCCGGTCTGCTCCTGCAGGGCGTCCATGTCCTCCACGATGCTGCCCTTGGGCTCGCCCACATCGATGACCACATCCGGCGCGGCGGCCAGCAGCGTCTCCAGATTCATCTCACCCTTGCCGCCGTAGAGCTGTCCCAGCAGGGGCAGGTCGTAGTACTTCGTATCCAGAAACTGAGCGGCACTCTCATCCCACGCATTGGCGATACCCACCAGCTTGTCCGGCGCCATCGCGAACACCACGATCTGCGCCAGCGGGCCGGAAACGGCGACCTTCTCCACGTTCGCAGGTACCGTGACCTCGCGGCCGCAGGAATCGGTAAACACACGGGTCGCAGCCTCGTCACCAGCATTCTGGCTATCGCCGTTATTCGTCTCCGGCTGGGCGCCGCAGGCAAACAGCGATACGGACATGACCAGCGCCAGCAGCAGCGCTATCCATTTTTTTCCATTCACTTTCGTTCTCCTCCTGATTTTTCATACCTCTATTCCGGTTTTACTCCGGTTTTTCTTCCGGTTCTGCTCTGTTTTGCGGCATTTCCGGAATGTTCGCCGCATCAAATAGCAGTATTCCCGCCGGGCGGAGGCTTGGCAGCCGCCACGGGAAGACGGCGCCGCCTGTTGCCTCCAATCTCTCCCAGAGAAGCTCCTCCGTGATGAGGGCGGCGTCGTCCTGCCGCCGGTACAGGGCAAAAAAGCGCCGGGCGTCCTCCAGACTGCGGAAGGGCTGGTCGAAGCGGAACGCCGTTCGCTTCAGCTCGTAGGGAATGCCCAGCTCCTCCAGACGGCGGCAGGCGGCCTCCAGCCCATGGCTGCCGCCCAGCGGCTGCCGCGTCACCGTAAAGCGGTGGGCGGTCTGGTCGCGTTTGACGGCGATGACCCTGCCGCGGCACTGTGCCTTGGCGGCGGACAGGATCTCGTCCATGCTGCCGAAGAAGCAGAACACCATGGCGTCGTAGGGCTTTTCCGGCCGGTGGGCAAATATATCCTCACAGCAGGGATGCACGTTCTCGATATGCCGAAGCGCCAGCTCCCGCTCCAGCACTGCCAGCGCACGCTGCTCCCGCTCCACCGCCGTGACGGTGCGGACATAGGGCGACAGCGCCAGTGACAGATGCCCAAGGCCGCAGCCTGCGTCGCAGACGGCGTCCTCCGGCGTCAGGTACGGCAGCAGCTCCGCCGCCAGACGGCGGTGAAAGTCCGTCTCGTTGGCGGCGTCCGCCATGAAGCGGATCCCTTCATCTGTCCAGTGGAACATCGTCCACACCTCCCTTCGGCACGATAGCGGGGCCATGTGCCGTGTCCAGCAGCACGGCGTCCACGCCGTAGAGACGGTGGAGCAGCTCCGCCGTCAGCACGTCCCGCACCCCGCCGAAGGCGGCTACACCGCCGCCGGACAGTGCCAGCACGCAGTCCGCAAACCGCAGAGCGTGCTGGGGATCGTGGGTGGAGAGGATCACGGTATAGCCGCGGCGTGCCAGTTCCTTGACGCACCGCAGCACCCGCAGCTGGTTGCCGTAGTCCAGCGAGGAGGTCGGCTCGTCCATCACCAGAATATCCGCCTGCTGACACAGGGCGCGTGCGATAAGCACCAGCTGCTGCTCGCCGCCGGACAGCTCCGAAAAGCTGCGCCGCGCCAGCTGCGCCACGCCCATCCGCTCCAAGGCGGCCATGGCCTGCTCCTCCTGGGCGTCGGAGGGGGAGCGGAACGGCGAGAGCTGACGGGTCAGCCCCATCAGCGCCGTATCCAGCACGGAGTAACCGAAGGTGGGGCGGTGTATCTGAGGGATGTAGGCGATATGCGCCGCCAGCGCCCGCTGGTCCAGTGTCCGGGCGTCCCGCCCGTCCAGCAGAATGGCGCCGCCGTAGTCCGGCAGGCCGCCGAGAATACAGCGAAACAGCGTGCTCTTTCCCGCGCCGTTGGGGCCGAGGACGGACAGCATCTCTCCCTGCCGCGCCGTAAAGGACACGTTTTGCAGGGCGGTATGGCCGCCGCGATAGGTGTAGGACAGGTCGTTGACGGTCAGGTTCACAGGCGATCATCCCCCTTTATCATCAGATAGACGAAGAAGGGCGCGCCCACAAAGGCCGTCAGGATGCCGATGGGGATCTCCACCGCCGTCAGGCAGCGGGCAAGGTTGTCCACCAGCAGCAGAAAGGCCGCGCCGAACACCATGGACATGGGCAGAAGATACCGGCAGTCGTTGCCCACCAGGCGGCGGCTGAGGTGGGGGATCACCAGTCCCACCCAGCCGATCATACCGGAGACGGAGACGCTGGCGGCGGTGAGCACCGTGGCGCTGAGGATCACCACCAGCCGGAGATGGTCGGTGTTAACACCCATGGAGCGGGCCTCATCCGCCGACAGGGTCAGCAGGTTCATGCGCCAGCGCAGCAGAAGCAGCGGCAAAAGCCCCACCGCCATGCAGACGGCGGCGAAGCCCACCGTTTTCATCCGGGTGCCGGACAGGCTGCCCATGAGCCAGTAGGTGATCTGAGGCAGCTGGTTGCCGGGGTCGGCCACCAGCTTTATGTAGGACGTACCGGCGGAGAACAGCGACCCCACCATGATGCCCGCCAGCAGGATGCTGACCACGCGGTTGCCCCGCGTATGGCTGCCGATGAGATAGACCAGCACCACCGTCAGCAGGCTGGATAGGAACGCGAACACCGTGACCATCACGCTGCTCTGCCCCGTCAGGATGGCCAGCGCCGCGCCGAAGCAGGCGCCGGAGGAGGCGCCCAGAATATCCGGCGCCGCCATGGGATTCTGGAATACCGTCTGGTAGCCGGTACCGGCGGCGGACAGGGCGCAGCCCACCAGACACGCCAGCAGGATACGGGGCATCCGGACATTCCATACCACGATGGCCATGTTGTCCGTCCACGTCTGCGCCATGGCGAACACACGGGAGAGGAGGATACGCACCACCTGTCCCAGCGGCACGTCGTACCGCCCCCACACGAAGGACAGGAGGAACAGCAGCACCAGCGCCAATGCCATCAGACATACCCGGCGCAGCGGCCGGGCGCGGTGTGCGTCCATAGATATCCCTCCTCCCGTAAAATACGTTCTCTATTTTACAGGATAACGGTGTGGTCACGCAAGGCATAACGTTCTGTATTATCGGAAAATTATTCACCATCATCGTTTATTTGCCCAACCACTGCCGCAGGCGCTCCCACAGCTCCAGCGAGCGGAAGCGCAGCACATACCCGGCGTTCTCCCCGGTCATGAGGGACAGGTCGTCCGCTGTCATGCCGCCCTCCAGCGCCACACCCTCCAGCTCGCAGGCGGCAGTGGTACACAAAGGCGGATACACCACGCACCACCAGTTGCGTCCCTCCCCCGCGCCGATGACCACCCGGAGCGCCAGATACTCCCCGGCGGGCAGGGCAAAGCCGTCGTAGGTCTTGCAGGGAAACTCCGTATCCTCCAATGAGACGGAGACAGCGTAGCCGCTGCCCTGCGCTGCCAGCACCTGCGCGGCAGCGTCCCCGATGGCGGGCAGGCTGTCCCGCAGACGGGCGCGGGCCTCGGCCATGTCGGCAGATTGCCGCAGGATCTCCTCGGCGCGGCATAGCACCGCGTCCCGCACACATAGCTTCAGGTTCTGATCGGCGTCGCTGTCGGAGTTGGCGATAACATGGAGGCGGATCATCTTCTCCTGCAAGTTATCCTGCCGGTAGAGGGACCACGCCCCCCACAGCAGCGTGACCGCCAACGCCACCAGGATAGCCAGCTCCAATGTCAGAAACGAACATTTACGCATAAAAAACACCGTCCTATGTAGGAATTTCCTACATTTTGGACGGTGTTTTTGCGTTTTATACAGGCTGTGCCGCAAATGTCAGCGGCCAGCGCGCCCGCAGTACCTCGGCGGCGGCGCGGGCGGCGTCCTCCCGGTCGAACAGGCCGAACACGGCGCTGCCGCTGCCGCTGAGCATGGCGGCAGAAGGGCGTAGCTCAGAA
>OQWM01002494.1_pt1 | contig 12477 bp, 8 predicted proteins | sample 1691531 | NCBI WGS metagenome assembly OQWM01 (sample SAMN03418257, study PRJEB22391) | human gut metagenome | biome: human-gut; feature: organic feature; material: feces | host: Homo sapiens | place: Tanzania | collected 2013-01 | reverse complement strand
TGAGCAAGGATATGAGCTGGACCATCGACGAGGAGCACATGAGCTGGACCAATGACGGTTGCTTCATGCACTGTCTGCCAGTACGCCGTGGACTGATTGTTACCGATGATGTCATCGAGAGCAAGAACAGTCTGGTGATTCCAGAGGCAGCCAACCGTGAGATTTCAGCCGAGGTTGTCATCAAGCGCATGCTCGAATCACTCTAAAGCAGGAAATAAGAAAAGATAGAGGGAAGTAAAGGAAAGCATGCCTTTATTTCCCTCTTTTTCGTTCTATCCCACATCATCCTATCCCCATTTCTCGGTATTTTCATCTTTTCATCCTGTCTATATTCTTATATCTCATATATTATCCGTACCTTTGCCGGCGAAAAAAAGAAAAACAAGATGGACAAATACATAATACTATCACCAGAAGCCAAGGGGACGTTCAACGACCGCTTGAATTTTCTGTATCTGAAACTAGGTAACTATCTCGACACTGAGAAACTGGAAAATCGTACCTTGCAATATTGTAAAGTATTCCTCAGCGACTCCCAGAACCAGATAAGAGAGTTTGAGGAATCACTCCTTTATCAGGAGTATCTTAAGGATACCCATCTTACGGTTGTGGAGCAACCTCCGCTCAACGGGAGCAAGATTTCACTTCTTATCAAGACCACAGACGATAAGACCCCTATCCTGTTCCACAGTCTCCGACTGACAGAGGAAGAAGCGAAGGGAAAGAATTCATACGAACAGACCCGAATACTATTCGACAAATACCTGCAACTTATCGCCGGTACAGATATGACGATGGAGCGCAACCTGGTAAGAACATGGATCTACGTAACTCATATCGATGTAAACTATCAGGGAGTAGTAGAAGCGCGCAATGATGTTTTCGACCAGCAAGGTCTGACGGCAGAAACCCATTATATAGCTAGTACGGGCATCGGCGGAGCTACATCCGTACGTCATGCATCTGTAGCTATCGACTTTCTGACCGTTCCCGGCATCAGGGAAGAAGACAAGAAATATCTCCAGGCACTCAACCATCTGAATCCTACTCACGAATACGGAGTAGCCTTTGAACGGGGAACCAGCCTTTCCCTGCCCCAGAAGAAACAATATTTCATATCAGGAACAGCCAGCATAGATAAAGATGGAGCAGTTGTATACGAAGGCGATATTATAAGACAAACCGGCAGATTGCTCGAGAACATCGGTGCATTATTGAAGGATGGCGATGCGATGATGAACGATATCCAATACTTTATCATCTACCTGCGCGATATCTCAGACTATCATACCGTAGAGCAACTGATGAATCAGTTTTACCCTCAGATACCGCATATCATAGTAGAGGCAAGAGTATGCAGACCGGGCTGGCTGATAGAAATGGAATGCATTGCAGAAAAACAAGAACAGAAATAAATGCTGATAAATGCAGAAATTTACTTTCAAAGAGTAAGTTTCTGCATTTTTTATGATTCATTCTAATATATTTTCACTACCTTTGCAGATACAAAAACTTATAAACCGACAAACATGAGCAAAAAGGAAACAAGCCAATCTAATTTTGGCATATATTCGCTATATGTATTGGGAGCTATCGCATGCTTTGCATTCTTCCAATTCTTCTATCCCTACCATCTGTTTTATCAGGAGCAGAACCAACTGTTTCTGTCATCATGGGATTATCTGACTACTTATCTGGACAAGCCGGGATGGCTGGCTTGCCTGGCTGGCGATTTTCTTACCCAGTTCTATTATTTCCGATATGCGGGTCCTATCATCCTTACCCTCTGTATCCTCCTGACAGGGTATAACATTAGACGTGCTGTAGAAAAGACAGACATCAAGGGAAGATGGTTAGCCCATACCATAGCTTTCATCGTGATGATTCTACTGTTCTGTTTCAGTTTTCATTACGACTACCGGCTGAGCAGCATCTTTGCTGTGGCAGGTGGAGCCAGCGTGTTCCGTGTCAGCACATCGCTACTCACCTCTACACGTATGTTTATCAAGAAGATAGAAAGTAAAAGAGGAGAATATACCATCCTTGACGGTTCAGGAATTGCCAACTGGATATCCGTCATCAGCATTCTCATCTCCGTATTCGTCTGCCATTGGTTCTTCGGATATGGTGTATGGGTATATGGCGCCTTGACTTTTGCCGGCTGCCTTGCCAATATCATGATGGCAGGAACATACTATCGCCTTGCCGCCCTGATCATCCCATTCTTCCTCCTCATGCTCACCAAGCGACTCTACTATTGCGATTTCCAAACCATCTACACTTATCCTGGCATTGGCAAACTGGTTGCCCCACAAATGGATCTGGAAAAGACGCTGTCTGTAGACTGCGAGTATTATTTCGGCAACTACAACAAGGTGATGCGCATCGTAGAGAAAGAAGAGAATCCGGATCAGTACATGAAGTTCTACTATAATCTCGTCATGGCACAGAACCAATGTCTTTCGGCCAACCTTCTCAAATTTCCCGACAACAACCTCGGCACCTTTGAGACCCTTGGTCCCAATACTCCTACACTCACCATCAAGACGCTCAATGAGTTATATTGGGTGTTGGGCGACATGACCTTCTGCGAAAGAGCAGCCATGCTGGCGAATGTCTGTTCCCCAAACAATCGTAACATCCGCATGATCAAGCGGCTGGCAGAAATCAATCTCGTCAAAGGCGACTACAAAGCAACCCGCAAATACCTGCGCATCCTTCAAAAAACCTTCGTATGGCAAAGATGGGCCAACCGCGTTTTTGCATCTCTAGGCATTCATGCCCAACCCGATGAGAAAGCACTCCTGCAGACCTATCTTGACAAGCGTCCGTTTGTCAACACCCAAGATACTCTTCGCCTCAGCGACAACAGCTATATCATCATGAAAGAGCTGGTAGAAAGCAATCCTGCAAACAATATCGCCATCAATTACATGCTATGCAGCGACCTTCTCCTGAAGGACATGGAGACCTTCAAGCATGACTACGATAGTTACTATCTCAAGCAGAAGCATGTTCAATATGATGAATTGTATCAGGAAGCACTCACGATATATCTGGCAGGAACCAAAGCGCCACAAAGCGAATGGTCCAAGTATATCAAGCGACAGGATGTGCTGCAACAGTTCAGACAGTATAATGAACAACGCGGCAACCCAGCCTTCAAAGATACCTACTGGTATTACTTTGACAAGGCAAAGACACCTAAGTTGAACAACTAAAGAGCCCGGCAAGACTCTATCAATATCAAAAACAAGAACGATGAAATACAAAAACATTATATATAGCTCACTGGCGGGTCTCCTCCTTTTCGCCTCATGTGCTCAAACGCATGAGAACGCAGAGCAGGTAAACCATCTGCCCAACATGTATCCCGACTATTCAGATGTAACCATTCCGGTAAACATCGCACCACTCAATTTCGAGATACGCGACAAGCATCTCACCAATATCGAGACCGTCCTCACCATTGAAGGAGCAGATGCCAATGATGCCGAAAACACATTGACGGCAACCAGCAACAGCCAGAATTTGAAGTTTGAAATGAAAGACTGGAAAGCCTTTCTTCAGAAGGCAGTAAACAAGAACATCAAGGTACAAATCTATTCCAAGAGTGATGAGGGAGAGTGGACCGCATTCAAGCCTTTCACCTGGCAGGTTGTAGGCGACAGCATAGACTCACACCTCACATACCGACTCATTGAGCCCGACTACGAGGTATGGAACAAAATCCAGATTAAGCAGCGCTGCATAGAAAACTATGACGAGAAGATACTTGCCGACCACAACCTGCAAGAGAATCGCTGCATGAACTGCCATGCCTTCGGCAATCAAGACCCCAATCTGAGCATGATATATATAAGAGGCGAAGGCGGTGGTGCCATTCTCAATCGCAATGGCAAACTGCGCAAGCTCAATATCAAGACCGCCGACATGGTTTCAGCCAGCGTATATTATGGTTTCAGTCCATCGGGCAAATACATCACCTTCTCTACCAACATCATCATCCCAGCCTTCCATGCCGACCCCGACAAGCGACTGGAGGTATATGACACCAAGAGCGATGTATACGTAGCCGACCTGGACAACAATACCATCATCTCATCGCCGCTTACCACAGACAGCACCCAGCTAGAGACATTCCCTACCTTCTCGCCCGATGGCAAGTACGTATATTACTGCACGGCGAGCACGGCAGGACTGCACACCCCCAATCTGAAAGGACTGCAATATGCCCTGGTTCGCATCCCATTTGATGAAAAGACTGGCAAGTTCGGCACGCAGGTAGACACGCTCTATAAGGAGCGTTCCGTATGCCACCCTAAGATTAGTCCCGATGGCAAGTATTGCCTCTTCACGGTAGCAGACTACGGCACCTTCCCTATCTGGCATCCCGAGGCAGACCTCTATATGCTCAATCTCCAGACGGGCAAGGTGGATAGCCTCAGCATCGTGAACAGCAAGAAGAGTGATACCTATCACAGTTGGTCGCACTCAGGCAGATGGTTTGTCTTTGCCAGCAAGCGCGATGACGGTCTCTATGGCAAGCCTTACTTCTGCTACATCGACCGCCAAGGCAAGGCACACAAGCCTTTCGTGCTGCCCCAACGAGACCCAGCCTTCTATGATGAATGCCTCAAGAGTTTCAACATCCCAGAGCTGAGTCGAGGTCCCGTATCCTTCGATGCCATCGACATCGAGAATGTGATGAAACAGAAAGCAGAAGATTTCAGATAAAGAAAAAGCCCGGCTGTTATGCCGGGCTTTTTCTTTATCTCACCTTAGTCAGTATTCTCTTATCACTCATAATCTCATTACCTGCCGCACGGGCATCCAGTTCCACTGGCTTCGAGGTGAAATCTGGGGTATTATATGAATCTATCAACTCATCATAATATTCCTTCGGATTGCGCTGTGGCAGCAAGAAAGGCTTGCTCACATGTCCCTTGTCATCAATGCTAGCCAGATAAAGGCGAGTATAGAGCCCATCGCCACGGCGAGAAGTGAAGACAAACCAATGGGAGTTCACATTCCAGTTGTGCCAGCTATCCGTATTATTGCTATTGGCTGCCGTCAATGGCTTGGCCTCTCCCGTCTTCAAATCCAGCAGCCAGTTGTCTGCCTCCTTGTGCCAGATAGGAAAACAGCCATAATCGCTCATCGTAAACATGATGTACTTGCCGTCATACGATGGACGGGGATGCGTGGCGCTCTTGCCCAAAGCCCTGGCATTGAAGATGGTATCTACCTGATTGCCAAACTTACCCGTAGCTGCATCAAAGGCTATCTTGCAGATATTATACTTGATATCCTTATAGCCGCCCGGTATCTCTTCTGCCGTAGAAGAGCAGAAATAGAGCGTCTTGCCATCAGGCGAGAAGACGGGATAAGTCTCATAATGATCCTTGGTCATCAAGAGTGAATCAAGGAGCAGCTCATGGGTATCGGGCTGATAAACGAAGACATCCGATGCCTGGTCGAACACCTCGATGCGCTCATCCTTCACTGCATGGAAACTCTGATGGGTGGTATTGGTACTATAGGCGCAATACTTGCCCGATGGATGCCAGTAAGGATAAACCATCGAACCATGGATGGAGTCATTTTTAGCCTTCAGCCATTCTCGCTTGCCCTTCTGCTGTATCATAGTGGCTCCATGGTCGCCACGCACATGGAAGGTAAACTGGTCGGGGTTGGTCCTGTTAGCCGTATGGCAGTTCAGGCAGGCTCCTGGAGCTGCGGTATTCTCCAGGATAGGCAACTCATCAAAGTTGCTCAGATTGCGCTGATAGATGCCCAACTTGCCATACACCTCATAGCCTGGGGCGATGCGGCGATAAGTCAAGCCCCATTCATCGAGGGCGTATGGGCTAACCTGGATATCAAAATCCTTATACTGACTCCACTGTCCATCCTTCTTTACGCAGACAGTAACAGATAGTTTGCCACCCTTGTTCTGTTGCAGCAAATCATGCCACTCGTTGATGTCAAAGTCGGCATAGTCGCCATTGGCATGCAGTTCGCCCGTTTTGGAACCTTTCACCACCACATCCATCACGTCAATGCCATCATCCACCATATTGAAATCCAGCGGAGCTATGTCCGTAGGAACAGTTACCCCCACATAGTCGGGGAATATCTTGGGCAGTTGGTTTACTAGCACCGCATTCTCTGGCACAGAGGTACAGGAAGTCAATCCCCATACCAAAGCCCCCATCAGCCAAGCACCAACCGTATATCTTATCTTCTTCATATCACCTTATATTAATAGATAGACTTCATTTCATTGTTCTTCTTAGCCTCAGCCTCTCCTGCCATCATATAATGCCAAGCATTAGAGGCGTATGGCTGCATATTGAGTTGAGGGTCCTTCGGATTCTGCATATAGAGCTGAATAAAGTTGAGCGTGTTATTCACCGTTTGCGGATCCACACTATATGGAATGGAGCGAGGATCGCTATGCGTCTTCATCCAGTTGCCAACAAGAATCTCCTGGAAAGAACGAGGGATATGGTCATAGCCCACGAACCTACCCAACGGATAATACTGCATAAACTTAGCCAAATCGCGCTGCAAGAGCTCATAACAGATGAGATATTCGTAAGCCATCTTGTTACTCTTGTCATTGAGAAAGAGAAGGCCTAGCATTTGGTCCATCTCTCGATCGCTGAAGAGGAAGTCTTGCTTCTTCTGGCGATACTTACGCAATTTTCCATAGACAGGATGGCAATTGATAGCCTTCTCCTTACCCAACAAAGCCATAGTCTCGGTAGCCCAGTTGCTATAGAAGAGCGTCTTCTGCAAGCGACGGAGCAATTTGGCTGCCACCTGATAATTGCCATTGATGAGTTCACACTCAGCGATGCGGCGGGTCATTCGGCTACTCTTGCGATAATTAGGAATAGCCTCCTGCGCCTCAAACATATATCTTTCGGCATCATTTACCATACCCAAGCGATAGAATATCTCGGAGGTAGAAACAGGTGAAGTCATATCTCTTGTGAAGGTTGGGAACAAGCCCTCGCCTCCATTCTGATAAAACTCGAAGAGTCGATCGGCAAGCACACCTTGCTGACTCAAAGCCAGATTGACACAAGATACCCCCAGCGGAGTGGTTGGCTGCTTCTTCTCAGCCTTGTCCACTATCTTGTTCCACTGCTCGGTACGCACCAAGAAGTCATAGTCGATAAGCCCGTAAGTCATCTCATCAAAGGAAGCCTTGATGCCAAAGAAAGCTGCAACTATCAATAACAGGTAGCATCCCGCCATCACCACCTTATTCTGCTGCAACTTGAGCAAGGCTGCCTTCTTTACCTGCACCATGCCCAAGAGCGGAATGATGACAGCCAATGCCATCACCACAAACTGCATGGATGGTATTATGCCCGGATAGCGATAATAGTTGAGCCCCGTAAAGATACGGTTCATCGGATATTGCAGCGATTGCGTGGTGAGCAATATCCAAGCGATGGTGAGCACCAAGATGCCTGCCGCATAGCCAAAGGCAGAGAAGAGAGCCCCCTTCTGCTTGCCTCGCTGCAAGGTATCAGCCATCAAGAGGGCGGCATATACAAACACAACAGGTCCCAAGAGCCAATATACCAAAGCCGTGCTCACCAGTTGAAACACCACCTTGACCAGTCGGTTATGGAAACGATTGTGAACCCAAGCCATCGCCAGGGTTCCCCACAAAGCCACGACAAAGGAAAGCAGCACGTTAGGATCGCCCATGAAGCACCACAAGGCGATGCTCGGAACAAAGCTCAGCAGATAGCCTGGGAAATCATGCTTAGCCCCATATTGGCGCATCAATCCCCACACTGCCCCCTGGATAGCCATCAGCAACAAGCCGACAATGGCTGCTCCCAAGGCTGGCATATAATAGAACTGTACCAAGAACTCGCTCAGATAGTCGGCAAGACCGCCCGGCAAGACGATCCTCTCCAGGAAGTAATGCCTGTCGAAGAGAAACATCTGCAATTGCTCTTGATAGCAAAGTCCACTCACGTATGGCAAAGCCCAAAACACCATCACCGCCACCCCAAAGAGCAGCGACAACAGCGGCTTCCAATAGTTAGTTATCAGTTTCATCTGTATGAATTTTATGTTTATCTAATTCTTACTTTCTGACGTTCATCTGAGAACACCTGATTGCGAGCCTCCTTGATGTCGAAATCCACCTTGGTCTTGGTGAAGTCTGGCACATTGTAGGCATCAAACAATCCATGATAATATTTCCAAGGATTGCGCTGCGGCAGCAGGAAAGGCTTGGTAGCATTTCCATCATCATCGATGCTCGACAGATACAGACGGGTATGCATACCATCACCCCGCTTGCTGGCAAAAACAAACCAGCGGGAGTTGCTACTCCAGTTGTGATAGCTCTCACTCATACCACTATTAGCTGCTGTCAATGGATGTATCTCTCGGGTCTTCAAGTTCATCATCCACAAGTCGGCATCGGGTTGAACGATAGGGAAATTACTACGGCTGCATCTCACATACATCAGCCACTTGCCATCGTAAGATGGGCGAGCCAACACATAACTCATGTTGGTCTTCGGACCATCCAGCAAGGTATCTACCTTCTCGCCAAACTTGCCAGTCTTCGCATCAAAAGGTATGCTCACCAACGAGCACTTCACCTTCAGATACTCAGCAGGTACTTGACAAGCCTTGGAAGTGCTGTAATACATCGTCTTGCCATCAGGACTGAAGGCTGGGAATATCTCCAGCCAGTCGGGAGTCATCAGTCGCTTGTCCAATACCAGTTCGTTGGTGCGGGTATCGAGCAATACAATATTGCTAAAGTCGTGATATACCTCGATAGGTTTCTTGGTGCCTACAAAGAAGCATTGGTGAACGGCATTGGCAGCATAAGCCACATAGTTGCCCCCCGGATGCCAGTAGGCATAGCTGCCTGCCGCTTTGGTAGAATCGGTTTTGGTGTCTATCCACTGCTGCTTGCCATCCTTCATCACCAGTGTTCCGCCTCCATCACCACGCATCTGGGCCGTCAACTGCTTCGGGTCGGTAGCATTGGCGGTATGGCAATTGAAGCATCGGCTAGGCAGAGCGGTCTCGGTCATGATGGCTGTTTCCTCAAAGGTATGGATATCACGCTGGTAGATGCCTATGTCTCCACCCACCTCATAGCCAGGGGCAATGCGACGATAGGTCAAGCCATAATCATCCAGTCGGTAAGGACTCACCTTCATTTGGAAGTCCTTATATTGTTTCCATTCACCATTCTTCTGGGTACAAACGGTAAAGGAGATGCTGCCACCCATGTTTTGCTCAGTCAGTTGGTGCCACTCATCCACGTCAAAGTCAGCCCATTCGCCGCTCACATGGATTTCGCCTCCCTTGCTGCCCTTTGCCACAACATCCACCACATCTACGGTATCACCCTTGATATTGAAGTTGAGTGGAGCCACATCTACCGGTATCGTTACCCCGATATAATCAGGATAGATGCTAGGTTGGCGGTTCACCATCTGAGGGTTTTGCACCGATGGTTGGCACGCTGCCAATAACAGAGCCACAGCAGCCATATAGAGTATATTCTTCATTTTCATTGTTTGCCTCCTTCCTGTTGTTGTCTTGTCATCATCATTCTCACATAGGCATCATAGGCAGAGCCAGGCACATTGCCATGGTTCTGGATGCATCTCACGGCATCTTGATATCCGAAAGGCATCTGCTGATAGCCGCCATACTGCTGCACCCATCCCATGTATTGCATCACGCCCTGGGTATTCACATTGAGCAACATCTGCCCCATAAAGTAATCAAGTGCCATCTTATTGTCGGGATTATTGATAAAGAGGAGTCCCATCATCTTGTCTATCTCGGCATAGCTATAGATCATATCTTTCTGATATCGGAATCTTCTTACTCTGCCCAAGTCTGGGTCATGGCTGATGGCCACATCATTGCCCAGCATAGCCTCTGCCTTCACAGCCCAGTCATGATAGAAGAGCGATTGCTTCAGGATATCGAGATTTTTCTGTGCCACACTATATTTGCCATTCACTATCTGGCATTCGGTCATGCGCTTCAGCAGTCGACCGCTTTGTCTGCCATTCAAGATAGAAGCTTGCAGGTCGGTGGCATATCTCAGGGAAGAGTTTACCAATCCCAGTTGCCAGAAGACTTCCATCGTAGGATACATCGACATATTATCTCGCTCTCTTGGAGCCAAGAGAGCATTCGGGCCACTCTGATAGAAGGTAAACATACGGTCGGCAAGCTGTCGGGTTTCTGCCAAGGCTAGGTTCACGCAATTAGAGGCAAAGAAATTCTGTGGCTGATACTTCTCTGCATCTTGTATCAGCTCCTGCCACTTGCCATCTCTCACCTGAGCATTCATCTTGAGCAGTGCATAGAGCTCCTTATCGTAACCATACTTGTGCCCAGGAAAAGCCATCGGCACACGATAATAGTTGATACCCACCAAGACCGAAGAGAGAGGATACTGCGAGAGAATATTGTTATAAACCACCAGCTGAGCGCCCAACAGATAAGGCAAACCGAGCAAGAGCAAGGCTGACTTCTGCACCCATCGCCAAACAAAGACGATACGCAGAATGGCATAGAGCCAAGTGACTGCACCGCCTATGAGCCAAAAGAGGAGAGGCAGCAACACGCCTTCGAAAACCAGGCATCTAGCGCCCCACTTTCTGGTAGCCTCATTCATCAGCCACGTCGTGAAGAGGGAGATGATCAGAGCCACAGGAAAAGACAGCAACACGTCTATATCGCCCATCACCGCCAAGAGCCAAAGGGAAGGAATCATGCAAGCTGCCACCCAATACCATCGGAGCGACTGCTTGGCATAGCCCTGCACCACCAGATAAGTCAAGGCATAGAAAGCCGCAAAGACACCACCCAAGATGGCAGCACCCAATGCTGGCAGATAATAAAACTGCACCAAGAACTCGCCCAAGTAGTCGGTAAGACCACCAGCCACACTCAGGTCATGCACGAAATAATCGCCCGACCACAGAAACAGCTGGTTCTGTTCTTGATAGCACAGAGCCTCGGGATAGCCTAGCATCCAAAAGAGGAACACGGCGATACCGAAAGTCACAAACACCATTACTTTTTTCATTATATCTAGTCTTCTTAGTTACGGATTGTTGTTTATTCTTATTGCCTACAAAAGTACTAATAATATTCGTAACCACCAAACTTTTCACCATTAAAAAATAGCAAATCAAAAACAAAGTTTCATTTTATACAATCGCAAAATTTTAGCAGAACAACCATTTTATTCCATATAATATCGCAAAAGTACGTAGTGAAATACCGCAAAAAAGAGGATTGAAATGCCACAAAAATACCGAATAAATTACCGCAAAAAAGTGGATTGAAATGCCACAAAAAACACGAATTAACCATGCAATTCGCAGAAAATGTGTATCTTTGCAATTGAAAAAGCATATTATATGAGTTACTATAAAAGAACTGCCGATGCCCTGTTGCAAGACTTGCTAGATGCATTTGGGGCTGTATTGATAGAAGGACCAAAATGGTGTGGCAAAACCACAACTGCATCTCAACTTGCAAACAGCATTTTGAGAATGCAAGATGCTAGTTTGCGTGGGGAGTATTTGGTCACCGCTAAAACTAAGCCGTCCATTCTGTTAAATGGAGCTACGCCTCGTCTTATTGATGAGTGGCAAGATTGGATGAACGCCTCTTGTGATCATCGTCGCTGTCAGTGCGGCTCCCAGCGGAAAGCTTCCATCTACTGTCAGATCCGGGAAATCCAGGATCTTATAAGTGATGTATACCCCAAGCGCCAGGATTCCGTAGATCAGTCCCTGTTCTAAAATCGTAATATAAATCCCCATAATGTGTTAACCTCTCTGTTTCAATACTATTTTGTAATCTCTGTAAAGCTCTCTACCGCTTCATCTGCAAGATCCTGCGGAACTGTAACTCCAAGGTTTTCAGCAACTTTTTCATTTACATAGAAACCTGGTTCTGTGATTGTCTCAAAGTTCATATCAGATGCTTTCTTCTCACCTTTCAGAATCTCTGCTGCCATCTTACCTGTCTGTTTTCCAAGTGCTACATAGTCAAGTCCTTCGGCTGCCAGACATCCGATTTTCACCTGCTCGATCTCACTTCCGAACACCGGAATGTTCTGCTTATTTGCTTTATCAAGGATTGTTGCAAGGGAAGCAACTACTGTGTTGTCTGTAAGGTTTGTCAGGCAGTCAACCTCTGTCAGAAGTTCATCTGTTGCAAGAGAGATATCGGCTGTCTGTGCGATTCCTTTGTCAACGATCGTGAATCCATAGTCTCCGGCAAGCTCTTTGTATTTTGCAAGAGCGGATACAGAGTTTGCTTCGCTTGTTGTGTAAAGGATCCCGATATTCTTTGCATCCGGAAGCATCTCACGGATCATCTCAAGCTGTGCTTTGATCGGAAGCTCGTCACTTGTTCCTGTTACATTTCCGGCAGGTG
>OQWM01002492.1_pt1 | contig 12492 bp, 7 predicted proteins | sample 1691531 | NCBI WGS metagenome assembly OQWM01 (sample SAMN03418257, study PRJEB22391) | human gut metagenome | biome: human-gut; feature: organic feature; material: feces | host: Homo sapiens | place: Tanzania | collected 2013-01 | reverse complement strand
ACAGCCGCAAGCCGGGGCGGCCCCACGGCTTTGCCCAAAAGCTGGACATCCCCTGCATCGGCCACGCGGGCAAGCCCAAGCGGGAGGGCTTTTTCCGGGCCATGGAGCGCATGGGCGTCACCCCGGACCAGACGGTGATGGTGGGCGACCAGATCTTTGCCGACCGCATGGCCGCCATCGTTGAGGATCCACTGCTTCAAAGCACCCAAATGGCAGTGATGGTCTGGGACCTTAGTGCCGACCAGTGTGTCTATCGCTTCAACGAGGCCCAGCGGATGCGCCCGGCCTCTGTCCAAAAGTGTGTCACCGCCATCACGGCCCTCGACCGCCTCGGCGTGGACTATCAGTTTTCCACGCGCCTCTACTGCCGTGGCGACATCGACTCCACGGGCGTGCTCCACGGTTCGCTCTATTGTGTCGGTGGCATGGATCCCCTCTTTGGCGACGCCAATATGCGCGCCTTCGTCCGTGCGCTGCGTGAAAAAGGCATCCGTCGTATCACGGGCGACCTGCTGGCCGACAAGTCAATGAAGGACGACAAACCGATGGGAGAGGGCTGGTGCTGGGACGACGACGATAGCAATCCGCCGCTCTCGCCCCTGCTCTACAACCGTCGCGACCGCTTTCTGACCGAACTCTCTTCGCGCCTGCGAGCGGCAGGCATTGTCCTGGAGGGAACGCTGGGCGACGCCACGCTCCCCGCAGGATCCACGCTGCTGGCCGAGGAGACCCACGACCTCACGCGGGTGTTGCAGCGGATGATGAAGAAGAGCGACAACCTCCATGCCGAGTCGGTCTTCTACCAGTTGGCCAAGAGCACGGGTGTGCGGCGTGCAGGTGCGCGCCAGGGCCGACAGGTGATCAACCAGGTGGTGCGTGCGGCAGGCCTTGATCCTGCGCAGTACTACGCGGCCGATGGTTGTGGCCTCTCGCTCTACAATTATGTCACGGCCGACCTCCTCGTCCATCTCTTGCGCCTCAACTACCATAACACGGAGGCCTACGAGGCCCTGCTTCCCACGCTGCCCATCGCCGGACGCGACGGCACGCTCCGCAAGCGGCTTCGTGGCACGGCGGCCGATAGCAATGTGCGGGCCAAGACGGGCACGGTGACGAGTGTCAAGACGCTTGCAGGATTCTGCACGGCCAGCAATGGCCACCGCCTGGCCTTCTGCATCCTCAACCAGGGGACCATCCGCGCCAGCCAGGCCAATGGGCTGCAGGACCGCATCTGCCGGGCGATGTGTGAGTAGGACCGATAATAACTTTCAGAAACCATCAACCAAATACCCTATATATAATGACTAAGATCGTAGAAAGAATAGCCGCGCTCCGCCAGGTGATGGAGCGCGAAGGACTGGGGGCTTTCATCTTCCCCAGCACAGATGCACACAATAGTGAGTATGTCGCCGACCACTGGAAGGGCCGCGAGTGGATCTCGGGCTTCAATGGTTCGGCTGGCACGGTCGTCGTCACAATGGATGCTGCCGCGCTCTGGACCGACTCCCGCTACTTCCTTGCTGCCGAGGAGCAACTCCGCGGCACGGGTATCATGCTGATGAAACTCAAGGTGGAGGGCACGCCGACGATCACCGACTGGTTGGCCGAACAACTTCGTGGGGCCTCCCATCCTGTGGTGGGTCTCGACGGATGGGTCAATGGCACGGACGAGGTGCAGAGAATGCAGGCCTTCTTCCAGGGCTACGATATCCAGGTGCGTACCGATTTCGACCTGCTCAACGAGATTTGGACGGACCGCCCCTCCATCCCGACAGCTAAGGTGGAGCTCCATCCCCTGGAGTTTGCTGGCGAGACGACGGAGAGCAAATTCGCCCGCATCCGTGAGTCGCTGCGCAGTTGTGATGCCGAGGCCATGCTCGTCTCAGCCCTCGACGACATTGCCTGGACTTTGAATCTGCGTGGCTCCGACGTCTATTGCAATCCTGTCTTCGTCTCCTACTTGATGATAGAGCAGGAAAGTGCCACGCTCTTTGTCAACGAGGAGAAACTCGACGACGCGGTGCGTCGCTACCTCTCCGACCTTGGCGTGGCGGTGCAGCCCTATGTTGCCGTGGCCGACTACCTGCGGTCTCATGCCTTCGAGGGCGGTCTGCTGCTGGACAGTGTGAAGACTTGCTACTATCTCGCCTCCTGTGCCCTCGAGAGATCGGTGGTGAGGTTTGCCCCGTCGCCCATCCCCGCCATGAAGGCGGTCAAGAACGAAACCGAGATAGCGGGCTACCGCCGTGCCATGACGCGCGACGGCGTGGCGATGGTGAAGTTCCTGCGCTGGCTTCAGCCTGCTGTGGAGGCAGGAGGACAGACGGAGATCTTCCTCGACAAGAAACTCACGGCCCTGCGTGCGGAACAAGACCTCTTCCGTGGCATTTCCTTCGATACCATTGTGGGCTATGAGGCCCATGGTGCCATCGTCCACTACGAGGCCACTCCCGAGACGGATATCCCCGTGGAGCCCCGTGGCTTGGTCTTGATCGACAGTGGCGCACAGTATCAGGACGGCACGACCGATATCACGCGCACGATAGCTTTGGGTCCCGTCACCGAAGAGCAGCGCCGCGTCTATACGCTGGTGCTCAAGGGCCATATCCAGTTGGAACTGGCAAAGTTTCCCGATGGTTGCAGTGGCACGCAGATCGACGCCTTGGCACGCGAACCGCTATGGCGCGCGGGTCTCAACTACCTCCACGGCACGGGCCACGGCGTAGGTTCCTATCTCAATGTCCATGAGGGGCCCCACCAGGTGCGCATGGAGTATATGCCGGCTGCCCTGCGTGCGGGAATGACCGTCACCAACGAGCCGGGCATCTATCTGTCCGACCGCTTTGGTGTGCGCATTGAAAACACGTGCTTGATCAAGGATTATATGGAGACCGAACTGGGCCGCTTCTTGCAGATGGAGTCGCTGACGCTCTGTCCGATAGACCTTGCGCCCGTCGATTGTTCCCTCCTCACCGCCGAGGAGAAGCAGTGGCTCAATGACTACCACCAGATGGTCTGCGAGAAGCTCGCTCCCCATCTTGATGGCGAAGACTTGGCCTGGCTCCAGGATCATTGCAAGCCCATCGAGGCGTAACCTTAGGTCTAGTCTCAGAAACCATGGCAATGTTGTCTCGATTGCGACGTGGCGTGTTGTGGATGAGCCGGGCAAAGTATTGCCGTGGCTTCGGTATCCAGTCGCCCTGGGCCTACCGCTTCGTGCGCTATGTCGTCAATGAGCACTATCCCTACTATGCCTACGACGACCTCCGCCCCCTGTTCCCGCATCTCTCAAAGCGGGAACGGAGGGTCTGCGAACTCTACCTCCGTATCGCCAACCACCAGCAGGCCGACGAGGCCGTGCTGGTGGGCGATGTCTCGGAGGCCAAGCGGGCCTACCTTCATGCGGGTTGCCTCCGGATGGCGTTTTCTTCGATGGGGGAGGGGGCTTGCTCACTTACTGAGGATTCCTTCTCGCTGGCTGTCGTGGCCCACGGACAGGATATGGAGCAGCAGGTCTTGTCGCTCATCAACCGGGCCACAGATGCTTCCCTGCTCATCGTGGAGGGCATCCACCGCAATGGGGAGACCCGCCGCAGCTGGGCGCGCATCTTGCAGGACAAGCGCGTACGCGTCAGTTTCGACCTCTACTATTGTGGCCTTCTCTTCTTCGACAAGAAGAAGTATAAGCAGCACTATAAGATCAACTTTTAGTGCAAAAGGCTTCCGTGTGCCCCCAAGATTCGTGGCTATTTCTATTGATATAGGTAGTTATTCCTGCTTATATAGGTAGTTATTTCAACTTTGTTTGCAGTGTGTGCGAAAAAATACGCCATAGCGCTTGCAGTTCAAATAAAATATAGTATATTTGCACGCAAATTTTTATAAACTTAAAGACAGAAGACTATGTATTGGACTCTTGAATTGGCTTCAAAGCTGGAAGACGCGCCATGGCCCGCAACAAAGGATGAGCTGATAGACTATGCCACACGATCGGGCGTACCTCTGGAGGTGCTCGAGAACCTGCAGGAGATCGAGGACGAAGGAGAGGTTTATGAGGGCATAGAGGATATTTGGCCCGACTACCCCACCAAGGAGGATTTCCTCTTCAACGAGGACGAGTACTAATCACTCACAAGCTGATTATCTTTATCTCAGCTCGAAGCATTGAATATAAGCGGTATGGGAATTTCGCAGCAAGATTCCCATACCGCTTTTATAGCCTTTATCGCCAGGCAAGCTGCTTACTATAGATAGCATGTTGGCATAGATTAATAGCGTGATGATACTACTGTTCGTCCTGTAGCAACAGGGCAAGCGACGGCTTGATTTAGGTCAAAAATGGGCGATTTTCTACCCAAATCTCCCTTTTTGGCATAGATTTGGGTAGAAAACCGCGTGTTTTTTCTTTTTGCTGCCATAAAAACGCTACCTTTGCCAAGGTTAATAGATAAACGGTATGGGCATGAGAAGCAAACTTGTTGGTAGAGAGCGAGAGTGTCAAGAACTCCACAGAGTGATGGAGTCCGATCGTTCTGAATTTGTTATAGTGTATGGTCGGCGAAGAGTGGGCAAGACTTTTCTTGTGGATCAATACTATCAGGGACAATACGACTTCACGTTTGTCGGAGGCCATAATCTATCGCGCCAAAGACAACTTACGAGTTTTTCGCGAGCATTGAAAAAGTTCTCTGGCACGAAACCTGATAAGTTTTCCGATTGGTTCGACGCATTCGATGCGCTTGAAGAATACCTTGAGTCGCTCGATGCCAACAGAAAAAAGGTGGTTTTTATAGATGAAATGCCTTGGATAGACACACAGAAGTCTGACTTTGTTGCGGCATTGGAGAACTTCTGGAATGGCTGGGCTGCTCGTCGTAATGATATTGTGTTTATTGCCAGCGGATCGGCTACCTCATGGATGGTGGACAATCTGATAGAAAATCAAGGGGGACTGCATGCTCGCATTACAAGCAGTATTTATGTCCGACCTTTCACTTTGCATGAGACAGAGGCGTATCTTCTGAGAAAACACTGCAAATGGGATAGATACCAAATATTGCAGTGTTACATGGTGTTTGGTGGCATCCCGTTTTACTTAAGCCTCATCAATGCAAAAGAAAGTCTCGTGCAGAATGTCGATAGACTGTTCTTTGCCCAAGGAGGTATTATGCGAAGCGAGTTCGACGAACTCTACAATGCTTTGTTTTCAAACGCCGACTTATATATCAGTGTGGTGAAGGGTTTGGCTGCCCATCATGATGGAATGTCTCGTGAGGAAATATCTAAGGCTACAGGAATCACTGGTGGAACCCTCACGCGTGTGCTGACCAATCTTGAACGATGCGACTTCGTTTCCCGAAATCAGAATTTCGCTCATAAGGTGAAAGATACCATCTATCGTTTAGTGGATTTCTATACTTTGTTTTATTATAAGTTCATCTTGCCCGATGTTTCGGGCGACGAACAATGGTGGAGTCATCATTTTGAGTCGCGTCAAGTCTTCACGTGGCAGGGGCTTACATTTGAGATCGTATGTCTTATGCACACGGACAGCATCAAGCGTGCCTTGGGTATTTCGGGGATGGCGACTGAAGTCTCATCATGGCGCAAGGCAGCAACTGATGGGCAAAATGGTGGACAGATCGATTTGGTCATCAAACGTGCTGACCGCATCATCCATTTGTGCGAGATGAAATTCAGCAAATCGCAATACCGCATAACGGAGGCATACGAACAGTTGCTAAGGCAGCGCTTAGAACTTTTCCAAAGCTCTACCAAGACCAAGTACTCTTTGGTCATCACCTTTGTTACGACCTATGGCATCGCTGACGGGCTGCATCATAGTTTGGTGCATAGTGAAGTTACGATGGAGCAACTTTTCATATAAGGAATATCCCTTACCAGCATGTTCTGTTGAAGCAACACGGACTGTCCCATCACGCCATTTTTTGGATGAGCCTAAAAAAAGCAACCTATAAGTTGCGTGTGTCGTTTTAAATAGCTCGCAATAAAAAAGCGGAGCGAAAACTGTGGGAGGGCTGAGCCCCGACCCGTGGTCTCTCTCCGCTTTCGTTGTTCCATTGCTGGGCAATGGGCGTCTATGTGTGTGCTTTTCTTAGAAATCGAGGTTTACGCCGACACCAAACACCTTGTTGGTGCGGGTGAACTGGTCGGTATTGTGGGCCGTGGCCGACATGCCGGCTGCGCTATACTCCTGGTCATACTCCTTGTCGAAGGTCTCGTAGTTGGTCCAGAAATAACAGGCCTCCACCGTGACTTTCGGGGCGACGCGCACCTTTGCGCCAAAGCCATAGGAGTAGCTGCTCGTCGTGAATGACATGTCCGAGAGGTAACTGCCGTCGCCGAGACCATACTTCGTGCGCTGCATTCCCGCACTCACCGTGAGGGCGTCCGAAATGTCATACTCCGATCCCAAGGCCCACTCCCAGGTGTTGCTGCTGAGCAGCTTTTGCTTGTCCTTGTCCATGCGGGCGTCCTTGTCGAAGTAGTAGTGGTAGCTCGCCATCACACGCCAGGTCGGCAGTATCTCGTAGCAACCACCCACGGTGAGGATGCCCGGGATGTCGTTGGGCGTGTTCACACCGTCGGCGAAGAGCCCCGTGTCGTCCACCTTCGTGTCGTTCTCGATGTTGAGATGTGTCGTGAACTCCAGGCGCGCGCCGAGGTTGAGTTTGCCCCAGCGGTAGTCAATACCGATGATCGGCGTGATACCCCATCCGCGCTGCGTGCAGTCGAGGTTGCGGTCGGCCACCTGGCTCCGCACGCCACCAATGGTCTGCGCGCCACCCTGCGCCAGTTGCGCACCCTTCGTGAGTTGCTCAGCAGCGGCGGCATACTGCTGTGCGGCCTGCTCGTTGCCAGCGAGTGTCGCCTCCTGGGCCAAGCGGGTGTAGTTGCTGGCCTGCTCCTGATAGGAGAGCGCCTGATTGGCCAGGGCGTCCGCCTTGGTGCCGAGGTAGCTATAGAGGTTTTCGTTTTGGCCGTTGATGTTCACGGTGATGTTGGAAATGCTTCCCTCATACTTGTTGTAAATGTAGTTGAAGCGGAAGCCGCCATAGACGGCCAGATTCTCATTGACCTTGTAGGTGGAACCAAACTGGAATCCGAAGACGTACTGCTGACCGTGAATGTAGCTCTCTACGGAGTAGCCCGGCGTGTTGCTCCCCAGTCCGAGGTCGATGCCATACTGCTGTTGGTAGGTGTTGTTGGCCAACTGCAGGATGGAGGGCAGCAGGGCCACCTGGCGCTCGAAGGATCCGAGACCGCGGTTGAAGGTACACTTACCGCCACCGCCCACCAGGCCGAAGGCAAACTGAAATCCCCACTTGTCGTAGTTCAGGGCTGCCTGTACCGAAGGTACGAACGGAGCAGAAGCTTCACCCTTGAAACTCTTGATGCCGTTGGCATCGCCTCCGTTGAGGCTCAGCGGATGGGCGTAGGGCGACTGCATCCATTGTTCGTCGGTCATGGGGAGGCCAGCAGGTTTGAGGAGCGTCATGCCGCTACGGATGGTACGCGTCTGCGAGGCGCTCTGACCACCGAGAGAGAGGTGGAGGCCCTTACCCAGGAAGGCCACGCCGGCAGGATTGGAATAGACTCCATCGATAGCAATCACACCATCACGGGCGAAGTTGCGACCGAAGATGAAGCTCTGGTTGGTGTTGGTCAGAAGACCACCCGCGAAGACGGCGGTCTGCGAAAGCATTGCCATCGCAATGCATGCAAGTTTCTTTCTTTGCATTCGTTATTTTACGTTCGTTGGTGAAAAACGGGTGCAAAGGTAGGTAGATTGTTCTGTACTTCCAAATTTTTGGTTATTTTTTCTGTTTTCTCCTGCATTTTTCTGTTCATCTTACCCCTTTTCAGTCCAAGAAAGGGGTGAGAAGCAGGGTTGTTTAGAAAAAAGACAGTAGGGTAGGGGCAGCTTTACGGTCCTGTTGTGTTGTTATTTGTTGTTTCCCTTTCAGCTGGTTTTTGTGTTCCGTTATATCGTACTTGTAGTTTTCCCTTATTAGCAAGTTGTTTTCCCTTTTGTCTCCTATTGTAGTAAGGGAGGGGGATAAAATAAAAAATCCAAGTTGAAAAATTCAACTTGGACTTCAAAGCAGTTGGGATACCCGGACTCGAACCAGGAATGACAGGACCAGAATCTGTAGTGTTACCATTACACCATATCCCATTGTTTTTAGCAACCGTCATTGCTTGATTGCGAGTGCAAAGGTACGCACTTTTTTCTTTCTACCAAAACTTTTTCCCACTTTTTTCTGTCTTTTTTCAAAAAAAGCCTCCGAGACCGCCCAAAAGACTGTCTCGGAGGCCCAAAATAGGGGTTTTAGCACCCTTCGAAGCTACTTTTTCCCGTGGCGTTCCAAAAACTGGTGATACTGGTTCTCGTAGCCATTATAGACGTTGATGTCCACATCTCCGCGGATTCCCCTCACCCTTCCGTCCGGCGACAGTTGCCAGTAGGTGAGTTTGAAGTGAGGCATATACTCGCCATAGCGCGCTATCCAGACAAAGTAGTTGTCGCCTAGGTCGGGAGCCAGCGGCATGTGCTTCAGCGCAAACGACTGACTAATGTAGAGGATGGGATAGACCTTCCATTCCCGTTGCACCTCCTGCAGCCAGGCCCTCACCTGCCGAAACATCACCTCCGCTCCGCCCGCCTGGCTGATCTGCCAGTCCGTGGGCTCCACGTCGAGCACGGGCGGCAAATCCCCCTTGCGGTAGTGGCTCTTCTCCAGGAAATGGCGGGCCTGCGCCTTGCCCCCCGACGTGAGGGAGAAGAAATGATAGGTGCCCGTCCTGATTCCCGCCTTGCGCGCGTCGCGGTAGTCGTCTTCGTAGTAGGCGTTGAAGACCGTGCAGCCCTCCGTCGATTTCACGTAGGCGAAGGAGACCGGATAATCGACCTTTCCCCTCACCCGCTTGTCGCTCAGCGTGCCGAGATGGGTGATGCGCAGTCGGGCCCAGTCGATGGGATAGCATTTCCCGTCCCGCTCGTGCTGGTGGCGCGACACGTCGATACCGTAGATGCGCTCCTTGTTATAGGTCAGTTTCTCGCCCTTGAACACGCCCTTGCGCCATTCTCCCGCCTGTAAGTACTGGCGTGGCGCGATATAGAATCCGAAGCCGTCGGGCAGTCCCGCCTCGAAATGGCCCTCGTAGTATTCCCCTTGGTGTCCCCAGCGCCGCCCGTAGCCGCTTGGCCGCTTCAGCGAGTCGAGCTGGCCGGTATAGGTGCCGATCGAGTCGCGAATCGTGCGGTCGTCGTGCTTGCCCACCTTCTTCTTGCTGGGCTTCGCCTGGCGCTGGGCGATGGCCTCCTTGCCGTCGCCGATACCCATGTGGGTCACGATCCCCACGGGTGTATGGTGATGGGGCAACTGCACGACCACATAGCCGTCCTCCTCGTCGCTCCATAGCTCACACTCCTTATTATATATACGCTTGCCCTGCGCGCTACGGACCAGTTTGTAGCGGATCACGCGCCGCAGACTGAGCCGCTCGCCGGGCTGGATGGCAAGCAGATGCTTCGCTACTGTGCGCAACGAGTCGATGCGGTGGTCGATCCCCACCGAGTAGGTGGCGATGGCCCCATAGCCGTAGTCCTGCACGTTGTGTGTCCGCCGATAGTAGTGGAGCTCGTTCTGCTGCGTCTGCAGACTGGCCAGTTCGTTTTCGATGCGCTCCGCCTGGCTTCGCACCACCGTGTGGAGGTCTTGGCTCCCGCTATCCACCAGTTGCGAGGAGGCGGGGGCAGCCTTCGTGACGATGCGTCCGTGGCAGGAGGGGAACCTTCGGAAGCGGTTCACCCAGTAGCCTGCCGATAGCTGCACGTGGGCCGCGGGTTGCAGGGTGTCCGTGCTAATATTCGTCAAGGCCGTGTCGCCTTCGATCTCGCCGACCGTCAGTACCACGCCGCTGTCGTTGCGCAGCTCATACCACGACCTCACCTCCACCACCAGTTCGTTGCGGCGCACCTCCTTGTCCGAGACGGGCGTCAGTTGCCAGATGATGACGGCGATCACGGCCATCAGAACCACCGTCCCCCAGGTCCGCTTGCTCCGCAGCAGTCTGCCGAAGCTGCTCCGAGGCCGGCGCTCCTTTTCCTTGTCTTGTTCCTTGTTCTGTTCCTTGTCTTGTTCCATTGTGTTGGTTGAAGAAGATCGTAGTCCGTAGTCCCAGGTCCATCCGTTGGAGACCCTTGTTGGGCTATTCTGTTGGATGCGTCCGTTGGATCATGCCTTCGGCGTCTCCTGTGCCCATGCGATCTCGCCCGAACCGTAGCAGCGGTGGTGTGCCTGGTCATAGACCACACAAAACTGGCCCGGGGCCACCCCGTGGATCGGGTCGTCAGAGTGGACCATCATCCTTCCGTCGGACAGCGTCTCCACCGTGGCGCAGTGAAATTCGGGAGTATGGCGGATCTTGAATGTGATGCGGTCGGGCACGCTCGTCACGCCCTCCGTCAGGAAGTCGAAGTCGTGGATGGCGAAGTCGCGCTTATAGGCCGTCGCCGGGTCGTAGCCGTGGGAGACGTAGAGGATGTTCTGCTCCACGTCCTTGCGGATGACAAACCACGGACCGCCCCCCAGTCCGAGGCCCTTCCGCTGTCCGATGGTATGAAACCACAGACCCTTGTGCTGTCCGATAATGCGCCCCGTCTCTTGCTCGATGATATCTCCGGGCTGCTCGCCGAGATAGCGGCGCACATACTCGTTGTAGTCGATGTTGCCCAGGAAGCAGATGCCCTGCGAGTCCTTGCGGCGGGCGTTGATCAGATGCTCGCGCTCGGCGACCTGCCTCACCTCGTCCTTCATGTAGTGGCCGATGGGGAAGAGCGCCTTCTTCAGTTGCCATGGGTGTATCTGGGCCAGGAAATCGGTCTGGTCCTTCACGGGGTCCGGACTCGTCGTGAGCCATTTGTGCCCGTCTATCCACTCCGTCTGCGCATAGTGGCCCGTGGCGATGAGGTCGTAGTCGTGGCCCCGCTTCTCGTCGAAGGCCCCAAACTTGATGAGGCGGTTGCACATCACGTCGGGGTTGGGCGTAAATCCCGCCCGCACCTTCTCCATCGTGTAGCGCGTCACCTGGTCCCAGTACTCCCGGTGGCAGTCCACCACCTCCAGCCGACAACCGTAGCGTTGTGCCACGACCGTCGCCATCTCCATGTCCTCCTCCGAGTTGCAGTCCCATTCCTCCTGCTCCTCCGGTCCTATCTTGATGTAGAAGCAGTCGGGGTGCAGGCCCTGGCGGGCCAACTCATAGACCACCACGCTACTATCGACACCGCCCGAAAGCAATACGGCGATGCGCTTGTCTTCAATGTTCTCCATAATCTATTTTTGTGTTCCTCGGGCTATCATCCCCTGTATCTCTGCGATCCGCTGCTTGCGGGCGATCGAGAAGTCGCTGCTGTGACCATCCACATAGTCGTAGAGGCGGAAGGCCTTGTCGAGCAACATCCCGCGCAGGGGCTGCTGCTTGTAGCTCCCCTCAGCATAGAGCAGTTCGGCGAGCATCTCCAGTTTTTGCACCCGCTGTCCCTCCGCCCATTGCTCGTGGGCGTAGCCGATGGCCTCCTCCACGGTCATATTGCGCAGCAGCTCGTAGTCGCCGACATATTGGCGGTAGAGGTCGCGCAGCTCGTCGTCGTTGCGCTTGCCCTCGGCCTTTTCCAAAAACCGGGCCACGGCGGCCATAAACTCCTCGATGATGCGTATGAAGTAGTCTTGTTGTTGCATAGTTGCTTTTTCTGTGCTTGTCTGCCCCCGTCTGTACGCAGGGATTTGAGGACACAAAGATACCACAATCGCCACGAAGCACCAAATTTATTCCCCATTTTCTCCATTTCCCTCGCAAAAAGAGTTGTTACTTGTTGTAAAAGTTGTTCAAGTTGTCTTCTATGTGTCCACGTCGAATCACTCCATTTTCCGGAAGAATCATATATTATATCTATCTCATATTTTATATTAACCTCCGTGTGTAATCTCTTCCTCTTTCGTGACCAACTGGCGTATGGCCTCGGCGGCCTCTGATCGGCAGCGGGAGTAGCTGGGCCAATCGTTGAAGTCGATGAGGACGAAGGATCCGTCGGGACTGATGATAGCATCGCCGCCGTAGATGGGGCAACGGGTCGCGGTGGCCAATCGGGAGGCTGCAGCATGGAGATCGTACTGGGAGAAGGCGTAGTGGTGGGGGCGCCCATTGTGCGATTCATCGCCAAACTTCGACTGTCCGTCGTCGCCAGGGTAGAAGAAGCGGAAGAAACCCGTGGAGAGGACACCATAGAACTTGACGAGGTCGCCGGGGAGATGGGCCTGGATCAGGTAGTCATCAATGCCGCGCGAACGAAAATCGGCGAGCGCACGGTCGAGGGCGGGACGGTCGGGACAGAAGACCACATCAGCACGGCTCTGCGCCGCCGCGTCGCCCCGCTTCAACCACCAGCCCCTGCGCTTTTCGCCC
>OQWM01002490.1_pt1 | contig 12497 bp, 8 predicted proteins | sample 1691531 | NCBI WGS metagenome assembly OQWM01 (sample SAMN03418257, study PRJEB22391) | human gut metagenome | biome: human-gut; feature: organic feature; material: feces | host: Homo sapiens | place: Tanzania | collected 2013-01 | reverse complement strand
CGCCGTCCGATCAGATTCCGTCCGCCGCCCGATCAGATTCCGTCCGCCGTCCGATCGGGTCGCGTTCGGTGTCCGATTGGACGGCGTATGGTGCACGATGAGAATTTGTGGCGTTAAGGCAAACTCTTAATAAGTTTGGCTGCAACTCAACAATAAAAATAAATTGCCATTTATTTTGTATTGTCTTCGATTTGCACTAACTTTGTGCCTTGTAAACTCATTAATAACACTTGAAGGGCTTGGTATAAAGGTCCTGAAAACCGGCTCGACACGTAGGAGAGCCAGACGAAAACCTGCTTATTAATAATTAATCAATAACTTAAACAAACCGAAATGAAACTTAATCGTTTAATTCTCGCGGCTGTAGCAGCGATGTTCGTAGAAGGAGCATACGCACAGCAGCCGTACGGCGGATGCTGGCATCCGGACGACATCAAGAACTGGTCGCCGGAGACCGACAAGGACGCAAAGTTCAACCGCTCGCGTGTGCCATTGGCAAAGCGTTTCAAGGAGCCAACGTTGATGAAGGCTAACCAGAACCAGTATTATGAGGGTCAGATCTGCAACGCTCCAATCCTTTTCCCGACATGTTCTATGTGTCCGTCGCAGGGCGCTTACAACTTCCTCGGCTATCAGCCTACCTACTGGCAGTATATGGACAAGCTCGTTTACTGGGCAGGTTCGGCTTCTGAGGGTATCATCATTCCGCCGCCAGCTGGCTCTATCGACGCTGCTCACCAGAGCGGTGTGAAGGTGCTGGGTCAGGTGTTCTTCCCGCCGTACGCTTACGGTGGCAACCAGGCTTGGGTGCGCCAGATGCTTACTAAGGAGAACGGTGTATATATCTATGCTAAGAAGCTCTACGAGATTGCTAAGTACATTGGCTTCGACGGATGGTTCATCAACGAGGAGACCGGCGGCGGTACCGATTCGGAGTGGATTGGTTTCATCAAGGAGTTCAACAAAATTGCCGACGCTAACGGTGATACACAGATGGAGATTCAGTGGTACAACGCTTCTTACTCTCCGAATGTGTCAATCCTGAAGTCGCACAAGAATACATCGCAGTTCCTCGAGTACGGCTCGCCGGGCGACTATCGCAGCTATGCAAGCCAGCTTGGCTGCACAGAGGCGGAGACATTCTCTAAGATTTACGGTGGTGTGCAGGTGGCTGCAAACGGACACACCGGTTTTGAAAGTGCGCTCAATAGAGCAATGCCAACCAGCGGACACGTTGGTTCGCTCGACCTCTTCTGCCCCGAGGAGAAGACATGGAAGGACAACGTGCGCAACTTGCTCGGCAAGAACGATACCGGTCCTGACGCATACAAGGCTATAACGAAAACTTTCGAGAACGAGATGCAGATGTGGACCAACTATGCCGGCGACCCCACTGTTACTACAAATGCTTGGTCAGGCATCTCGGGTCACGTGCTCGAGCGTTCGGTTATCAACTCTATGCCGTTCACAACGTCGTTCTGCGTAGGTGTGGGCAAGCACCGCTTCGTAGATGGTGAGGTGAAGGCTTCGCAAGACTGGTACCACTCTGGCGTGCAGAGCATCATGCCTACATGGCGCTACTGGATGGAGAACAAGGACGATGCTTCTTTCGAGATCAACTGGGAGGACGCTTGGAACTTCGGTTCGAGCCTTAAGCTGAAGGGCGGCTCTGCGTTCACTGGCGACCACCTCTGGCGTCTGTACAAGACTCAGCTCGCCGTGAACGGCGGCGGCACACTGCGCCTGGTTTACAAATCGTCGAACACGACAAACGCTTCTGTAGAGGTGAAGCTCTCTACAACAAGTTCTGTAAATCCTGACGTTACGCTCTCTAACCCGACTACTAAGACAAAGAACGGTTGGACAATAGCTGAGTACGACCTATCTTCGCTCAACGGCAAGACAATCTATATGATTGGTCTTAACGTTAAGGCTAAGTTCACGGTATACGACTACGAACTCTCGCTCGGCGAACTCTCTGTTCTGCCTGCAAACTACGCTCCCGCGGCTATTGAGGTGAAGAACCTCGCTACGACAAGCGTGTTGGGCAACGTGCAGGGCGACGCTCGTCTGACATGGGACTTCGACTATACAGCCGACTTCGACCACTTCGATATCTATAAGGAGAACGAGGACGGCACACAGACTATGGTTGGACAGACTCGCGATGAGGCGTTCTACGTTCCTACATTCCAGCGTAAGGACAACGAGTCGTACGTTAAGTTCATCGTTACTCCGGTTATGAAGGACATGCGCCAGCAGAAGGGCAAGAGCATCGTACTCGACTACCCGCAGGCTACCGCTCCAGTTGTTTCGTTCACTATCAGCAACAGCTATCTGAAGGTGGGCGAGAGCGCTACTATCACAGCTAACGGTACGGGTAATCCGACTGCGTTCAAGTGGACTCTGCCTGAGGGTCTGAAGCTCGCAAACGGCTCCTCTCTCACCGACCAGACTATCACCGTAGTTGCAGAGAAGGTGGGCAAGCAGCGCGTAACCGTTGAGGTGACAAACTCTATCGGCACATCTACCACTTCAAGCAATATCCTCGACGTAATGACCGAGGAGGAATACAAGAAGATCTTCAACGTAGTATATCAGAAGAAGGTGCTCGGCTATAGCGGTTCGACAAACTATCAGGAGGTGCCCGACAAGATTATCGACGGCGAGACTTATCCTTATTCTGTAAGCGACAAGTGGTGCAACGTGAGCGCTGACAACTGGGTGACATTCGACCTTCAGGGCGTTTACCGCATCTATAGCTTCAAGATATACGACGGCAACTCAGGTCCGGAGTCGGGCGTAGACCAGATCGATTCTTACCAGATTCTGCTCTCTGAGGACAACGAACACTGGACAACTGTTGTAGACACATACAACCGCCAGAGCGAGAGCATCAAGACCGACTTCATCGCTCCTACACGTGCTCGCTACGTGAAGCTCGTTCCGCACGTCAACGGCATCCTCCGCATCTGGGAGTTTGAGGTTTACGGTAAGAAGGACAACAGCATGAAGATTTCGGCTTCGCCTGAGCAGATGACTATCAACGCTGGCGAGAGCAACAACATCTACGTAACTTACGACCTCGGCGAGGTGGCTAAGGACCCGCAGTTCAAGTGCACAGCTACAAGCAAGAACGGCAACGTGAAGATCGGCACAATCAAGGAGAACACCAAGAAGTCGACATTCATCATCCCGCTCACTGCTCAGCAGCGCATGGGCGACGACGTTGTTACAATTCGCGTTGAGAACGGCGACGACTACGAGGAGGCAACAGTGCAGGTAGAGGTTGACGCTACAACACAGCCTAACGTGCTCAAGGGCAAGAAGGCTGAGGTGCGCCACTACAAGAACGACTACTCTTTCGAGGCTGCTTACGACACATACGACATCAGCGGTCTTACCGACGGCAACAAGACTGACGAGGCTCTCAGCGATATCGAGGCGCCGTCTACACACCGCGACGACGTGTGGGTTATCTTCACTGCTCCGGAAGGCAAGCAGTGGGACCTCTCTAAGGTTGTTGTGAACATTCCGAACAAGAACTACGCAGAGAACGACAACAACGAGATGAACTACGTCAACAAGGACGTGAAGATTGCTGTGGGCGACGACCTCACACGCATGAACACCGCGAAAACATTCTCTGGCTTGAAGGAGGTTTCGGAGCTTAGCTACATCTTCCCGGAGAGCGTAAAGACAAAGTATCTCGCTGTGATTTGCAACCTCTATGTTTACTCTTACCCGTCGCTCGCTGAGGTTTCGGCTTTCGAGCAGTTTGCTGACCCGACAGCAATCAACAACGCTACCGTGCAGAACGCTGTTAAGGGCATCTACACAGTGAATGGCACAAAGCTCAACGCTTTGCAGAAGGGTATCAACATCGTGAAGTTCGCAGACGGCACGGTACAGAAGGTACTCGTGAAGTAAATTATTAATTGGTAATTATTAATTATTAATTATTAATTGGTAATTATTAATTATTAATTGGTAATTATTAATTATTAATTGGTGATTATAGAATATTACGGCTATCAGAAGTGTAACAGCTTCTTGATAGCCGTTTTTTGTATGGCTATAATACGTCTCTCGTATTGTTATTGCACAAAAAAAGGTGGAACAATACGTATGATTGTTCCACCTTATATAGTGTTAATGTCTTAGTTTTTTTCAGATTTCTTAAAGGTTGTCAGAAAGGATTTTGAAGAAGTCCTTGTGCAGCGCCTTCGAGATGTCTGCAAGCATGGCGGTATCGATACTGTTGCGTCCTAATGCTCTGTATACAGTAGAGCGGTTGCAGTGAAGCTCTTTGGCAAGCCAGCCTGCCGACCGTCCTTGTTTTTCGAGTTCTTCCTTGATGAGTTGTCCGATGTTTACCATTTTCTTATGCTTGTATTGTGTTTCCGACTGATTGTTTGTGCGTGGTGTTAGAAGCTAACACCGACACCGATTGACAAACGCTGGCTGCCCATGAAGTCCTTCAGATGAGAGTCCATAGCGAAGCGATACTGATAGGTGAGGCGGAGTGCGAAGTAAGAATACTTGGCGCAGACACCGATAACTGGCGAGATAGCCCATGCAAGGTTCGCTTTCTGGTCGTCCTTGGTGTATTCCTGAATCTTCTTGTTCTCCTTCTCGTCATCCTTCGGCTTCAACACGCCGTCCGGGTCGTTAGGATAGCCCTTCTTGTTAGGATAGATGTCGTCGTGGTCGTCGGTCACCTCGTACTTGCCGTAGTAAACCTTGGTTGTTGCGCCCGGACCGAAGAAGATCCATACCGGATTCACAATCTTCACCGTCCAACCGAAGTTGACGTTCACCTCTGGCATATCCGGAGTGCGGCAGTCGTTGCGCATCATCTCGAACACCTTCGAGTTGAGGCTCATGCTGAAGAATCCGCCCACCTTATGCTTCTTGTACTTGCCGTAAGAGAAACCGATAGGAGTGTCCTTCGAGAACTCGTATGTGAACACTCTTGCGTGGCTCTTCTTGTCTACCTTAATCTGGTCGATGCGGTTTATCTGCTCCTGCGCCTGCACCTTTGTGGGGCAGTTGTTCTTCACAGCCAGAGCGTAAAGCTCGCGTGCCTTGTCAAACTGCTTCTCGTTGTAGTAGAAGTCCGCCTGTTTGTAGGTCATATCGCACTCGCTGAAGAACTTTGTGAGGCAGTTGTTGTAGCGGTTTGCTGCGAGGTTGTCGTACGGGTTCAGCTCCATAACTCGGTTGTAGTATTCGCTGGCTCCGTAGTAGTCGAGCAACTTGAACTTCTGCTCGCCAATCTCGCGGTAGTGGAGGATGGTGTCTACAAGCGCAATGTTGTTCTCGTTCTCAAGCGAGTCGACATCAGTACAGCCGCGTGCTACGACAAACTGGTCGCGAGCCTCCTGATAGTTCATGTTCTTGAGCTCCTCCATACCCTTGTTGCGGTGTCCGCGGTAGCAGCCTGCGTCGACGGTGCTGTTCGGGTCGATAGCCTGGTAGGTGAGCACCTGCTTCGGCTGCAAGTCGTCAATGAACACGGTGGCTGGTGCATAGCCCGGCGAAGTGATGGTGAGCATACGTCCGCGATACTTCTGTCCGGTAGGGAACTCGATGTAGTAAACCATGTCAGAGCCTTCAAGCTCGGTGTTGTAGGGCGTAGCGCTCTTGTCCATCGACGATTCGAAGGTGAGCGGAATAGACTGGTTGCACTTGAAGATGACAGCAGCTCTGTCGTTGTCGCCGGTATACACATCGTTAGGCTGCGATATGTCTGTAATCTCCAGCAGGTTCTGTGAGAAAGCGACGCACGCCATGAGGCACATCACGGCGAGTGAGATAATTCTTTTCATAATGATTACGTTAAATGTTTATGTTTTATGTCTGTTTGTTTTTTAGTCAAGTCTTTATCTTACTATTCTGAACGATCCGAGGTGGAAGACGTCTTTCTTCTGTGTCACGATGTTGCCTGCTGTGTCTTTGTACGGCTGCCATGTGCGCACCTGGATGAGCGGATTGTCCGAATCGCGGAAGTCAACCATCAGGAAGAGATAGCCCTCGTCCTGATAGCGGTCGGTCTTCCACAACTGTTTCAGCGTCACGCCGTAGATGTTGTCGTACTTCGGGTGTTCTACTATTTCGATGTCAGAGAACTTCACGTTGATGAACTTCACTGTCTTGAACACCATTGCGAGTTTAGACAGATACTCCTGCTTTGTCTGCTTGATGTATACCACTTTGTTGTTGGCAAGCGTCATTTTAGTCATGTCGCTGTTCGGCTTCTCTCTCACCACGCGTCCGGTGATGATGAGCGCCTTGTCGCTGAACACGCTGTTGAGCATCGCATTGTCCTTTCGGTTGTACGCCGTGCGGAAGTTCTCTATGAAGTCGACGATAATCTGACGTCTTGCGTAGTCGAGCTCCGACTCCTTTGCAGCCATCAGTTCCTCGTAGCGGTTCATCTCGATAGCTATAGCCACGCTTGTGATGAGTCCGTTGTGGTCGTAGTTTACGGTGAGTTCCTGGCGTGCGTCAGCTTCGTCAGCCTCAAGCATGTCTACCGGAATGCCACGCACCTGATAGCCGTCTTTAGTCTGCAAGCAGCGGCAGCGTATGCTCATCGGCGGACAGCTCAAAGCGCTGCTTTTCCATATCTCGCGAATCTCCTCGATAGCCGTTTTCGATACGTTGTCTTTCGAGAGTTTTACGGTCTTTTCGCCGTCGTCGGCAGCCTTTCTGAATGCGTCGAGCAACGCTTTTGTGTTGGCTTCCATACGGTCTTTCAGCTGCGACTCAACAACGCCGTCCGTAATCTTGAATGTTGTATCGGCAAGCGCGCTGCCTGCACATGTTAAAACCAATAGTAAAAGAAATAGTCTGCTTTTGATTTGTGTTATCATTTTCATTTTCTTTTTTTGCTATATATGTTTTTAATGTCGTTCTGCGGTATGTTTGCGTATAATTCAGCCTTTATGTTGCCTCCGTTCTTGAACAGTTCGCTGGTAGGAATGCTCACTACGAAGAGATGTATGATGTTCTGCTTGGGGTTGTGCATCACAAGGTCTGCCTTTATCAGGTCTTTGTCTATCTGTGTTACGTTGCAGTAGGTGTCCATCTCGTTTGTCAGCACGAAGAAAACCGAGTGCAGCGGCATGGTGAGCGTCTTCTTCACGTTGCCGTACTGATGCTGGGTGAGCGTAACATTGCAGTTGCCTGCCAAGTTCATCAATAAGTTCACCGCCGACTCCATAGGATAACTATGGTTGAACACCGGCTTCCATGTTTTTGCATCGATGAACACGTCAGAACGCAGCGAATTGATTTGGAACGACTTGCCTGGCAGCAACTTAATTCTCTCCTCGTTGGTGTCTGCAAGGTTCTGCTTGTTAAGTATCAGTTTCTTGCAGAAGTCTTCTCCTCCCGTGTTCTTTGAGAGTTGCTCGTATACGAACTCGTCGGCGTTCTTCTTGTCGAAGCGGTCTTTCTGTGCCTGCATAGCTGAAGGCGTAGCGAGAAGGGTGAGAAGCAATACGATTCCCGATAGTTTGTGTCGCATATAGTCTGTTTTTTTAGTTGATATTCTAATGAATGCTATACATGATTCCAATGAATGCTATATATAAATCTAATGAATGCTATATATAATATATTGATGATGTATATAATATAATGTGTGGCAGAACTATTCTGTGAGAAGATTGAATCTTGCCACGCCCACCTTTGCATCGGTTTGCTGTATGTCGCCCTTTGTGAGTGGGTTCATCATGATGCTGAAGTTGACGGGATCCTCAGTTGCTACAAGCACGAATGCGTCGTGCGACGGCATGTCCGGCGTTATGAACGGCTCCGACTTGAAACCTACGGTGCTGTTAGCCGGTACAAGCAGGTTTGAGCACGTTGCCTCTTCGTCCATAGGCAGGATGAGATACTTGTTGCCGTCCTTGTCGATGTTGAGGATGTTGACGTAGAGCGTCTCCTCGGTGTTGTTCTTCACGCGAACGTAGCACGGCGTGTTGCGCTTTGCGCTGTTCGCAAGCGGCAGACCGGTTTCAACGTCCATAAGTTCGAGACTCACGTCGAAGTCAGACGCAATGGCATTCTCGCTGTTGAACAGCTGCTGTTCTGCAGAACCTTTTGCAGCTGTGCCTTCGTTGAGTATCTCAATAAGACGAGCCGCCATGAGCGAGTCTTTAGACGCAGCACGATAAGATGTGCCGGTCACCTGCATGTAGGTGTCGGGATGCACCATCTTCTTAGACGAACTGAATAGCTGCTTCACGAGATAGCCCATATACTGCTTCGTGAGATTCCTGGTGCGCTTCGACGACATGCTCACAAGACTGCCTACGGTGTTCACTCCTTCGCGTGTAAAGGACAGCATCTTCTGCTTGTTCTCGTCGATGATAGTCACCGCACTCTCAGAAGAAATCTTGAGTTTCGTAGTCGGTGTGACGTATTTTCTTGCAGAGAGCGGCGTAAATGTTTTGCCCTCTTGTATGTAAGCCTTGCCCACAACAGAATAAACCACGTACTTTTGTGCGCTGGCTGCTATCGGAGCGAATGTGAAAAGCAAGGTGGCGAGAGCCACAAGTGTCTTATTTCTCATAATTGAAAATGTTAAAGTGCTCAATTCCACTTGGGTTAATGAATATCGGAGTCTGCTTGAAGTCGGTGAGTTTTCTCACCTGCTTGTAGAGGAAGTGCTCGAGTTCCTGAGTAGAGAGACCCTCAGCGTGCTCCTCCTTTGCAGCCCCGTTTAGAGCTTCTACCAGCGCCTTGGTGAATGCGCCGTTCTCCCACGACTCGTCCTCGCGCGACTTTGTGTCCGACGAGCTTGAGGCGTAGAGCAGCATACCGTTCTTCGAGCGTTTCAACTGCTCGATGAAGTGGGTTGTGGCAGCCGATCTGCCGCCCTCAAAGAGAGCGCCCGAATAGCAGGCGTCTACAAAGGCGATGAGTTTGCCGTGAATGTCCTCCGCCTCGTTTCTAAAGTCGGAAGCGCTGAAGCACTCATACAACTTGTTCGTGTTGCATCCGTAAGGCATGAAGTAGAATCGGTCTTTCTCGTCGCGCATTCCGTGTCCGGCGAAGAAGAATATGCAGACATCGTTAGGCGACGATTCCTGCTTCAGCCATTCCATAGCCTCGAATATATCAGCTCGTGTAGCCTCGTTGTCGCAGAGTATCTTCACCTGCACATCCTCATAAGGCAGTCCCTTCTTTGATGTGATAGCCTTAGAGAAGTCCTTCGCGTCCTTGCATGTGAATCTCAGTTTTGGCAGTTTCGGGTCGTTATAGTCGCCCACGCCGATAGCCACAACGAAGAGTTTCGGCAGTTCCATTGACGTAGCCTCTCGGATAAGGCGTATCGTTGCCGGCTCGCTGTTTCCGTTTTTGTTCTGAGCGTACATCATCACGGTGCAGTCGTGGCGTGGCAGGTCTACGTCGATAGTGTTAGCAGCTCTCACCGCTCTTGTCGTAGGTTGCCGCTGTCCGTCCACCATTACTACGATGCGTGTGCTGTCTGCACAGTTGCCAGCAATCAGCTGATACTTCAGTTTTATCTGGTCGGTATGGAACATCGACTGGTCCTCTGGGTATAGAATCTTAAGTACCGGAGCCGAGTTAGCCGCCGCAAGTGTAGGCTGTGCAGCCGGAGTTGCTTCCTTTTCAGCCAGAATCTGTGCCGGTCCCTTTATTATACGAGGCTTCGGCTGTTCTTCTGTAGGTTTCGGCGCGACGGGTTGCTCTGTTGTTGGTTGCGGCGCGGCGGGCTGCGCAACGACAACGGGTGCTGTCGGTTGCGACGTACTGTTCATTCCAGGGATATCAACCTCGATATCGAAGTCGCCTTCCAGTGTCTCCTTCTTTGTGACAGGCTTTTCTGTAGCTTTGTTTGCAGGAGCCTGAACGATTGGTTCTGGGGTGGGGATGTTAGGGGTGCTAGGTATACTATGTATACTGGGTGTGCTGGGTGTGCTGGGTGTGCTAGGGGTACTAGGGGCGCTGGGGATGCTGGGGATGCTGGGCGTGCTGGGGGTATTAGGAGCAGCCGGCTCTGTTTTGGGCTGTTCGGGCTGCAAGTTCGCAGCCATAGCCATCCACTTCTGGCTTTCCTTCTCGTTCTGTTCCACAAGAATGCCGTTGGCGTAGCAGTCGGCGAGCGTGAGCTGCGCTCTCTTATAATTGTTGTTAGCCGACTGGTGGAGCAAGTCGGACGCCTTGTCGTAGTCGCGCGGCACACCGCGTCCGTTCATGTAGCAATAAGCCAGGTTATATTGCGCTTTGGCGTAGTTCTGTCTTGCCGAACGCTTGAACCACATAGCCGCAGAAGCATAGTCGCGCTCGATGCCTTCGCCGTTGAAATAAGCGTAGGCGATGTCGAACTGCGCCTCGGCATTTCCCTCATTAGCCGAAATGAGATAAGCGATAGCCGCCTCCTCGAAGTTGCCCTGGCGATAGAGCGAGTCGCCCTTATGCAGCAGCAACTTGCCTTGCTCTTCGTTAGGCGCAGCCAGTGAAGTCATAGCTGCGAGTAGCATTGCCGGAAGTATTGTCAGTCTTGTTAGTTTTTTATTTCTCCACATAGTATATTGACTTTTTGATGAATTTCAGTTTAGTGTGTCTCGACAGCATCATCACAATCCATTTGTACTGTAGACGCGCCGTCTCTACAAGAGCCAGTCCGATGAGCGGGAATAGCAGACTGATGTAGAAGTTGTATTTCGAGAAGAGCAGGAAACTGATCCACACCAGAAACGCAGTAAGCAGGAAGTAGTAGAACTTTATCCAGTACAGATAGTAATACTTATGCTTCTGTGTGAGGTGCGATCCCACAGCCGACGACATATAGCAGAGCACGATGGTGAGCACGATGCAGAAGAAGTCGTTCAGCACGAACACCTTGTGGTGCGACATCGACGAGAGCATGGCATACGCCTGAATCTTCATGCCCGGCATCTTGCCCAGCGGCGTGATATGCGTGTCAGCCTCCTCGTTGATAGTACCGAGAATAACGATTTTGTTCTTTATCAAGTTTTTGTATTTAAGCACATCGTTGTGCGGAATCACCACAAAGTCGGTGTGGCTGTATTCGATGTTGCGCTGTTTCGGAGTCGCCTCCTCCGGTTTGGCGTTTGTGTATTTGCATACCGCCATGTATGGCAGCGAGTAAATCACGTTGTTGTTGATGTGTTCGTTCTGCGAGTATTTTCTTATGCAGCCGTAGCCTTCGCCCGATATCACATTGCTGAAAGCCCATGTTATGCCGTCGCCTTCATAGCTGAAGAACGAGCGTCGCACTTTTCTGAAACGGTCGTTGATGTAGTCGTAGTCGGTGAGTTTGCACGAGAACATTGCGTTGTCGAGGCTCGATACGGCATTGATGAGATATTCGTTCTCGCCCTCGTCGTAGCTCGGGCGCTCGAAGATAAGGTCGACGACGAGCACCTTCGGGTTGCATTTGTTTATGTTCGTCATGCAGTCGGCAATCTTGCGTCTGTCGTACAGTTCGGTCATATCCACCAGCACGATGTCGTTGTTTATCTCCTTCACGCCGCTGCTGTTCTGTATTTCGTAGAACACGTCAGTCATGGAGAAGTCGCTGAACGCCTTCTTTACGGGGTTTACCACCGTGAGGTTTATAGACGCGAAGGCGAGCAACCAACCCATGAATAGCACAAGCAGCGTGATGCAGAGATGGTCGATGCTTATGAGTCGGGTCAGGTCGCTTCGCTTCGGCCTCCTTAACTTGAAGTCAGGCCTCTTTATATTGAGTTTCGGTGTTTTCAAATTGTTCGTAGTGTTTTGTAACTATATGCGGCATCGCTGCCGGTTGTAATCTCATCTTAGTTTAGACCTAAAAACATATAATTTTTAGATAATTTTTGCAAAGTTAGTCATAAGAATTGAATATTTATAATAATGTATGTCGCATAATTGCAACAAGCATATAATTAATATATGTATAAGCGTATAAACACCCACCGCAGCACAAGGTTTTAATGTGATTGGCGTTTTTTTTCGTGTTGCAAAGAAATTAATTCTGTAAAAAGTTGTGAAGTTGGTTTTAATGATATATATTTGCAAACAAATTATTAAAGTGAAATTATTACAACCGCTAAAAGACCGCTATAATATGAGCAAGAACAATCTGTTATATAAGACATTCCGCCTTTACGTTGACGGATTCCGTAGCATGACAATAGGAAAAGTTTTGTGGACCGTTATCCTCATAAAACTCTTTGTGATGTTCTTCGTGCTCAAACTGTTTTTCTTCCCCGATGTGCTTGAGCAGAAAGCCGCCGGCGACAAGGCTTCGTATGTAGCCGGCGAACTAACGGGCGGGCGCGTTGAGCAATAGGCGTATAGAAGTGCGGCAGAAGTAGTGTGTGGCGTCCGCCGCCCGATCGGATTTCGAACGCCGTCCAATCAGATTCCGTCCGCCGTCCGATCGGATTCCGTCCGCCGTCCGATCAGATTCCGTCCGCCATCCGATCGGATTCCGTCCGCCGCATCAT
>OQWM01002488.1_pt1 | contig 12505 bp, 7 predicted proteins | sample 1691531 | NCBI WGS metagenome assembly OQWM01 (sample SAMN03418257, study PRJEB22391) | human gut metagenome | biome: human-gut; feature: organic feature; material: feces | host: Homo sapiens | place: Tanzania | collected 2013-01 | reverse complement strand
ACCAAAACTTCTTGCAAGCTTTGGAAAAGATACTTCTGAGAACTATCAGGAAGGTCTGTTAGAGCTCTACAAGAAGATCCGTCCGGGCGAGCCGCTGGCAGTAGACAGTGCAGAAAGCCTGATCACAAGCATGTTCTTTGATCCAAGACGTTATGATCTTGCCAAAGTTGGACGTTATAAGTTTAATAAAAAGCTTCTTCTTAAGAACCGTGTATCAGGACAGATCCTCGCTGAGGATGCTGTAAGTGCGATCACAGGTGAAGTTGTTGCTGAAAAGGGAACAAAGATTACTCGTGAGATCGCTGATATGATCCAGAATGCGGCAGTACCGTACATCTGGGTAGAGGGTGAAGAGACTTCCAGAAATATCAAGGTTCTTTCCAATATGATGGTTGACCTCCAGGCTGTTGTTGATATTGATCCGGCCGAGGTTGGCGTGACAGAGCAGGTATATTATCCGGTTCTTGCAGGAATCATTGAAGAATCTGCAGGTGATGTAGATGAGATGAAGAGACTGATCAAGAGAGATCTTCATGATCTGATTCCGAAGCATATCACAAAAGAAGATATTTTTGCATCTATCAACTACAACATGCATCTTGAGTATGGCATGGGAAATGATGATGATATCGACCATCTGGGTAACAGACGTATCCGTGCGGTTGGAGAACTTCTTCAGAACCAGTACAGAATCGGTCTGTCCAGACTGGAAAGAGTTGTTCGTGAGAGAATGACAACACAGGATCAGGATGGTATTTCACCACAGTCCCTGATCAACATTAAGCCTGTAACAGCAGCAGTGAAGGAATTCTTCGGATCTTCCCAGCTGTCACAGTTCATGGATCAGAACAACCCGCTTGGAGAGCTGACACATAAGAGACGTCTTTCCGCCCTTGGACCTGGCGGTCTGTCCCGTGACCGTGCCGGATTCGAGGTTCGAGACGTTCACTACTCCCATTACGGAAGAATGTGCCCGATCGAGACTCCTGAGGGACCGAACATCGGTCTTATTAACTCTCTGGCATCGTATGCGCGCATCAACGAGTATGGTTTCGTTGAGGCTCCATACAGAAGAATTGACAAATCAGATCCGAAAAATCCGCGTGTTACGGACGAAGTAGTCTACATGACCGCAGATGAAGAGGATAATTACCATGTAGCACAGGCAAATGAGCCGCTGGATGCAGAAGGACACTTCCTCAACAAGAACGTTTCCGGACGTTATCAGGATGAGACCCAGTCCTACGAGCCGCACATGTTTGATTACATGGACGTATCTCCGAAGATGGTATTCTCCGTGGCTACAGCCCTGATTCCGTTCCTGCAGAACGATGATGCCAACCGTGCGCTGATGGGATCCAACATGCAGCGTCAGGCCGTACCGCTGATGATCACCGATGCTCCTGTTGTAGGAACCGGTATCGAAGCAAAAGCAGCCGTAGACTCAGGTGTCTGCGTCGTTGCAAAAAAAGCAGGAACGATTTCCTACTCCTGCTCCAACGAGATCCGCATGAACAACGATGACGGAACAAAAGATGTTTACCATCTGACCAAATTCATGCGAAGCAACCAGAGCAACTGCTACAACCAGAAACCGATCGTATTTAAAGGTGACCATGTAGAGGCCGGCGAAGTAATCGCAGACGGTCCGTCTACCTACCAGGGCGAGCTTGCTCTTGGTAAAAACCCGCTGATCGGATTTATGACCTGGGAAGGATATAACTACGAGGACGCCGTACTCTTAAGCGAGCGTCTGGTACAGGATGATGTTTATACTTCCATCCACATCGAGGAGTACGAGGCAGAGGCCCGTGACACCAAGCTTGGACCGGAAGAGATCACAAAAGACGTTCCGGGTGTCGGCGATGAAGCCTTAAAAGACCTGGACGAGCGTGGAATCATCCGCATCGGTGCAGAGGTACGTGCCGGTGATATTCTGGTCGGAAAAGTAACTCCGAAGGGAGAAACTGAGCTGACCGCAGAGGAGCGTCTGCTCCGTGCCATCTTTGGCGAGAAAGCAAGAGAAGTACGTGATACTTCCCTGAAAGTACCGCACGGTGAATATGGTATCATCGTGGACGCCAAAGTATTTACCCGTGAAAACGGCGACGAACTTTCTCCTGGAGTAAACCAGGCAGTCCGCATCTACATCGCACAGAAGAGAAAAATCTCTGTCGGTGACAAGATGGCTGGTCGTCACGGAAACAAGGGTGTTGTTTCCCGTGTACTTCCGGTAGAGGATATGCCGTTCCTGCCGAACGGACGTCCGCTGGACATCGTGCTGAATCCTCTGGGCGTTCCGTCCCGTATGAACATCGGACAGGTGCTTGAGGTTCACCTCGGCAGAGCCGCCGCAGAGCTTGGCTGGCATGTTATGACCCCTGTTTTCGACGGCGCACACGAGGGCGACATCCGCGAGCTGCTCACCCAGGCAGGCCTTGACGAAAGCGGCAAGGTTCAGCTCCGCGACGGTCGTACCGGCGAGCTCTTCGATAACCCCGTAACCGTTGGTTACATGTACTACCTTAAACTTCACCACCTTGTTGACGATAAGATTCACGCCCGTTCCACCGGTCCATACAGCCTTGTTACTCAGCAGCCTCTCGGCGGTAAAGCGCAGTTCGGCGGTCAGAGATTCGGTGAAATGGAGGTTTGGGCTCTTGAGGCTTACGGCGCAGCCTATACGCTTCAGGAAATCCTTACCGTCAAGTCCGATGACGTTGTCGGCCGTGTAAAGACCTTTGAATCCATTGTTAAAGGACAGAACGTTCCGCCGGCAGGCATTCCGGAATCCTTCAAGGTGCTTATTAAAGAGCTTCAGTCCCTTGGTCTTGACATCAAGGTGCTTGATAAAAACAACGAAGAAATCGATCTTAAGCAGAACTTCGACGACGAAGACGCGGGTCTTATCCCCGGCAACGAGAATATTAACTTCGACGAAGAAAATGTTGCTTACGAGGGCGACTTCGACGGATACCAGGTCAAAGATGCAGATGAAGAAGAGGACGACGGAATGTCCGATCTCTTTAACGATATGTCTTTTGATTTCGGTTCCGATGACGATGATGAAATGTAATGGGGAGGGCTGCAAATAATGGAATTCAACACTTTTGATTCTATCAAAATCGGCCTTGCTTCACCGGAAAAGATCCTTGAATGGTCCTACGGCGAAGTAAAGAAACCCGAAACGATAAACTACAGAACACTCAAGCCCGAGCGCGACGGTCTTTTCTGCGAAAGAATCTTTGGACCGACCAAGGACTGGGAGTGCTACTGCGGCAAATATAAACGCCTGCGCTTCAAGGGCAAGGTCTGCGAGCGCTGCGGCGTTGAAGTCACCAGAGCAAAGGTAAGACGCGAGCGCATGGGTCACATCAAGCTTGCGGCGCCGGTATCCCATATCTGGTACTTCAAAGGAACCCCCTCCAGAATGGGACTTATCCTTGATATGAGCCCCAGACTGCTGGAAAAGGTTCTCTACTTCGCAAGCTACATTGTAACCGACAAGGGCAGCACCTCTTTGGAGAACAAACAGCTCCTTTCCGAAAAGGAATACAGAGAGATGCGCGAAAAATACGGCGAGGATTTCCAGGCCGGCATGGGTGCGGAGGCGATTCAGCTTCTTCTCAAGGATATTGACCTTGAAAAGCTCTCTCAGGAGCTTCATGAGGAGCTTGAAAACGCTTCCGGACAGAAGCGTGTGCGCCTGCTCAAGCGCCTTGAGGTTGCAGAGGCGTTCCGTCTCTCCGGCAACCGCCCCGAATGGATGATTCTCGATGTTGTGCCGGTAATTCCTCCGGATATTCGTCCTATGGTGCAGCTCGACGGCGGCAGATTTGCCACCTCCGACCTCAACGACCTTTACAGACGAGTTATCAACAGAAATAACCGCCTTACCAGACTTCTTGAGCTGGGCGCGCCGGACATCATTGTTCGCAACGAAAAGCGTATGCTCCAGGAAGCGGTGGACGCACTTATTGACAACGGCCGCCGCGGCAGACCCGTCACCGGCCCCAACAACAGACCGCTCAAATCCCTTTCCGATATGCTCAAGGGTAAACAGGGCCGTTTCCGCCAGAACCTTCTCGGTAAGCGCGTCGACTACTCCGGCCGTTCCGTTATCGTCGTAGGACCGGAGCTTAAAATGAGCCAGTGCGGTCTTCCTAAGGAAATGGCGCTGGAGCTCTTCAAGCCCTTCGTAATGAAGCGCCTTGTGGACGTGGGCGCAGCCACCAACATCAAGAACGCAAGAAAAATGGTGGAAAGAGCACGCCCGGAGGTTTGGGACGCTCTCGAAATCGTCATTAAAGACCACCCGGTTATGCTCAACCGTGCTCCTACGCTTCACAGACTCGGTATTCAGGCTTTTGAACCCGTATTGGTAGAGGGCAGAGCGCTGAAGCTGCATCCTCTTGCCTGTACCGCATACAACGCGGACTTCGACGGCGACCAGATGGCAGTTCACGTTCCGCTTTCCACCGAGGCTCAGGCAGAGGCAAGATTCCTTATGCTTGCCGCGAACAACCTGCTCAAGCCCTCCGACGGCAAGCCCGTTACCGTTCCTACCCAGGATATGGTGCTCGGCTCCTACTATCTTACTCTCGAAAAGCCCGGCTACGAAGAGGGCGAGGGCAAGGTGTTCCGCGATGTAAACGAAGCGATTATGGCATATTCCGCAGGCGTTGTGGGTCTTCACGCTCCGATATTCATTCGTATGGAGAAAACCGATGAGGACGGAACCAAGCGCAGCAAAATCATTCGTACCACCGTGGGTAAAACCATTTTCAATATGCCCATTCCTCAGGATCTCGGCTATGTTGACAGAACCGACCCCGAGCACGAATTTGACCTTGAAATCGACTTCCTTGTGGGCAAAAAGCAGCTCGGTCAGATTATCGACCGCTGCGTAAAGAAGCACGGAACCGCAATCACCGGTCAGGTGCTCGACAGAGTTAAGGCTCAGGGCTTCAAATATTCCACCAAGAGCGCAATCACCGTCTCCGTAAGCGACGCCGTAATTCCTCCGAAGAAATATGAGCTTCTTCAGGAAGCGGAGAAAAAGGTCGATACCATCACCAAGCAGTACCGCCGCGGTCTTATGTCCAACGAGGAACGCTACAAGAAGGTAATCGCCACTTGGAACGAAACCACCGATAAGGTTGCCGACGCACTGAAAGACAACCTTGACAAATACAACCCTATCTTCATGATGGCGGACTCCGGTGCTCGTGGCTCCATGAACCAGATTCGTCAGCTTGCGGGTATGCGCGGACTTATCGCCAACACCTCCGGTAAAGCCATAGAAATTCCTATTCGTGCAAACTACCGTGAGGGTCTTAACATACTCGAATACTTCATATCCAGCCGTGGCGCCCGTAAGGGCTTGGCGGATACCGCACTTCGTACCGCAGACTCCGGTTACCTTACCAGACGTCTTGTTGACGTTTCTCAGGATGTTATCATCCGTGAGCAGGACTGCGGAACTCACGAGGGCATTGTGGTTTGCGACATCAAAGAGGGCGGAGAAATGATAGAGCCGATGACCGAGCGTCTTGTGGGACGTTACGCCGTCGAAGACATTGCGGATCCGACCACCGGCGAGATTATCGTAAGCAAAGACAAGATGATGGACGATGTGGATGCGAAGCGCGTCAAAGAGGCGGGCATCACCTCCGTCAAAATCAGAACCATTCTTAACTGCGAAGCGAAACAGGGCGTTTGCGCCAAGTGCTACGGCATGAACCTTGCCAACGGCAAGCCTGTTTCCGTCGGCGAGGCCGTCGGCGTAATCGCGGCGCAGTCCATAGGCGAACCCGGTACTCAGCTTACCATGCGTACCTTCCATACCGGCGGTATCGCTTCCGCAGAGGATATTACACAGGGTCTTCCCCGTGTTGAGGAGCTGTTTGAGGCAAGAAATCCCAAGCGCGAAGCCATTATCTCCGAAATCGATGGTGAGGTTCGTATTGAGGAAATCAAGAAGAACCGCCATATTGTCATTTACAATAAGGAAACCGGCGACGAACGCAAATATCTTATCACCTACGGCAGCCATCCCTGCGTAAAGGAAGGTGACAGGGTAAAGGCAGGCTCCCTCCTCACCGAAGGCTCCGTCAACCCGCATAAGTATCTCGACATCAACGGCGCTCTTGCCGTTCAGGACTACCTTATCGCCGAGGTTCAGAAGGTTTACCGCCTTCAGGGTGTTGACATCAACGATAAGCACATCGAGGTTATCGTTCGCCAGATGATGAAGAAGGTAAAGGTCGACGACCAGGGCGATACTCATCTGCTTTCCGGCATGACCGTCGAAAAGGGCGAGCTGTTCGCGGAAAACAGAGAAATCAGAAGACGTATTGCAGAGGGAGAAACCGGTCTGCGCGAGGCAACCTACATCCCGATGCTCCTTGGTATCACCAAAGCGTCCCTTGCGACCGAAAGCTTTATGTCCGCCGCATCTTTCCAGGAAACCACCCGCGTTCTTACCGAAGCGGCTATTAAGGGCAAAACCGACCGCCTGCTCGGACTTAAAGAGAATGTCATCATCGGTAAGCTTGTTCCCGCAGGTACCGGTATGGAGTGCTATAACAATGCAACCTATTCCGCAGCCATGCCGGAAATAAAGCCCCTTGACAACGGCAGCGAGTATGAGCGCGCCATGGAGGAAGCTTCCGCTGCTAAAGAATAATATCTTTATTATTCGTTTATTTAAAAGTAATACCGGCTTTTCGGAAGCGAAAAGCCGGTATTTTATGCCGCTTTGCATTTTTGCATAAATTTTTTTGCAAAGTTGCGATATTTCATCGGCTGTATGAACATGAGCCGATAAAATATGCGCTTTGTTTAGGCATTTTGCACTAATCCGGAGCCTCATTTTTGTGAAATACCTACATAAAATTTTGTTGACACCGGGCAGAAACAATGCTATAATTTGAAATTGGTAGTTCCTGCTTTGGGGACAACCATGCCCAAACGGTAAAAACTGAAGAAAGGAGGAAACCTATGCCTACTTTTAACCAGCTCGTTCACAACGGAAGACATGATCTTGAGACCAAATCCACCGCTCCGGCTTTGCTGAGAGGTTGGAACTCCAAGAAAAAGGTTGCCATTGACCAGCACAGCCCGCAGAAGCGCGGTGTTTGCACCGCTATCCGTACCGCGACCCCGAAGAAGCCGAACTCTGCTCTTCGTAAAATCGCCAGAGTACGTCTGAGCAACGGAATGGAAGTTACCTCTTACATTCCCGGTATCGGCCACAACCTTCAGGAGCACAGCGTCGTTCTTATCAGAGGCGGCCGTGTAAAGGACCTTCCTGGTGTTCGTTACCACATTGTCCGCGGAACCCTTGATGCTCAGGGCGTCGCAAAGAGGATGCAGGCCCGTTCCAAATACGGTGCAAAGCGTCCGAAGGCTGGTGCAAAGAAGTAAGAGCAAATTTCCGGTTTCCTAATTTGAAAAATTAGTGAATAAGCGCCCATAACGGTGCGATGATATAATTATTCATCCCCTTTTGGGCACAACGGAGGTTTGTCGCTTTCGAGTACCTGTGAATTCATTATTATTTATGAAGGAGGGAAGAAAAGTGCCAAGAAGAGGAAATATTGCAAAACGTGACGTATTGCCGGATCCTGTTTATAATTCCAAAATGGTAACCCGTCTTATCAACAACATCATGCTTGACGGTAAGAAAGGTGTTGCACAGAAAATCGTTTACGGTGCATTTGACATCGTAACCGAGAAAACCGGCAAAAACGGACTTGAAGCTTTTGAGGAAGCTCTCGAAAACATCATGCCCGTTCTCGAATGTAAGACCCGCCGTGTCGGTGGTGCAAACTACCAGGTACCGCTTGAGGTCAGACCTGAGCGCCGTGAGACCCTTGGTCTCCGCTGGCTCACCAACTTCTCCAGAACTCGTAACGAGCGCACCATGAAGGAGCGTCTTGCAGGCGAAATTATGGACGCAATGAACAGCACCGGCGGTGCTGTTAAGAAGAAGGAAGAGACCCACAGAATGGCCGATGCCAACAAGGCATTTGCACACTTCAGATGGTAATTCTTTTGAATCTGTTTGTTATTTATTTTTGCATTTATTAAGGAGTTTTTATGGCAAGAGATGTTTCACTTGAGATGACCCGAAATATCGGTATCATGGCTCACATCGACGCAGGAAAGACTACCACAACCGAACGCATACTTTACTATACCGGTGTTAACTACAAAATCGGTGAAACTCACGATGGCAGCGCCACCATGGACTGGATGGTTCAGGAGCAGGAAAGAGGTATTACCATCACCTCCGCCGCAACCACCGCATATTGGAACGGCCACCGTATCAACATCATCGATACTCCGGGACACGTAGACTTTACTGTTGAGGTTGAAAGATCTCTCCGCGTGCTTGACGGTTCTGTAACCGTTCTCTGCGCAAAAGGCGGCGTAGAACCCCAGTCTGAAACCGTATGGCGTCAGGCAAACAAATATAAAGTACCGCGCATGATTTACGTCAACAAGATGGATATCATGGGTGCGAACTTCTTCCATGTCGTAGATATGGTCAAGACCAGACTTAAAGCTGTTCCGCTGGTAATTCAGCTTCCTATCGGAGCTGAATCCGATTTCAAAGGTCTTGTTGACCTGCTTGAAATGAAAGCTTATTATTATCTTGACGATCTTGGCACGAACATTGAAGTTACTGACGTTCCGGACGATATGAAGGATCTTTGCGAAGAATACCGCGAAAAGCTTGTTGAAACCGCTGCGGAAGTTGACGAAGAGCTTATGATGAAATACCTTGACGGTGAAGAGCTCACCATTGGCGAACTCAAAGCCGCCATCAGAAAAGGCACCATCGACAACGATTTCGTTCCCGTATGCTGCGGCACTTCTTACCGCAACAAAGGCGTTCAAAAGCTGCTCGACGCTATTGTTGACTATATGCCTTCTCCTCTTGACATCCCGCCTGTAAAAGGCGTTGATTTCCACACCGGAGAAGAAGTCGAACGCAAGCCCGGTGATGACGAGCCTCTTGCAGCGCTTGCATTCAAGATTGCTGCCGACCCGTTCGTCGGAAAACTCTGCTTCTTCAGAGTTTATTCCGGTATCGTTGAAGCCGGTTCCACCGTTCTCAACTCCACCAAGGATAAGAACGAAAGAATAGGCCGCATCCTTCAGATGCACGCAAACCACAGAAAAGATCTTGATATCTGCTACTGCGGCGATATCGCAGCGGCGGTAGGTCTTAAGTACACTACCACCGGCGATACCCTTTGCGACCCCAAGGCTCCTATCGAGCTTGAAAAAATGGAGTTCCCGGAGCCTGTTATCGACCTTGCAATCGAACCGAAGACCAAGGCCGGTCAGGAAAAAATGGCTATTGCTCTTGCAAAGCTTGCTGAAGAAGATCCTACCTTCAGAGCTTATACCGATAAAGAAACCGGACAGACCATCATCGCTGGTATGGGTGAGCTTCACCTTGAAATCATCGTTGACCGTCTTCTTCGTGAATTTAAGGTAGAAGCAAACGTCGGTAAACCTCAGGTTGCTTATAAAGAGACTATCAGAAAGGCTGTTGACCAGGAAACCAAATATGCCCGTCAGTCCGGCGGTAAAGGTCAGTACGGTCATGTTAAAATTAAGGTCGAACCGAACGAAAGCGGCAAGGGCTATGAGTTCATCAACGCAGTTGTTGGCGGCGCAATCCCGAAAGAGTACATTGAGCCTGTTAACAAAGGTATCCAGGGTGCTCTTAATGCCGGTGTCCTCGCGGGTTATCCCGTTGTTGACGTAAAGGTCACTCTTTACGACGGTTCTTACCACGAGGTCGACTCTTCCGAAATGGCATTTACCATTGCCGGTTCTATGGCATTCAAGGAAGCTATGAGAAAAGCAGATCCCGTTCTGCTTGAGCCGATCATGAATGTAACCGTAACATTCCCCGAGGAATACATGGGCGATGTTATGGGCGACCTTTCTTCCAGACGTGGCCAGATCCGCGGCATGGATGATAACTACGGCGCAAAAGAAATCAAAGCATATGTTCCGCTTTCCGAAATGTTCGGTTATGCAAGCGACCTTCGTTCCAAAACCCAAGGACGCGGACAGTATGTTATGGAACCCAGCCATTATGTTGAAGTTCCGAAGTCCATTGCTGAAGAGATTATTAAAAATAGATAAGCAATGGAAAAATATTTTGTCAAAAGCAAAAATAATGCCGCTTTTCAGCTTGCAAAATTTTTGTTTTAGTATAAAATAGTATGTAATAGCCCAGAAATAAAAAAAGAAAGAATTTAACTGTAAGGAGGACAATCTTAAATGGCAAAACAACATTTTGAGAGAACCAAACCCCATGTTAACATCGGCACCATCGGCCATATCGACCATGGTAAGACCACTCTGACTGCTGCCATCTCTAAGGTTCTCCACGAGAAGGGTTTCGGTTCAGAGGATGTTAAGTCTTTCGATCAGATTGACAATGCTCCTGAGGAAAAAGAGCGTGGTATCACTATCAACTCTGCTCACATCGAGTATGAGACAGCTAACCGTCACTACGCACACGTTGACTGCCCAGGACACGCTGACTATGTAAAGAACATGGTTACTGGTGCTGCTCAGATGGACGGTGCTATCCTTGTTGTTGCTGCTACTGATGGTCCTATGCCTCAGACACGTGAGCACGTTCTTCTTGCTCGTCAGGTAAACGTTCCTCGCTTGGTAGTATTCTTGAACAAGTGTGACCTCGTTGACGATGCTGAAATGATCGAGCTCGTTGAGATGGAGCTTACTGAGCTTCTTACTCAGTATGACTATGAGGAGGATACTCCAATCATCCGCGGTTCTGCACTTGGTGCATTGAACGGTGTTGACAAGTGGGTTGACTCTGTAATGCAGCTCATGGACACAGTTGATGAGTGGATTCAGGAGCCAGAGCGCGACGTAGAGAAGCCTTTCTTGATGCCTATTGAGGATGTATTCTCAATCACTGGTCGTGGTACTGTTGTTACTGGTCGTATCGAGACTGGTCGTGTTAAGGTTGGTGACGAAGTTCAGCTCCTTGGTCTCGGTGAGGACAAGAAGTCTGTTGTTACTGGCGTTGAAATGTTCCGTAAGATCCTTGATGAGGGTGAAGCTGGTGATAACGTAGGTCTTCTCCTCCGTGGTATCGATAAGAACGAGGTTAAGCGTGGTATGGTAGTTGTACACCCAGGTGCTATTACTCCTCACGATCACTTCAAGGCTTCTATCTATGTATTGAAGAAGGAAGAGGGTGGTCGTCATACTCCATTCGGTAACAAGTATCGTCCTCAGTTCTATCTCCGTACTATGGACTGTACAGGTGAGATCAAGCTTCCAGAGGGAGTTGAGATGGTAATGCCTGGTGATAACGTAGAGATTGAGGTAGAGTTGATCTACAAGGTTGCTTTGAACGAGGGTCTTCGTTTCGCTATCCGTGAGGGTGGTCGTACAGTAGGTTCTGGTCAGATCACATCAATTCTTGACTAATCATCACAGAATTAAAATAGTTCCCGGTATCTTCCGGTATCGGGAACACTTACGGGAATAGCTCAGTCGGTAGAGCATCGGTCTCCAAAACCGAGGGTCGTGGGTTCGAGCCCTACTTCCCGTGCAATAAAGAAGATAATATGTTTAAGAAGATTGTAAATTATTGCAAGACTTGTTATGAAGAACTTGCGCATAAAACTACTTGGCCCACTCGTAAGGCTCTGACACATAGTGCAGTGGTTGTATTATCTGCTTCCCTTGTCATTGCATTAGTTGTTTTTGCCATGGACAGTGTGTTTAGGTTTATAATGAGTACGATCTATCCAAGTTAATCACAAGGAGTAATGGCTGACAAAAAATTCAATTGGTACGTGTTGCGTGCAGTTAGCGGTAAAGAAGCAAAGGTAAAAGAATATATCGATGCTGAGCTTAAGCACAATGACCTACTTAAAAAACATGTTTCCCAGGTTCTTATACCAGTGGAGAAACATGCTTCTTTGCGTAATGGTAAACGCGTTGAGAAAGAGAAAATTTCTCTTCCCGGTTATGTTTTCATCGAAGCTGAACTCATTGGCGATGTAGCACATACTTTGCGCTTCATGCCAAATGTTTTGGGATTCCTTGGTGGATTGGACAATCCTTCACCTGTTCCTCAATCTGACATCAATCGTATGCTCGGTGCTGCCGAGGAGACTGAGTTGGACACCACTCTTGATGTTCCATACATGGTCAACGAGACTGTCAAGGTTGCCGATGGACCTTTCAGTGGTTTCGAAGGCGTTATCGAAGAGGTAAATGTCGAGAAACGTAAGCTGAAGGTTATGGTTAAGATTTTCGGAAGAAAAACTCCATTGGAGCTAGGTTTTATGCAAGTTGAAAAAGAGGCCTAATATCAGTTACGTGTATAATAGGTTATCTTTTTATATTTTCAAATTTTAAATTTTAACAAAGAAAATGGCTAAAGAAGTTGCTGGATTAATCAAATTACAGATTAAAGGTGGCGCTG
>OQWM01002483.1_pt1 | contig 12514 bp, 9 predicted proteins | sample 1691531 | NCBI WGS metagenome assembly OQWM01 (sample SAMN03418257, study PRJEB22391) | human gut metagenome | biome: human-gut; feature: organic feature; material: feces | host: Homo sapiens | place: Tanzania | collected 2013-01 | reverse complement strand
GGAAGGAAATGAAGAGTGAAGAACGAAGAGTGAAAAATCCATGTGTTAAGGGAAGTGGTCGGAGACTTGAGTCAGGGTGCAGCAACTGACTTTCTTGCATACTTCTGTCTTTGTGACATTGACATCCGGTCCGCCCTTCCAAAGGAAGATGTAGTCGATGCAAATCAGATTGTCGGGTTGTTCTGAGTTATAGCGTGTTGCTATGTCTAATCTGGAAATGGGTCTCCATTCGGAAAAGAAGTCCTTCATCTCCTGTGAAAATGGTCTGGTGTTCATATCTCCGCAGAAAATCACCGGTTTGTCCTTCTTTGCGTAGTCAGACTTGATTTTTTCAGTAATCTTTCTGCTGTGTTCCGGGAAATCGTCTTTCTCCAAATGTGAGCCGGCTAAGATGAAGTCTTCGAATTCCACGAAAAGACAGACTCTGTCTTCGTTGTATGGCTCATCGCTTTTGATGTTTGGGAGTTTGAGGGAAGTTTCACTGATTTTATTCAGTTTCGCAGGATAGCAGATCATATTTCCCATACCTGACTTTGCTTCCATAAAATAGTTTTCCCAACTTAATTCTTTCGCGATTTTGGAGTGGTTTAGCGTTCTTACCTCGTTCATTACGGCGACGTCCGCCTTGAGTTCTTTAGTTATATTTGCGATAGTGCCGGGATTGAGATTTTGTCCTATGTTGTAGGTCATTATCCTGAAACTCTTGTCCGCTTTATAAGCAAGGGATTTGTATCTGTGGATTTTCCCTGCGACGAAAGACTTTGAAGACAGAATCCTGTTCATCGAGCCGGAGCCGGAGAAGAATGTGACATCCACTCTGTCTGCCGTTTGCTCGGGTACGACCAGATAGAACGGCGTGGCTGTGGGTTTCAACTGCACGGAAGGAACGGATAGAGTGTAGCTCTTGCCGTTTTTGAAAGCGACCTTTATTGAAGTAAGTTTGTCTGAACCCGTGAGTTGAAAACAGAGTATGCTCGACTCGCTTTTAAGCATAATTTCGGAACTTTGAGTCGCCGAGGGATTATGGTAGGCGAGTCTTATGGCCGAGTCGTCGAATGTACCTGCTTTATAAGTCTGAATGAGCTGGGTGCTTCCGGACTTCGAATAAACAACATCGCGAATTATCTTATGACCTTTTGCTCCGCTCTTGTATTCGAATATACCCTTAATCGTTCCTGCACCGGATTTCAGACGGAAAACAGATTCTCCTGCATCTCCGGTGACGGAGACTTCATCGCCATCTGACCACAGGAGATTGACTTTTCCTGCGTTTTCGCTTCCGAGAGAAACCTTGGTGTCGGAATCGCAGATGCCGATAACCAGGTCTTCTATCGGCTCGATGTTGCTTTCTTTGGTACAGCCCGCTGCCAGAATTGCGGCAGCGAGCATTATGTAATGAACTTTTTTCATAACGAATGATTACTCCGTGATAATGTCCAGTTCGGCGACTTTCATTTTACTTGCTGCGCCACCATTTTCTTTATCATTCCAGCATTTGCAAAAATGGATTGCGACATACCTCACGTCTTTATATGTTTTCCCGAAATCGATATTCCACCAGCTTTTCATATCTGAGCCATAGTATGTTGCCATAGTCTTTCCTGTGGCTGTATCATATACGGCGTCGTGTATTTCCTGAGCGTGGAATTTAGGATATGTCTTTGTGTCTCCAAAGTTGTTATTGTTGCAGAATCCTTTTCTGAAATCATCTGTCAGCTCTCCTTCTTTCAGGAAAGAAGCATAGACTGAATAAGGAGCGTTGTAACCATCTGGAACTTTGATTGTGTTCCCATCAACAATGTATGATGATGTTTTTTTTGTTTCGGGACCTTTGATTCTCAGTCCTTTGATCTGTTCTGTTTTTCCGAGGTCAATTATCACCTTGTGTGGGCCTGTCATTACAGGCTTACCGTCATTTAGTTTTCTTTTGAATTCCCACCAAGAAATGTCGTTTCCGTCTATCATATACTGTCCCGGCCCGAGAGGGGTTTGTTGACTCGTACTGGCTTCTCTTTCAGAACCTATGTATTTAATTGTCCACTTTGCTTTTCTGCCAAGTTGCCATTCCGGGAAGCGGTGGAGTGTGCCGGCTTCAAAGCGCTTGCGATTTCTCGGAGTCTGCACCTGGATTGCCCCATTTTTCAGATAGACATAGACTATGCTGTTAAATGTGTCCTTATTCGCAACCGTAGCGGGAACAGAGAGATAGAAATTGGTAGTCTTGGTTGCGGACAATTTCACTCCGCCTTCCGGGCAGTTTAGTCTGACAGTGACTGTGCGCCCGTCCATGTGTTGCCATTTCACTGAGGTCACAATGTCGTTGTCATCATATCCTTTAATCGGAATGCAAACAACGCAAGTGATAGGAGAGAGCACGATGGGAGCTTTCTTGTCGCTGTTGTTGTGGAAATAAAGCACCGGAGAACTCGGGTCGAAATTATCTTTCGCATAGCCCTGAGTCTGTTCTTTTTTGACCAATTTGGTCGGGTCAATGAGCGGAATGTCGCTGAGGAGTGTGCTTTGCGGCAGTACGACAGATGCCGGGAAGACAACATCCTTGATTACGGCCGGAAAAGCATCGCCACTCACGTGCTCGAAAGTCCCGTTCGAACTTCCGGCTCCACTCTTCAGCCGATAGATGGAGACATTCTGCTTTCCTTCAATGCCCATATTGTCGATTACTGCGATTTCGTCGCCCTCGCTCCATACGACAGGGAATTTACCCTTTTCTTCTGCTCCAAGAGCAACTTTTGTACTCTCCAGTCCAATCTCCAAAAGCGGATGATTGCTGTTGGCCTGATTGTTTTCTTCCTGAGCGATGTTTTCTTTTGCACAGCCTACCATCGCGAGCAGTGCCATTGCGAATAGTCCTATCTTTTTCATTACCATTCCTCCTCTACTATGGTTAGACTTTCAATGTTAGCGGATTGGGCGAAGCCTTGCTCAGCCGCCAATGTCAGGACGCTGAGGTCCGGGCTTTCGTAAAATTTTGTTTTTTCCATATCTGAATGTTTTGATGACATAAAAATGATGATTTATTATATGGTTAATCTGTTTGTTGTCAGTTTGTTGCCCTTTATCCGATTAGACTTGCGCTGAGAAAACTCAGTCCCGTGAGCAGCAGTCCGGTGAGGCTTTCGTAGGGAATCAGACGGAGTCTTTCTTTGATGTCCAGCCCTACACTGCCGGCGGTCGCGTGGAAGAATGAGCCGTGCGGGAGGTGGTCTATGACTGTGGCGCTTGCGTTTGTGAGGGCTGCGCTCCACAGAGGGCTTGCTCCTGTGGCGAGGACTGCCGGGCTGAAGGAGGCGGAGGAAATTGTCGCTCCTGCTGTGGTGGAGGCTGTTGCCGCTGTCATCAGAATGCTGGAAACCATTGCGAGGAGGTAGCCGGCAGTGTTTCCGTCAAGTGAAGACATCGCTCCCGAGCTAAGCGCCGCAATCAGAACATCCTTTATGGACGAAGCCTTGATTATTCCGGCGATTGTTCCCGTAGCCACCAAAAGAATCGCAACTCCGGACATCTTTTCCAGTCCGTAGGAAAGGCAACTGGCGGTTTCGCGCCATTTCCTTGTGGAGAGAATGCCCGCGAGCCCTCCGAGAGGGAGAGCGACCGCCGGGTCTATTGCTATTCCGAAAAGCGGACGGAGCGACAGAAGAATCACTGCCGTGAGCGGTCCGGTGATGGATGCGAGGAAAGACGGCAGCTTTTCCCTGGGGCTTGAAGTCTGGTCGGCATAGCTTGTCGCAGTCTGTCTTTCCGGGATGAAAGGTATAACCAGATAGACGATTACCAGCAGAGTGATGACGGCCGGAATTATGTTCGCCGCCATCACAGAGGGAAGGCTTGCCGCGTAGTTTTCCGCAGCTACAATCGTGTTCGGATTGGGAGAGATGACATTTCCGCATTTGCCTCCCGCAATCATCGCAAGCAGCACCTTTGGCAGCGGGAGTTTCAAATCCTTTTGGAGCGAAATCGCTATTGGAGCGACAGTTATGACCGCCACATCCACGAAAACTCCGGCTCCGCAGAGAATCATCGTCGAAATCGCGAGTGCCGTATAGACCTGTTTCTTACCGAGTTTGCGGACTATGCTTGAGGATATCGAGTCCGCCGCTCTGGTTTTGATGAGAACTCCCGAAAGCACGCCTGCCGCAAGAATGCGAAGAATAGCCGGGGATATGTCCTTTATGCCCGAAATCATCGCCTCCACCGTTCCGGTCATTCCCCAGCCGGAGAGCAGACCGCCCAGAAGTGCTCCCGCCATAAGGCTGTAGACAGGAGATATTTTCTTGATTATCATTATGATTACGATAACAAGAGCTATGACTGATGCAATGGCGCTGTTCATTTCGACTGATTTTTAAATATTCCTGCGACATTGAAGGCTGTGCGTCGCAAATTCTCCCTTGCCTTGTCTTCCTTCATCGCTTCTTCGAGACTGCAAGGTCCCGGAACAATCGGGAATACCGCTGCAAAATCCGATTTCTCCAAAAGGGCTGCGTCTTCGACCTTGCCGCAAAGAACCACCACAGGGATGTCAATTCTTGAGGCATAGGCTAAAACTCCCGCAGGGGTCTTGCCCTTGAGAGTCTGGCTGTCAGTTTTGCCTTCGCCGGTGATGACAAGCGACGCTCCTTCAATCTTTTTGCTGAAATCCACCGCATCGAGCACCATATCGACTCCCGGCTTGAGCTCCGCTCCGAGAAAGGCGCTGAATGCCCCTCCTAGTCCTCCGGCCGCTCCGCTTCCAGGCATAGAGTGCAGGGAAATGCCCTTGCTGCGTTCTACCAAATCCGCAAAACTGCGCATACCCTTTTCCAATTCCTCCACGGTCTCCGGGTCAGCTCCTTTTTGAGGCGCGAAAACCCTTGTGGCACCCTCCGGACCGCAGAACGGTGTGTCCACGTCACAGGCGACGGTGAACCGGCAGTCTGCCAATTCCTCTGCCACTCCGCTGCAGTCAATCTCCGCGATTTTCCCCAGTGAAGCACCGCAGCCTTCAAGAGGCCGTCCTTCCTTGTCCAGAAAACGAAATCCGAGGGCGGAAAGCATACCTGTGCCGCCGTCGTTGGTGGCGCTTCCTCCAATGCCGACGAGAAACTTGCGGCAGCCCCGGCGGATTGCGTCCAAAATCATCTCTCCGGTGCCGAAAGTGCTTGTCAGCAGGGGATTGCGTTCTTCTTTAGAAATCAGGGGGAGCCCGCTCGCCTGGGACATCTCGATAATGGCTGTCCCGCCTTCTGCGATTGCATATTCAGTCACTACACTCTCTCCGAGCGGCCCCCTGACTTTGACTCTTAAAACTTCTCCGGAAAGTGCCCCGCAGAGCGCCTCTGTCGTTCCTTCGCCTCCGTCGGCAACCGGAACAACAATAACCTCAGCCTCCGGCAAGGCCTTCCTCACTCCGCAGGCGATGGCATTCCCTGCCTCCATTGAAGATAGAGAACCTTTGAATGAATCAGTTGCTATGACGATTTTCTTAAACATAAGCTTTTTCCGCTGCTTTATACTCTTTGTCGTCGGCGAGTTCGTCTAATTTCTCACCATATATTTCCATAATCCTTTTGCAGGCTTCGATTTCGTCGCCTACAGCCTCTTCAGGATACTTTTCATTCGAGAAGGTCCATTCCCATTCGAAGTCCTTGCATCTTTCTTCAAAAGCCTTGAAGTCAAACTCCTCTCCTTTTTCGAGGGCAGAGATTGTCTCGTTGAAGAACATCTCCCAGCGTTTGTGGTAATATCCCGACATCATTCCGTTCCACTGTCTGCAGGCGTAGTCTTTGATTCGGCAGTTGCGGTCGCCCCAGCAGCCGATGAGATTGCGGGCGTTGTGTTCGTAGAGATTCTTTTCCTCCTGCGTTTTGCCCATTCTGCGTGCGTCGCCGAGCCAGCGTCCAAGAAGGAATTCTTCCCTTGTGCCGAGCAGCTTTTCGAGTTCGTCGATGAGAGTGAGGAACTCCCCGGATGCGGTCTTATATGCCTGAATATCACCATTTTTGAAAGCTCGGGCCGCGTTCTGCTGAAGAACGGATGCGTAGTCGGCGAGCACCTGGCGGGTGAGGTCTACGATGTCGTAGCGGAAGCCGTCGCTTGAAGAGAGGGCGTCGCAGCAAGAGAGGAGTTTTTTCCAGGCGGCCACGAGCTCTTCACTTCTGTAGCATTTTTTCGTGTTTGTCGTTCCACCCGGATTTATCTTGAAATTCGGACGTCCCGTGATTATGGATTCGTGTCCTCCGTTATTCGTTGTGTTCTCATAAGCCGTCGAGAATATAATCTCCCAGGCCTTTTGCGCGTCTTCGTTTTCTTGCCCGTAACGTTCAGAAAGATAATTCTTTATAAATGAATCTATCTCGATAGGGGAGTCTCTCCAGACATTTTCGAGCATCAGGGCGAAAATCGCAGGATTCTGGTTTATGCCTTCCATCGTGAGGCCGATTCCGCTGAATTTGCCCCTCTCAGGCCTTGTTAGAGTCGATGCCGGGTCGTTTGCAACTCGGGAGGCGTTTCCGGAAAGTACGATGTTCTGACCGAAGTTCTGGAGCATACACCAAATCCACGGTTTGCCGTAATAGGCTTCTGTTCTCTCCCAAACCGGATGGCGCTCGCTCCAAAGGTCGAGAATCACCATTCCGTCGTCCGGTACGGCTCCCAGAAGCGCCTGTATCTGAGGCTCGTGCCAATAATCCCTTTCATGGTAGAAAAGCCATCCCTGCATAAGCCAGACAGCCTTCGGGTCGGCGGCTCTCATTGAGTTGAAGAGCTTCGAGCTTATTGCGCTGAGGTAGCTTGTGTCGCTGGTCTGCGGCCTGTTTTCGTTGAATGTATCGGCGGAATAGATGTGGTTGGTCCCGTAGATGCGGGTCTGTTCTTCGATGAACAGGCGTCCTATTTCGGTGAACATCTCTTCACCCGGGTCGAGAACTGAAACCTCCGGAAAATTCACCCAGGAGCCTGTGCTGATTTTTGCCTCCGGGAATTTGTCCTTGAATGCCGGCGGCACGTGTCCGGTGAATGCCGGAAGAACCGGGGTCATTCCGAGTGAACGCTCTGCGTAGAGTATTTTCTTTGCGAGCTTTTCTTGCTTTTTCATACAGCTTTGAGGAAGCGGGCCGCCCCATCCGTCGAGATTGCCCATCCAGAACCAGTTGTAGTAAGCCGGTCCGCTGAAGAAGGACTCCAGCTCGCTGTCGCTGAATCCGAGCTTGTTATAGACCCTTTTCCAGACTGAGTTCTGACCGGTGAGGGCGAGCGGCATATTGATTCCGTTCAATGCCATCCAGTCGATTTCCTGCTGCCATCTGTCGAAGTCCCACCAACTCATCGAGTAATTGAATGTGCAGTAGTTCAGGTAGTAACGCCATTTGTAAGGTGATGTCTTGGCGGTTTTTTCTTCTGGAAGCGGAAGTGTCTCCGGAAGTGCGCTGCTGTTTCCGCACCAGCTCCGGTGGAATCCGCAGTACTCTCGCAGATAGTGCCCGAGGGCGCTCGCTATGCTGACACCGTTGTTGCCTCCAAGTACGATTTTTCCGTTTTCTGCGCTGAACTCGAAGTAGTCGAGACTGTCCTGGTGTTCCGGAAGAAGACGGAGTTCAAATTCGGAAGACCTGCCTCCTGTCACACGGTCAACGAGGGAGCGGACCGCCTCAATCTGTTCTTTTTCTGTAAATACGGTCTGTGTCGCCTTGTCCGTGCCGCAGCCGGCAATAGCTGAAGCGACAAGTGTCAATGTCGTGAAAATTATGGCTGCGCGTGATATCCGCATCATCCCGGATGTGCTACTTTTCATTTGCTATGAGTTCTTTCGCGACCTCCAAAGGAGAGTCAAATGGTTTTGTATTGCTGTGATAAGGGGTGTTAATCCATTCTTCCTCCCATTCGTCGAGCATTCCGGCTTTTTCGGAGAAATGGATTTCGAGTCTCGGAATGTAGTAGTCGCGTATGAGTCCGGACCAGAATCTCGCTGCATAGTCTTCCTGCCATCCGCCCCAAGTGGTGATGAGCCTCTTGGCATTAGATTCCCTGCGGTCTTTTTCAAGTGCGCTGCCTTCCTCGCTCCTTGCATCCGAAATCCATCTGTCAAGCCTGTGGAGAGGATGTGAAGCGAGCAGACGGTCCACGTCGGAGAGTATGGCGACGGTCTTTCCCAATTCTTCCCGGCCCTTTTCCGTGCGTCCGAGTTTGAGAGCCTTCTCATAATGTCTGTCAGCGAGTTCCGCAAGATAGAGAGCCGAAAACTCGACGGCATCGTTGAAATAGAGAGGGGAGTCGCATTTGTCCGAGAGACTGAGGAATATCTTCACTGCCTTTCCGAAATCGTCGTCAATTCCGTGGCGGCTGACTCTTCTTCTGTCGTGAGTGACTGTCTGCCAGGTGAAACGAGGGTAGGAATAGAGCGAACTGTAGACGCTCTTGTGCAGGAGCTTCCAAGCCTCTCTCATCTGATTGTCACAGAAACCGTAGCGGGCGCGGCAGTAGCTTTCGAGCCATCTGTCGATGTCGATGTTCTCCCTTGTCCAGCCCATATCTGCGAGCAGTTCATAGACAATTTCATTGTTTTCAAGACCTTCCGGCGCACTGCCGAAGCCTACGAGATTTTTGGAGTATTCTGAAGCGAGAGCCTCTGCGGAAGCAGTTGCATACATATCCAAATCTCCTGTCGGGAGAACTTTGCCTCCGAAATTCGGCACATAGCTGAATATCCATTTCTTGCCGTGGAAACCTTTCTGCACTTTCCAGGTCTGCTCTGTGTGCCAAACCCATTTAGGGTAGTCGTTTCCCAGGTCGATGATTATCATCTTGTCGTCAGGAACTCCGGAGAGCATAGCCTTGAGGCTTTCAGGGTCCCAGAAATCGTGCTGATAGCCGAAAGTCCAGCCTTGAGTGACCCAGATGGCATCGGAGTCGCCTGCGGTGATAGAGTTATATATTGCCTTTCCGTATTCTGCAAGAAGTTTGTGTTTGCCGGCAGTGTCGCCTTCCTCTACAGGCAATTTCATCTCATTAAAACTGTCTGAAAGCCAATATTTTGCCTTGCCAAATTCTTTTTCCCACTCCTGTACGAAAAGTTTTCCGATTTTGGTGAACCACGGTGAGTCAGGGGAGAGTACGCAGGCATTGTCCTCCAGCGGGAAGCCTCCCCAGGTGAGCTGCCTTGCCTGGATTTCAGGATGTTTTTTCATCAATGCGGGCGGGATGAATCCTGCGAATGCCGGGGCTACAGGTTCCATTCCGAGTTCTCTCATCCTGTCGAGTATCTTGTGCTGGAGCTTAATCTGGGAGTTGTGCCAGTTGTCGTCGAGAGGGCCGTCGAAGTGGTTCAGATTGCCCATTCTGTGCCAAGGAAGATGTGCGGCTCCTGTGAAGAAACTGTCGATTTCGTCGGCTTCAAGTCCGAGTTTAAGCCATACTCTCTTCGCAATAGCCTCGGCTGCAACGCTTGCAAGCGGCATATTCACTCCGTGAAGAGCCATCCAGTCAATTTCCTGAGACCATCTCTCCCATCCCCAATAAGGAGTGGTGTAGCCGAAGGTGCAGACATTGAGGAAGTAGCGCAGCTCATAAGGAGAGACGGCTTCTTCGTCCCAGTCCGGCCAAATCTCTGGAATGTCCAGTTTGCTTCCGCTCCAGCATATCATCGAGCCGCAGGCTTCGCGGAGGTATCTGTCCATAGCATAACAGATTGTGCTCGGACTGCTTCCCCCGATGCTGAGCAGACCGCCGGTCGCTTCGATTTCAAATCTGTCCAGTCCCTCTTCCGTAGTCGGGATGGTTTTGAATGAGACATTTTCGAGTTTTCCTATTGTCCTCTCAATCACCCCTTGAGCGGCATTAATGCATTTTTCTTCAGCGCTTTTTTCCCCTTTACAAGAAAAGAAAAGCGGGACGAGAGCGAATGAGACAAAGATTCCTATGATTTTTTTCATCATCGAAGCGAGTTTTGTGTTAAAAATTATTGTTTATTCAATTTGGAAGACGGGGAGAAGGTCAGTCCTCCCCGCCTTTATTGTGCCTACAGGATTATTCTGCGATTTCGCACTGGGTCTTGATGTCGAGATAGACTGGTTTCATGAAGAGATCCATTGCCTTTTCCTTGTCAATGAACCTCAAGCCGTCCTTCTCTACAAAGGTCTGGGCGTCATCATATTCGAACATCATAACCTGGATGAGTCCGTAATAGTAGCGTGGAGTTTCTTCTCCTTTGGCCTGTCTTACTGAACGGATGATAATGTAGTCGCCTGCACGCTGAACTTCCTCAAGTGACTTGCCGTTGCCTGCTCCAACCCATTTGCGGAGGTATGTTTTGCCGCCGAGGCTGGTAGGTTCCTCAGTTACGCCGAGAGTGGAGTTGTCGAGTTTTCTCTGGATTTCGCCGAGAGCGTAGAAGGCTTTGATTTTCTCAAGATTCGTTTTCGGGCTTTTAAGATTGAGGAAAATCCTGTCAATTTCCTTGAACAGTTCCTCTTTGTAGTCCTTTCCGGACCAGCTGCCTCTGTAGCGGTTCATTTTGAAATTAAGATCAATGTTTTCATCCTTAATCTGGTGATCTCCATATTGGTAAAGATCACACTGGCGTCCTGTTGTGCCACCTCCGAGCGAACTTGCCTTCATTATACTGAACATATAACCCCTCTGACTTCCGAAGATTACGTTGTTCTCTGTGTTTTGTAAAGCATTAAGGAAGCAGAAACTTGCGTTCTTTCCGTCAACAGCGAGGAGTTCGTTGAGACTGAGTATGTGCTCAATCTTGCCATTTACTTTCACTCCGTGCATAGAGAAGAAAGATTTGGTGTCAGAGCCTGCGCCTGTATTGGGAGTTGGGAACTCTTCCGGACAGTTTTTGTTATTCTTGACAATGTTGTCAGGATAGAGAGCTACAACATCGTTGAACCAGACATCTCCCTTTGGCTCTCCTGTAACCTTCGGAGCGTCAAAGTAGAACTTCTTGGACGCGTCGGCAGACGAGAGCACGACTTCGATAGCGTCAATCTCCTGTGAGTCTGCGAAGAATTCTACGGACGCAACTGTTCCATCAATAGTCCCTTCCTGGCCTTCACCCACAACAGTGAATGTTCCGTCCTCTGCTTTCTTTGCACCGCTGAAAACAGCCTTTGAAACGGCTGTGGTACCTGTGAACGAGCCGCTGAGATTGACCGGCTCTCCGTATGGAAGCGCCTCGATTTTCTCAAGAGTAAACTCAACTTCGAGTTCCTTTACCTTGTCGTCCTTTTCATCGTTTTTCTGGCAGCCCGCGAACAATATGGTCAGCGCTGCTGCAAAAAGTAATGATTTTTTCATTTTTTTGTTGTTTAATAAGTGGTTAATAATATGTTTGTTGTTCACTTTACAATAGTGTCATTTTTTAATAATGTCACTTATTTGATTTCGACATCCGCATAGATGGGGAAGTGGTCGGAAAGAAGCCTCCGGCGATCCACTGCGGTTTCGATGAGTTTCACTCCGGCGCCTTTCTTTGCATAGATGTAGTCGATTTTGATGGAAGGCGACATTGTGCTGAAGGTCAGTTCCCGATTAGTGAGTTCATCCCATCCTTTTCTGAGGAATTCCATCTCGGGACTGTCCGGTTCCGCGTTCATATCCCCTGCGAGGAAAACAGGATTTGAGATTTTCTTCAGCTTTTTCCGGATGAATTTCACCTGTTCGAGTCTCAGCTCCGAAGAAGAAACTTCGAGGTGGGTGCAGACATAGCTTACAATCTGTCCGTCAGGGAGTTCAATGTCTGCAAGGAGCATTGCCCTCTGCTCCGTGCCCTTGCTGTGAGGGAGAAGTATCCTTTCGCTGCGGACTATTGGGTAGCGGCTCAAGAGCCCGATGCCATAGTATCCGCCCCTGTAGTCAATGGTTTTGGCATAGATTCCGAACATACCCGTTTCCCGTGCGAGTTCGTTGATGAATTTGACCCCGTTCTGTTTCGGAGCCCTCTCTCTGTAGGTCGCCCAGTCACATTCCTGAAGTGCGACAATGTCAGCATCTAAAGACTTGATGTAGGAGCCTATTTCCTCCATAGAGGCGAGTTCTCCGAATCGGAGGTTGTAACTCATCAGGCGCAGTTTTCCGTTTCCGGCGAAGCCTGCGCTGCAAATGAGAATGGCTGCTGCAAATGCTATAAATCTGAATTTTTTGCTCATAATTTTATTTTCTCAATTGAAATTCTGTAATATCCGAGATTCACCGTTTTTTTGCTTTCAGCACCGCGGCAGACGTATTCCGGCGGGCAGATGACATAGAGACTCCAGCCCTCGGTTCCTTCAGAAATGAATGAACGGCAACATTGTGCTTTAACCTTTTGTTCAAGCTCTTTTTCAAGTCCGTTCTTCACCCGTCCTATTATGACAGCATCTTCTGAAAGTTTCACTCCTTTTTTGCTGAAAATTTCATCCAACTGGGAAATCTTGTCGATTCTGCCCGTGTAGATGGTCGTCCTGCCGGGGATGCCAGTCTGCCTATGTGGTATATACCCGTAGCGGTGGGGGAGGGTTTGACAATGGCACGG
>OQWM01002473.1_pt1 | contig 12544 bp, 6 predicted proteins | sample 1691531 | NCBI WGS metagenome assembly OQWM01 (sample SAMN03418257, study PRJEB22391) | human gut metagenome | biome: human-gut; feature: organic feature; material: feces | host: Homo sapiens | place: Tanzania | collected 2013-01 | reverse complement strand
CTACCATATAAAGCCGCCAGGATATTCTCACACGATATCCTAGCGGCTTTTTCTTAGCTTATATGAAAGCTCAAACCCTTAATGACACTAATAACCAAAAACATTGATGCCCACACTTTTGCAGCAAAGATTTTGGTAAAACGACATAAATCACAAAAATAAATTTTGGTAAAACGACATATTTTTACTAAAAAGATTTTGGTAAAACATATTTTTTATGTAACTTTGCACCCATAAAACATTGAAAATATGGAGAATAGGGTATTCAAGAGAAAAATATATAGCCAAATGGCTGAATGGAAGGAAATTTCCAAGGGAAGTACATCCCTCCTTGTAGAGGGTGCTCGCCGTATTGGAAAGTCAACTATCGTAGAAGAATTTGCCAAGAATGAATACGAATCATACATTTTGATAGATTTCAATGAGGCTTCCAAGGAAGTGAAAGCACTCTTTGATGATCTTATGAATATGGATTTCATTTTTCTTTTCCTGCAGAATGCTTACAATAAAACATTGCATGAGCGAAAGTCGGTTATCATCTTCGATGAGGTACAACAATGTCCGAAAGCCCGACAAGCCATCAAGTATTTGGTAAAAGACGGTAGATATGACTATATAGAGACTGGCTCACTTATCAGCATACATAAGAGCACTAAGGACATTAGCATCCCTAGCGAAGAACATCGTATCGAGATGTTTCCGATGGATTACGAAGAGTTCAGATGGGCCATGGGGGACACGGCTAGCGTGCCTCTGCTGCGTCAAGTTTTCGATAAGAAAATATCTCTAGGCGAGGGAGTCAACAGATTGAAGATGAGAGAGCTACGCCTATATATGTTGGTAGGAGGAATGCCACAAGCTGTCAATGCTTATCTTAACACTAACAATCTACAGCAAGTAGATACCGTAAAGCGACAGATTCTCCAACTATATGCTGATGATTTCAGAAAGATAGACCCATCGGGCAAAATATCCAAACTATTCATGTCTATCCCAGCCCAATTGAGCAGGAACCAGCTCCGCTATCAGCCTACTTCTGCTGTAGGAAGAATGGCTGCTGAGAAAATAGATGAGTTGATACTCAACTTAGAAGACAGCAAGACTGTTAACATTGCGTACCACACGGATGATCCGAATGTAGGAATGCCACTGACAGCCAACATCAACAAGTACAAACTGTACATAGGCGATACGGGACTATTCGTAACTTTGGCTTTCTGGGACAAGGATTATACGGAGAACATCATCTACCAGAAACTGTTGAGCGACAAGCTATCCACCAACATGGGATACGTATTTGAGAATCTGGTTGCCCAAATGCTGAGAGCCTCAGGCAACAGACTCTTTTACTATACTTTTCCAAAGGATGCCACGCATTCTTACGAAATCGACTTTTTGTTGTCACGCGGCAGTAAGTTGTGCCCTATAGAGGTCAAGTCGTCTGGATACAAAACGCATGCCTCGCTTGATGCTTTCTGTCAAAAATTCTCCAACAGGATAGTAAATCCGTACTTGGTTTACACCAAAGATCTGCAGAATGATGGGCAAACACTCCTGATTCCGATTTACATGACCCCATTCTTATAAAGCAATGTTTTTTTATTGTACCTTTGCACCGCAGTTGGGCGATAAAAACATCATCTCGTCAGCGAGAACTTGATGCTCAGACCGAAATCCTGCGTTGTGGTAGGATAACTGCTGCTCGACAGGAGCGGTGTGTTGGTCTGACGGTCATAATAGAAACTCATGGTAAGGAGTTTGCTGAAGGTATAATCGGCAGAGAAACTCAGTTTCAGAGCATTGTTGCCGCTGCTGGCACTGCTTACCATTGAGGCTATATCACGAACGATGGCTGCCTGCTTGCGGAAACTGAAGTCAAGACGTAGATTCAGATCATGGTTGGTACCATTCTGAACCGTCTTGGTGGTCGACGCATTCTTATTGGCTGCATTCTTGTTGCCGCCCTTCGACTTGGAACGGGAGGCCTTGGCACCCCAGCCGAAAACATCGAAGTTGTTGATGCGGTAACCCATACCGATTACCCAGTCCTTACTCAATGCCTCGTTCAGCTGCACACTCGTCATACTGAGGTTCAATACACGGGTCTGGCGATATTCTGCCTTCACTGTCATATTATTGTTGAATGTGACATCCATACCCAATAATGGCGAGAACGACTCGTTGATACTTACCTGCGAAATGTTGAACATGCTGCTTGGAGATGGATTGCCCGTAGTGGCATCACTCACGAATCCGAGACCGTTCATATACTCCTGGAAGGTGCTGTAACTATTGTAGCTGCCTACCGCAAAGACGCTTTTGTAAGAGTGGTTGATGTTGACACTCTTGAAGTGCTCGTTAAACCAAGGCAGCCTGCCCAGTCCACTGTAACGGATGGTCCAGTTTGGCAACATCCGACTCAATGCCGGGAATACCGAGAGCGAATTGCCACCCATCGAGGTATAAGCCTTGAGGAAGGCTGGAATCATGACATCGCTGCTATACTGGTTGACCGGCGTACGGGAAGCATCAAACTTGCCGCCAGCCAAAGCCGAACCAGCCGGATAAACGGTTCCGGCATACTGCGCCTCTACCCTATCTCTGAAACCAGCCAGCGAGTTGACAAACTTCTCGAAGGTCTTGCTGCGATAACCCGAATTGGCATTACCCATTCCCTCGAAAGCCGAACCCAGCGAGATGGTAGTCATCTGGAAGGCTCCACTCTGGGTAGTTGGCGTTCCTTCATACATATACTGTATGCTCTTCTGCGTGGTCTTGGTACGTGTGGCTGAGAGATCAATCTTGAAATCCTTGACAGGCTCCAGGGTGGCACGCAACGTAAGATTATCCGTTCTGCTGGTAGTAGCAGGTGTTGCGATACTGTCGTTGCAGAGCAGCCAGTCGTTGTTTCTTGCCTTCTCGATATAATCGTCGCCAACCATACCGAAGGCGAAGTCAAGACCCGGTGCCATCTGTCCCACCTTCTTCTGTCCGAAGGCATCACCCACACTAGGCAAGAAACCCGGCAGGGTGAGCTGATAGCTGCTGCGATAGTTGATGCTCACATTGCGCACCATCATTGCCAGGCGACTAGCCAACTGCAATCCCTTATACCATTTCTTATCATCAAGCGGTTCCTTAGCCAGTATGGAGAGTTTTACCTTCATGGCAGTATCTACCTTTGAGATGATTCTGATCTGGTTATTATCCACCTTTTTATATTTAAGTGGGAATACCTTGCCGTCTTCCGTCTTGGCATTCACTATCAGTCGCTTGGTATTCTTGCCGTGGCGTATCTTGAATGTAGTATCAGGCAGGAGGGTGATTTCCCGTTCGAAGGCACGCTTGTTCTTAGGCAACGCCTTCTTCGGATCAGCCGCCTGTTCCTTTGCTTCCTGCTTCTTCTTCTGTTTCTCCTGCTTCTTGCGCTGCATCTGTGCCCTGCTCTGGGTGCGGTCAAACTTATCGTTTACCTTCTTCAGGAAAGGCACATGGTTGTAGAGTTTCACCAAGTTAAAGTTACCGTTCAATGTCAGTTCGCGCTGGGTATTGATGGTATTTCCATACGAGTTGCCCTCCTCATCCTCTGTACCGCGCTCCCAAGAATAGTTGGCATTGTAAGAGGCATCGCTGTTCACCCAGTCGAAGACAGGCAGCAGATTGAGAGGCACCTTGTAGGATGCCTGGAAATTCTGACTGTAGTCGAGCGGTGCACCCCAGTGGCGGATGCTGGTCCATACGGAATCCTTCCAGGCATGATACTGGTCGGCATAAAGATCCTTGTTGACCGGTGTATATGGTTCCTCTATCTGTGCATGGGTAGCACTCTGGAAGTTCATGTGCAGGTTCTTGGTCAGATCCCAGTTGATGGAGAACTCACGGTTCCAGAGGAACTGCTCACTGAAGGTGAGCGGCAACTTGGAGTCTACTCCGGCAGCTCCACTCATCAAGGTTTCCATATCGCGCTCCTGCAACTCGTAGTAATCACGCGTCATCTCGGTATTGAAGGCAATGTTCTGCGGCAGCCAGTTCAGCCCGAAACGTTTCAGTATGTCGAGCCACTTGCTCTTGTTCTTCAGTCCCTTGAATGGTTCCCATGCCTTATAAACCGGGCTCCACGAATAATCCAGGGCTCCGCGCCAGTTGTCCTTGCGCTCATACATCGTCGTTTCACCCGTAGTATACTGATGCTGATGACTGTAGGTGAATGAGAAGTTGGCAGGATCGTATGGCATCGGATGGCGCTTGGTAGCGATACCCACCCGGGCATTCGAGATGGAGAAGTTGGTCTGCGTAATCTTGGTGGCAGCGATGTTCTCGATAGAATCGCGCTCATGCTTGGAGCCGGCGGCATCGAGGGCATCCTTCAACTCCATATCGGTATCCAGCGGATTATACTTAGGAGTGGTCTTCTCCTTGGTAACACTATAATATAAAGGTATGCTCACCTTCGCCTTGTCAGGGAAGAACTTACCCATTTCGAGCGATGTGGTCACACTGTAGGTACCGTAATTATCGGTAGTGCGACTTGCCACGCCATCTTCCAGACCGCCGAATCCCTCGCTGATGTATCTGCCGGTGGCATTCACGCTACCCAGATCGGAGAGTTGTATGTTCAGGTTGGCATTGGCTGCCCAACCACCTGAATTATTATGTTCCTTGAGTCGGAGTTCGTTTATCCATACCTCACCACTCTTGATGACGGCAGAATTGTTTCTCACACCCAGCATCATGGTCTTCACTTCGCCGAGACTCGGATTACCCACGATGGTAATCTTGTTCTGCGGATGTTCTGCATCCATCATGGAATAAGGAGCGAGATAAGAAGCCACACCCTGTGCCTTCGCCTTGTTGCGGTTTTTCTTCAATGCCGTAAAGACGCTCAGTGGCACATCGAGCATATTCTCCTCAGGCCATACCGCCTTACAATCGGCAAGCACATAGCGGTTGTAGTTGGAGCGTGGCTCGGTGAGTTTCAGCGGGATTTCATACTCGTAGTAATTATTCTTGTAATCGCTACCCAGACGGATGAAGACTGAGAGATCACCATCCTGCAGACGGGTGGTATTCTGCTCCAGAGCATTGGCATGGGCAAACATCTGGATGCGCTTGTACTGGCGCAGATCGATGGTAGAATTCTTGTAAACAGCCTTCGCCTCGCCTGTGCTCATATTCTTGACCACCAGACTCAACGCCTGCTCGTTGGCCTCAACCAACTGAGGCTGACTAGGATCCTGCTCGCGCTTGATGCCCGGAGGCAATACATAGTTGACCGGTGTCTTCTCGCCGTTCTCCTCCAGACTCACGCTGCTTGCATCAAGGGTTCCACCACTGGCAGCACCGAGCGGCTGATCATAGGTACGCCACTTGCCCATCACAAGGTCGAAGGTACCGAAACGCAGCACGATAGGTTTCTTGAAACCGGTGAGGAACATACGCATGAAGCGGATGCTGGAGAAATCGTTGATATTGCCCTGACGGCTCTCAAACTCATCGATAGGTATGCGGAACTGATACCAGGTGACGGTAGACTTGGTATTATCACGCCAGGTCTGGCTGTATTCACGCTTATCTACAATATGATTGTTACCCACCACGAGATCTTCCGGACGGATGCTGACACGGTACTGGAAGTATTTCTCATATTCGTTGAGGGTATAATCCTGGTTGATATCCTCGACATCCGGCGTTGACTTATAAGAAGTATCATAGCTCTCAGAACGGCTGTCGCTGTCAGGCGAGTTGCCCTGAGGATTGTTGATATACTTATATCGCTGCAAGATTGGAGCGCGCATCTCATCCCAGTCGGAACCGCGGAAATAGTGGTAGTCATCACGTGCCGGATCGGCAAAGATGCTGTCGAATACCGCCTGGTTCACCTTGCCCTGAATCTGGTCGAGATAAGCACTCTTGTAGAATTCCTGCTCCTCGGCATCGGTCAGTCCGTTGAAACCCACATCCTGCAAGGCTCTGCTGCCACTGGTAGTAGCAAAAGCATAGGTCACGGTGCTCTGGGTAGGAATCTTACCCCATTGGGTATAGGTGTAGCTCTTGCTGCCATCTACCGGCATGCCACTCTCATAGAATTTCTTGCCATCACGCAGGATATCCTCGCTCACCTCGCCCAGATTGATGTAGAAATCGCCACCGTAATCGGCAGCATCAGCCTCTTCGCGGGAATAGATGAACGGATCGAGCATCCAGAACTCGATGTATTCGATGTTTGCCTGCTCGAAATCATTGGTATCCAGTTTACGCATCATTCCGCCCCAGTTGCGCTGCGGATTCTGCAGGGTTCCATCTGCCTGCAAATCTGTTACATTGAAGTTGTATGGTCCCGGCTCGCTTGGATAGTAAGCCAGATTGAGTACATTCAGGGTATTGGTAGCACCCTGATAGCTGCTCTGGTCGCGCAATGGGAAGAGCTCCTTGGTATAGACCTCGCGGACATAATGGTTACTCAACTGCTTGAGATCGCCCTTGATATGTCCCGGAGTAAGCGAGCTTCCACGGCGGGTGAACAACGGATCGATGGTATACCAGGCAAGACGTGAACGGTGGAAACCACTGCTCAGACCGGTCTTGTCACTATAATCGTCCTTGAAGTTGAGCGAAGGCACACTGGATATAAACCAGGAGGTAGGAGTCGTCACATCGATGGTGGTCTTCGTACCCTCGAAGTCGTCGATATAAGATGCATTGTCCTGTGTGCCGCCTGCCTCACCGGCAATAAGCTGGGCAAATTCTCCTGTAAAGGATATCTGCGATGGCTGGGTGAGGTGCAGGAATGGTATCTTGTCAAGCACATTGGTGAGCCACTGGCTCTCCTTGCGCCAGTTGAGATTGATGCCCCAAAGGGTATTCTTCAGCGGTTCGGATCCCATGGATACCTTGGTGGTAAGCGCCTGTTCGGAGAGGTGCTGGATAGTACCGCTCAACTGGAAGTTCTTGGTGAAATCATACTCCCAGTTCAGTCCGAACATCGTTTTTCGGGTTTGTCCGTAGTCGGTATTACTCTCCAGAGAAACATTGACAGCCGTACCTGCATCGATGATGCTCTGGTTCAGAATGGTCACCTCGCCGGCACTGTAATCTACCGAATAGTCAGTGCCCTCTTTCAGGGTGACACCGCCTGCCGTAACTACCACCGAACCCTGTGGCACATTGTAGGCATCGAGCGAGATGACATTGGCTGCAGAACCCTTGAACTGTCCCACAATCTGATACTTGTTCTTTTCGGCTATCTGCTTGGCTACGGTCTTCGTACTGTCATAAAGTTCGGTAAAGGCATACTTTTCTGCCTTGTCGGCAGCCACGCCCCGCTTGACCAGATAATCACGCATATAACTGCCGAAAGGCTCTACCTTCGGAATGAACACGCGCCCATTAGAGATGGTATAGCCTTCTACATAATCGAAATATCCATTGCTGTGTGCCTTGTTGTTGTTATCCAGACGGTCGGCGCCCAGCACACGGATGATAGGCTGTTCCTTCACCTGCTGCTCTGGGATATAACTGAGATATACGCCGGTGGTATCGCTCTGGTATTTTACATCCAGGCGGAACTTATCCTTCTCTACGGTAGAAGCCAGATAATAAACGTTCTTCATCATCAGTCCCCAGTTGCCCTGTCGCGGATTGCTGCTGGTATTCTTGAGCGATTTCACGAAGAGTGCCTGCTTGGTATCGCTGAGATCGGATGCAAACTCACCCACCTGATAGGTAACGCCTCCCGATGTATACTCATAGGCTACGGCAAGCACCTGGTCGGTCTGCAGACTGGTTTTCAATGAGATATAACCCAAGGCGGTATTGACCGTATACTCAGAAGAATTGAGCAGACGGGCACTCTCCAGCTTCTCATAATCGGCTCCGCCAACCAGTCCGCCTCCATCGAGAGTGGTTGCAGCCTGGTCGATGTCACGGGCAGCAGCATACTGCCCTGTCATCGCTGCATACTCTGTATTCGCCTGGTTAGAAGGCACCTGTCCGCTCGCCGCCCACATCGGGTTGCTCAGTTTCTGGTTCTCGCCCAGGTCGGTCAGGGCTACGATGTTTCGGGTATTGGTGGTATTGCCGGTTTTGTTGGTAACCCATACCTCCACACGGTTGATGGTGATGCCCGTGGTGAGATTAGGAAGTTTCTGCATCCAGGCATCATAATGGTTTCTGAAATACTGGGAGAGGAAGAAGTGGCGGTTCTCCTCATAATCGGCAACATTCAGTTCGAAAGGAGTGAGCTGCACACCGCCCCTGGTAGATACGCTCTTCGATGCACTCTTCTTCTGCGAAGCCACCATCTGCAGCTTGAGTTTGCCAAACTGCATATCGGTTCTAACACCAAACAGACTGCTGGCGCCCTTGATGAGCGAAGAGTTGGAAGGGAAGGAGACGTTGCCCGCCTCAACGAGTTTGATGATTTCATCTTCCTTACCGTCGTACTTCAGTTTCATGTTCTGTGCATCGAAATCGAAGGTAGCATCGGTGTTGTAATTCAGGTTCATGTTCACCTTATCGCCCACCTTTCCGTTGACGTTGAGATTGATTTTCTCATCAAAATCCATCATCGTCGTCTTCCGGTTGCGGATAGGCAGCGAAGGGTTATCGATGCTCTTCTTGTTGACACCGAACTTGAGTTCGGCAGAACCCTGCGTCTTCACTCTGATACCGCCAGGACCGAAGATTTTCTCGGCAGGTCCCAAGTCGAAGTGCATATCCGAGAAATCGAACTTCTCCTTGCCTTTTGCCTGGAAGATTTCATCGTTCTGCTTGCGGAAGTAGCTGTTGCGCTGCTGCTGTTCGGTCCATGCAAGATACTCTTTCGGAGTGAGCATGATAGGAGCCGAAAGCCAGGTTGAGCCCATACGGTTGCCGATGATATAGCGGTCGAGGGTATCGTTGTAGACTACCTGATATTGCAGATTATCAGGACGTTTCAGGTCGAGCGGACTCTGATAGAGGTCGCTCAGGGAGTAAGGTTGGGTGCGCTGAATCTGCCAGCGTGTATGTAGCAGCGAATCGGGAATGGTATCTTCATCGAGCTGTACGGGCTGAGCTGTGCTGGTACGGGTTTTCTTTTTATCGTCCTGAAGTTGAGGCAAAGCTATCGCATAGCCGAAGGTTGCCACCATCAGCCAAGCCAATAGAAAAGATATGAATCTTTGCTTCTGTTTCATCGATAAAAAACTCCTAACTTATTTGATTTGCTTCAATGCCAGTTTCACAACCTGTTCTACCGGGAGATCAGGCTGTGCCTTGAGGATATCTACTACTACCTTGGCAGATGGTGCCGGCGAGAAGCCGAGCATGGTGAGGGCGCTTACCGCCTCATCCTTTACGTCATTGTTCACCATCACCACATTGCCTCCGCTGGCTGGCAATTCGTCAGCGATGCCGAGGCTCACGATTTTATCTTTCAGGTCGATGATGATTCGCTGTGCTGTCTTCAGTCCGATACCCTTCACGGTTTTCAGCACCTTGTCGTTACCTGTAGAGATGATTTCACAGAGTTCGCGTGGTGAGAGTGAAGAAAGAATCATGCGGGCTGTATTTCCACCTACTCCTGAAACGGTGATAAGGAGTCGGTAAAGTTCACGTTCCTGTTTGGTAGCAAAGCCGAAAAGGGTGAAAGAGTCATCTCTTCCACCAGCCACCAGCACTTCGTGAACATAGAGTTTCACTTCCTGTTTGCCCTGAATGGCAGTATATGTATTGAGCGATATATTGAGTGCGTAGCCCACCCCCGCTGTCTCAACAACAGCCAGCGCAGGTGTCAGCTCTGTCAGATCGCCATGAATATATTCTATCATTTTCTTTTTCTCCTAATTAAATTAATATATTAATAACGTGCGAAGGGCAGGATTATTGTAACAGACTTCCAGAAATTACGTCCCGACATAGTGCAAAGCGCATCGGGAGGTATTGGAAAGAGGATGAATGATGTTTCGCAACAAAATAGCGAAACTGTAAGGTTCTTGCTACGGATACTTTACAAATCTCTGCTTATTCATATCTAAAAAACTATGATTTTACTACTTTAATAAAAAGTGAAGAATTCACTGTTCACTGTAACTCTAACATCGATAAAAAGCTCGCAAATTCAAGTCTACGATTTTTTCTTTTAAAAAGTTTGTCGATTACAAAAAAAAATCCTTATATTTGCAGCCAAATTGCAATTCAACTTCTAATATTAAAGCGTATGATGTGGGGCACATATAAAAGATTTTTTTAAAAGGAGCTCAAACTTCATTATGGATACGTCATTAAAAATTTTAAATATGAAAATAAATAGCATAATATTGGGAGCATACTATAGCTGCCAGGCAAATAATTATGCAGATATGAAAGTCTGCATAAACACCTATTTCGTGAATACGAACAGAAATATTTCATTAAAATAAAAAAAAATACTCGATATGTATAACAAAATTATCTTCATTATGATGTTATTACTTATGATTTCGTGCAATTCGAAGCAGAAACGAAATCATAAAAACTCAATAGAGATTAAAGAACAATTAGGACAATCGTCTTATCCTTTTATAAAAAGTATGGAGTATCATGCCTATATACAAGATAATGAGGCTATCCCTGTTATAGATATCCAAATCACTGAAAAAGGAAACTTCTCTATCTTTGTAAAATACCAAACTAATAAAAAATATTCGAAACTTAGTTATAAAGAGACTTTGGATTTTTTGTCCACCGTCATAGAAAAACAAAATAAAGAAAATATTCCCCTCTCTAGGCTTCAACAAATATTTATAAGAACAGAAATGTGGAATGAAAATTCCATCTATACTTCTATGGAGGAATACAGGAACATAAACATTCCACATGGCGAATATTTTAACAAAAAAGCGAAGGAAAGCCGTATAGTTTCAGACATCACAAAAATACTATCCAGATATAACTTAAAGATTGGAAGTCTCTCATACGAAGGTCTGCTACCGCTAGACGGAAAAGTCATTAAAGAAATAAATAAAAATATAGAATTAAATACGTCAGAAGCTTACCTTACAGGGAATTTAGTTTTAGATATTGCAAACCAATAGTTATGAAAATCAAGAATTTAGAAGAAGCATTAATCTGTTTTAAAGAAAATGCAATCATTCATGGGGAATGTACGCAAAATGGAGACTACAAACGTGGTAACAAAAGCCACAAAAATATAATAAATGCCATCAAGTACATTTCTGCAGAACATAAATATGAAATTTTAGAACCTCTTTTGGAAGATAACAATCTTTCTGTAAGAATATGGGCAGCTTATGCACTATTGCACGTTAATACTCCAAAAGCAGTAAAAGCATTGAAAGAAATTGTTAAGAATGACAGTGGAATTATGGGGTTCAATGCAGAAATGACATTAGATGAATTCAAGAAAGGCAACATTTAACCTGCATATTTCATTCTCACCTAATTATACGCATGAGCCAAAGTGCAAAGATTTGCCAGAAATTACATCCCGACGTAGCATGTAATACGTCCCGACGCAGAGCCAGAGACGTCGGGACGCAGCAAAAGCTACGTCAGGACGTAATTCAAAGCACATCGGGAGGAATCGGAAAGAGGATGTATGATGTTTCGCAACAAAATAACGAAACTGTAAGGCTCTTGCTACAGATACCTTACAAATCTCCGCTTATCCATACCTAAAAACTATGATTTTACTACTTTTTGCAACTTTTATGAGTTAAAATTCTATTAAAACGTCACGTATTTCAAGAAAAAGCTATACTTTTGCAACCGGAAATAGAATGAAAAGCGGAAAACATATCCGTTGGATGACTAAACCGCAAGAAATAAAAACAACAAAATAAAAGAAATAAGACAATGAAGAAATTTAGAGCAGCCGTAGTAGGATACGGCAACATCGGTAAGTTTACTGTTGAGGCACTCGAAGCAGCTCCTGACTTTGAGATTGCAGGTATTGTACGTCGCCAGGGTGCCAAGGACAAACCAGCTGAGTTGGCAAACTATGAAGTAGTAGATGACATCACCAAGTTGAAGGATGTAGATGTTGCTATCCTCGCAACCCCTACCCGCTCTTGCCCTGAGTATGCAGAGAAAATCGTTGCCCTCGGTATCAACACCGTAGACAGCTTCGATATCCACACCAGCATCCTCGACTACCGTACCAAGCAGATGGAGAACTGCAAGAAGGCTGGCAAGGTAAGCGTTATCTCTGCTGGTTGGGATCCAGGTTCTGATTCTATCGTACGTGTTCTGATGGAGAGCCTTGCTCCTAAGGGTTTGACATATACCAACTTTGGTCCTGGTATGAGTATGGGTCACTCAGTTTGTGTTCGTGGCAAGAAGGGCGTAAAGGAAGCGCTCTCTGTAACCATCCCATTGGGTGAGGGTATCCACCGCCGTATGGTATACGTAGAGTTGGAAGAAGGTGCCAAGCTTGAGGATGTAACAGCCGAAATCAAGGCAGACCCATACTTCGCTCATGATGAGACCCACGTATTTGCCGTAGCATCAGTAGATGATGTAAAGGATATGGGTCATGGTGTGAACCTCGTTCGCAAGGGTGTAT
>OQWM01002472.1_pt1 | contig 12546 bp, 8 predicted proteins | sample 1691531 | NCBI WGS metagenome assembly OQWM01 (sample SAMN03418257, study PRJEB22391) | human gut metagenome | biome: human-gut; feature: organic feature; material: feces | host: Homo sapiens | place: Tanzania | collected 2013-01 | reverse complement strand
GCTTCGCATCCCGATCGGCTTGTTCAGCCTGCTCGTTCAACTGGTAGCGGAACCGTGCCAGGCTGCTTTCCGCCGGGAGTTCTCCGGTCTTGTAATACGCCCGGATCTCCCGCACGATCTTGTCCGCATCGATGCGTCCGCTGTAATCCTTGGTCGCCGCGATACCGCCGTCTTTGGTCGAGAAATCCAGCGTGAATTGCCGCTTTTCTGCGCCCAGCGTCTTCGCCATCTCCCGGATCTGCTCCAACTGCTGTGCTGTCGGCTCCACACTGGCCGAAAGGTCGATGCCCGGCTGCTCAGCCATCACGCGGATGTTGCCTTCGGCAAGGAATTTATTGAGCGCGTCGGTGCCCTCCGTCACGTCGGTCGGCCCGAACACGTCCATGATCTCCCGGTGGTCGGTGTCGCGGGCGGCTTCATTTTGTGCGAAGTTCAGCATTTCACCGTCCGGCAGGATGTAACCGGCCTTTTCAAAGGCGTCCGTTGTTCCGAACTTCTCCTTCGCCAACTGGCGGTGATACGCAGCTGCTCCGCCCGCCTTTTCGGCTGCTGCGTTGTAGGCCAGTTGTTTGTCTTTCTGCACCGCCTGTCTCCGGGTCTCCAATTGCGCGTTGGCTTCCCGGATACGTTCCATCACTTCTCCGACGCGGTCATCCAGTTCAGCTCCGCGCTGGTTGTACTCCTTGCGTTTTGCAAGATAGTTCTGATATTCTGCGCTTTCCCGGTATGCCTTGCCCGCAGCGGAGAAAATGCCATAGGATTTCTTCTTTGCTTCAATGGCTTTCACTTCGTCGCTGTCCATCCAGCTGGCCCGCTCTTCTTTCAGCTCGCGGCGCTGGCGTTCCAACTGGCGGCTTTCCGTTTGCAGTACATCCAGGCCTTCTGCTTTGTACGCCACTTCGTCCGAAAAATATTTTGCGAAGTTCGCATCGTGCTTGACAAGGTTGTAAAAATCCGTTATAGTAAGGTCAGAAGAACCGGTAGGATGAACTTCAGCGCTTGCGCTGCCGTCGTCCTCAGACCCGGTTCTATCAGAAGAACCGGTAGGCATTTCCATGGTGTGAGTAATCGCATCATCGTATGCCTGCGACCCGGTTCTTTTTTTGTTGGCTGCATCTCGGCTTTCCTCTGCCGTGGTCTCCGCGATTGCCATGTATAGGGCCGTGGGCCGGTTGTCGTACAGTTTCAGCTCTGCCCGCACCGGGATGATTCGCGCTCCATCCTGCAAGGCCGATGCCAGCACGATCATTCCTTCTACATGCGGCTTTCCCTTTTTGTCTGCATGAGCTTCCAGCGGCACCGCATCGGCAAGCACTTCCTCAATGTTGGCTTGTACCAGTGCAAAATCATTGTATTCTCTGGAAGTAAGCTCACGCTGTTTATTTACGCTTTCCTGAATGTTCCGGCTTCCATAATTGAACTCCACATCCACATCTTCCATCCGGAAGGTCTTGCTTGGGATTCCGAACTCATTCAAAATTGTTCGAATCGCTTTGTAAACATCCTGTGTCTTTTGCCCCGACCAATTCGTTTCACTGACCCGTGCCGTCCGTTCTGCGTTCGTTTGCGCCGGGTGGATGGTCAGCGCCATCTGCCGTTTGGTCTTCTCTGCCTCCGTTTCCTTTGCCATGTCAGGCAAGGAATACCGCACCCCCTGCTGTTCCGCCGCACCTTCATTCTTGAGGGCTGCGGCGTTTTCTTTTGCTGCCCGCAGGGTGTCCATGGCCTTTTCGGCGTGGGCGAAGTATTCGTCTTGCAAGGTCCGTCTCTGGGCCTCGGCCAGCCGCTTTGCCTTCATGGCGGCGGCATTGCTGGGGTCGATGGTCAGCACTTCCTTGGCCCGGCTGATGATGTCGCTCAGCAGATTCTTCACCCGGTTCATCACCTTGTGGATGGAACCCCTCACGCCCGCATTTTTCTCGGCCTGTCCGCGCTGGAATTCCACCCAGCGCTTGAAATCCGCTTCCGTCGCAAAGATCCCCCGCGCGGAGGACGAGTATTCGCCCGGCGGCAAGGGCGGCGCACGGCCCGACCGCAGCGCCACCGTCTACACCAGACTTGCCAAGCAGGCATACCCTGACCTGCCCGTCATTCTGGGCGGTCTGGAAGCATCGCTCCGCCGCTTTGCCCACTACGACTACTGGCTGGACACCGTCCTGCCCAGCATCGCCGAGGACTCTGGCGCGGACATCATCAGCTTCGGCATGGGTGAACACCAGACCGTGGAAATTGCCCGCCGTCTGGCGGCAGGGGAGCCGGTGGAGAGCATCACCGATGTGGACGGCACCTGCTACCTGACCGATTTCGACCACCTGCCCCAGCGGTATGTGGAGTGCGCCGGTTTTAAAAAGGTAGCCGCCGATAAGACCGCCTACGCCAAGGCTTGCCGCATCCAGATGGATAATCAGGACGTGGTCAGCGGCCAGATCATCGTGCAGAAGCAGAGCGAAAAGTATCTGGTGCAGAACATCCCCGCAAAGCCGCTGGTGCGCGGAGAACTGGATAAGGTCTACGCCCTGCCCTACACCCGCCGCTACCACCCCATCTACGAGAGCATGGGCGGCGTGCCCGCCATTCGCGAGGTGCAGTTCTCCATCATCCAGAACCGCGGCTGCTTCGGCGGCTGCAACTTCTGCGCCATCCAGCTGCATCAGGGACGGCGGGTCACCAGCCGCAGCGCCGACAGCATCGTGGAGGAAGCCGAACGCATGACCCACGAGCCGGATTTCAAGGGCTACATCCACGATGTGGGCGGCCCCACCGCAAACTTCCGCTTCCCCTCCTGCCGCGAGCAGATGCTGCGCGGCATGTGCACCGGCGGCAAGCATTGCCTTGCCCCCACCACCTGCTCCCACATGATCGTGGACCACAGCGACTACCTTAAAATTCTGCGCCGGGTGCGGGAGCTGCCGGGCGTGAAAAAGGTGTTCATCCGCAGCGGCATCCGGTTCGACTACCTGATGGCTGACCCGGACGATACCTTCTTTAAAGAGCTGGTGGAGTACCATGTATCCGGCCAGCTGAAGGTTGCCCCGGAGCACTGCGCCCCCAACACCCTTGCCTACATGGGCAAGCCCCCCATCGAGACCTTCAACAAGTTCAAGGATAAATTCTACGAGCTGAGCAAGAAGGCGGGCAAAAAGCAGTATCTGGTGCCCTACCTCATGTCCAGCCACCCGGGCAGCACCCTGAAGGACGCGGTCTATCTGGCCGAGTACCTCTATAAGAACCATATGCGCCCGGAGCAGGTGCAGGACTTCTACCCCACCCCCGGCACCGTGAGCACCTGTATGTTCTATACCGGCCTCGACCCCTACACCCTCAAGCCGGTGTTTGTGGAAAAGACCCCCGAGGGCAAGGCTTTGCAGCGTGCACTGCTGCAATACTACGAGCCCCGCAACGCCGAAAAGGTGGTCAAGGCTTTGCAGCTGACCCACCGGGAGGACCTGATCCCCCTGCTGGTGCCCGCCGCAGGCCGCCGCGCCGTGCAGCGCACCGCCCGCCGGGCAGAGAGCACCGAGGTGACCATCCACAACGATGGCACTTATACTGTACATTCCAACCAGAAGGGACGCAGCACCGGCAAAAATGCCCGTACTGCCGCCCCGGCAGGCCGTCAGCCCAGCCCCGGCGCACGCTTTGCGCCCAACTCTGCGCACGGCCATAAACCCAAAAATAATCAACAGAAAGAGAACGCAACGTGGAAAACCGGAAAGAAGAAAAAGTAACCTTATTCCCCCGCCGCCTGTTCCTGCGACTGGCTGCGCTGGCGCTGGCTGCTGTGCTGGCGCTGGGGCTTACCGCCTGTGACAGCCTGCCCGACAACGGCGGACACATCGTCAAGCCATCCACCGGGTCAAGCCAGCCCTTTGAGATGCACTTCATTGATGTAGGACAGGCGCTGAGCGTACTGGTAGAGTGTGACGGACAGTTCATGCTCTACGACGGCGGCAACGTGGACGATGGCAGTCTGGTGGTATCCTATCTGCAAAAGCAGGGAGTGGAGCAGCTGCAATATGTGTTCTGCTCCCACGCCCACGAGGACCATGTGGGCGGTCTTGCCGCCGTGATGGCAAAGTTCCCGGCGGGGCATGCTTACAGCCCGGTGACGGAAGCCTCCACCAAATGCTTCAACGATTTTGTCAAGTATACGCAGCAGCAGGGTCTGCAATTGGAGGTGCCCTCCGTGGGCACCGTCTGGCCGCTGGGCAGCGCCACCGTTACCCTGCTGGGCCCGGTGACCGAGTACAGCGACACCAACAACACCTCGCTGGTGCTGCGCATCGACTACGGCAACACCAGCTTTCTGCTGACCGGCGACATGGAAAAGACCGCTGAGACCGACCTTGTAAACAGCGGTGCCAACCTGAAAGCTGACGTACTGCAAGTAGGGCACCACGGCTCCAGCACCAGTACCAGCTACCTCTTTCTGAACGCTGTTCTGCCGGAAATGGGCGTCATCTCCTGCGGCACGGGCAACAAGTACGGTCACCCGCATGAGGAGACGTTGAGCATCCTGCGGGATGCAAAGGTGGACGTCTACCGCACCGACCTGCAGGGCACCATCACCATTGGCAGCGACGGCCAGAACTTCACCGTGGGCACCGAGCACTTTGTGCCGGACAGCCAGCTGAACCCCACTGACCCGTCGGCATCCAGCACCGCGCAGCAGGCTTACATCGGCAACGTGAACAGCAAAAAATTCCACCTGTCCACCTGCCCCAATCTGCCTGCGGAAAAGAACCAGATCCTCTTTTCCAGCTATGACGAAGCCATTGCCGCAGGCTATACCCCCTGCGCAAGCTGCATCAAATAAGGAACGCACTCCCCCGGTCATGACCGGGGGAGTTTTTATTTCTCCCTTTTTGCGGGATTGATAAAAGCCCACAAGTGCGGTATACTGAATAGTACTTTATTTAAGAGAAGTAAGGAGGTGCGGCTCATGGCGATCGGTGTGCCCCGCCCGCTGGCGTTGGAAAAGCCGCAGAGTGTGGATCTGGCACAGGCGGCGCGGTATTTCGGTGCGCACGGCGAACCGGACGCTGCCACGCTGGCACTGCTGCAAAAGTGCGCGGTGCCGCTGCTGGCGGCGGCGACGCCCCGGGCGGTGTGGCTGCTGGCAGACACTCCCGCCCTGACCGAAGCCGGACTGCTGCCCGGCGAGGACGTGCCCAAGCATCTGGCGGGCTGCGGACAGGCCATTCTGCTGGCGGTAACGCTGGGCCCCGGGGTGGATGCCCAGATACGCCGGGCGGGCGTGGGTGACATTGCCGCCGGGGTAGCCTCCGATGCCTTGGGCAGCGCGCTGGCTGAACAGGCCGCCGATGCCGCCGAGGCGCAGCTGCGCCAGTGGGCGGCCACTGAGGGAAAGTATCTGACCGGGCGCTTTTCGCCCGGCTACGGCGATTGGGACATCGCGGTGCAGCCGCTGGTGGCAGCGGCGCTGGACACCGCGCGTAAGGCCGGGCTGTGCGTCACCGACACCAACCTGATGACCCCGCGCAAGAGCGTGACCGCCCTGCTGGGGGTCAGCGACCACCCGGTAAAGGGACAACTGGCCGGGTGCGGCCATTGTGTGCTGCGCACCCGCTGCGAATACAGAAAGAGGGGAAAGACCTGTGCAAGTGAATGAACTTTTCAAGCAGAGCAATACCATCCTGCTGGACGGCGGCATGGGCACCATGCTGCAAGCCGCCGGGCTCAAGCTGGGCGCACGCCCGGAGGAACTGAACATCACCGACCCGGCGCTCATTGAGGGCATCCATGGGCAGTACGCTGCGGCGGGCAGCCGCATCGTCAACGCCAACACCTTCGGTGCCTCCGCCCACAAGCTGGCGGGCAGCGCCTACACGCTGGAGCAGGTCATCGCCGCAGGCATTGCCAACTGCAAGCGCGCCTGTGCGCCCTACGGTGCGCTGACTGCGCTGGACGTGGGCCCGCTGGGCGAACTGCTGGAGCCCAGCGGAACGCTGGCCTTTGAGGATGCTGTGGCCGAGTACGCCCGCATCGTCAAGGCGGGCGAAGCCGCCGGGGCGGACCTGATCTTTTTTGAGACCTACACCGACCTGTATGAGCTGAAAGCTGCCCTGCTGGCTGCCAAGGAGAACACTCACCTGCCCATTCTGGCCAGCATGAGTTTTGAAGCAGGTGGGCGCACCTTTACCGGCTGCACGGTGGAAAGCTTTGCCGCCACCGCCCGGGGCTTGGGTGCCGATGCCGTGGGCATCAACTGCTCGCTGGGCCCTAAGGAGATCTTCCCCATGGCAAAGCGGCTGGCAGAAGCCGTGCCCGGCAACTTCCCGGTGTTCGTCAAGCCCAACGCCGGACTGCCCCGGGCAGACGGCAGCGGCTACGACATCACCCCGCAGCTGTTCGCCCTGCAGATGAAGCCCTACCAGGAGCTGCACCTGTTTGCCGCCGGCGGCTGCTGCGGCACCACCCCGGAGTTCATCAAGCTGCTCAACGGCACCTTTGCAGGCTGCACCCCGGGGCGTCCCGCGCACCGGATGCCCTCGGTGCTGTGCACCCCGGTGGACACGGTGACGGTGGACGGCATCACGGTGGTGGGCGAACGCATCAATCCCACCGGCAAAAAGCGCTTCCAGCAGGCACTGCGGGAGGGCGACATGAACTATGTACTGGAGCAGGCCGTCAGTCAGGCAGAAGCCGGGGCGCAGATTCTGGACGTGAACGTGGGCGCGCCCGGCGTGGACGAGCCAGTGCTGATGGAGCAGGTGGTCAAGGCGCTGCAAAGTGTGACCAGCCTGCCTTTGCAGCTGGATTCCTCCAACGTGGAAGCGCTGGCGCGGGGTCTGCGGGTGTACAACGGCAAGCCCATCGTCAACTCCACCAACGGCGAGCCAGAAAAGCTTGCCGCCATCCTGCCGCTGTGCAAAAAGTACGGCGCCGCCATCGTGGGGCTTGCCATCGACGAAAAAGGCATCCAGCCCAAGGCCGCAGACCGCGTAGCCATTGCCCGCCGCATCACCGAGGCAGCGCTGGCGGCGGGCATCCCCCGGGAGGATATCTACATCGACTGCCTTACCCTGACCGCCAGCGCCCAGCAGGAGGATGTGCTTGCCACGGTGCAGGCGCTGGAAGCCTGCAAAAAGGAGCTGGGGGTGCGCACCGTGCTGGGCGTGTCCAACATCAGCTTTGGTCTGCCCTGCCGCACCTACCTGAACACCACCTTCCTGACCATGGCGATGTACGCCGGGCTGGATCTTGCCATCATGAACCCTTCCAGCGAGGAGATGATGGCGGCGGTGTACGCCTACAATGTGCTGACCAACCGGGACAAGCAGAGCACAAAGTACATTGAGCGCTTTGCCGACCGCGTGCCCGCCAGCACTGCGCTGGCACAGGCTGCAAAGGCCGCGCCTGCCGCCAGTGCTGCCGAAACAGAGCTTACCGGCCCCTACGCCGCCCTGATGAAAGCGGTGGAAAAGGGCTTGAAGGGTGACGCCGCCGCCCACACCCGCGCCCTGCTGGCGGAAAAGCAGCCGCTGGAGGTGGTGGACGAAGCCTTGATCCCCGCCTTGGACATCGTAGGTGCCAAGTACGAAAAAGGCACCCTGTTCCTGCCGCAGCTGCTGCAGGCCGCCAGCGCCGCCCAGAGCGCCTTTGAGGAGATCAAGACCGCCATTGCCCAAAAGGGCGAGGGTAGCGCCAGCAAGGGACGCATCGTCCTTGCCACCGTCAAGGGCGACGTACACGACATTGGCAAGAACATCGTCCGGGTCATTCTGGAAAACTACGGCTTTGAGGTGCTGGATCTTGGCCGGGACGTGCCGGTGGAGACGGTGGTGGACACCGTGCGGGAAAAGGATGTGCATCTGGTAGGGCTTTCGGCCCTGATGACCACCACCCTGAAAAGCATGGAGGAGACCATCGCCGCCCTGCACGCCGCGCAGCTGGACTGCAAGATCATGGTGGGCGGTGCCGTGCTGACCCCGGAATACGCCGAGAAGATCGGCGCGGACTGGTATGCCAAGGACGCCAAGCGCAGCGCCGACATCGCCAAAGAGTTCTTTGGGGTGTAACGCAAAAAAATTTCAGATTCAGACTGCTGAAAAGTGCGGACTTTTCAGCAGTCTTTTTTCATGGGCAGGGCGTTTATTTGCAAACTGTTCAAATTTACCACAAAGAATTGCCACGATTATCTGGCATAATAAGGGTGCACTCAGGGAGAACAGAACGGACATCCCCCATAACCTCCGAAAGGTTCTCCCCGCAAATGCCCATGCAGGCACATTTCCCTGCGGGTGCAGCCGCAGCAGCGGTGCACAGCAGGCCCATAAAAACTGTCTCCCGTTTCTATGCGAGGCAATAGCCAGAACGGCGGACAGACTACCAAATCCCTCCTGATCAAGCCGCAATGTTCAGGGGTTCCTAATACAGCAGGCAGTGTCGCTTTCCTCCTCCTTTCCACGACACTGCCTGCTTTTTGTTTGTGTATTTATATCGATAAAACGAAAATACCGGAGCGTCCGCAGATGCTCCGGTATTTTACATTGCTTGGTCGTTTTGATCTGTTACTGTCCGGCGGGGAACTCCTTCTCCCGCTCTTCTTTCAGGATGGCGGTGGCGCGCTGCATGGTGCTGAACACCTTATCCACGTTGAGCTCGCGGAGGAAGAACCATTCCCCCTGATGTCGCTGCAACTCTTCCATGCTGGTGCCCTCCCTTTATGCCCGCTGGCTGCGCGGGATATAATCGTGGGTGCCGCCAAGGCTCTTATAGGCCGGGCGGATGATCTTGTTGGCGCTGAGCAGTTCCTCGATGCGGTGGGCGCTCCAGCCCATGACGCGCGCCACGGCAAACAGCGGGGTGTACAGCTCCATGGGGATGCCCAGCATCTCGTACACAAAGCCGCTGTAAAAGTCCACATTGGGGCTGACGCCCTTGAAGATCTTGCGCTCCTGCGCGATAAGCTGCGGTGCCATGCGCTCGATGCGGGTGTAGAGGGAAAGATCCTTGTCCCTGCCTTTTTCGTGGGCAAGCTGCTCCACATAGCCCTTGAACACCACCTCGCGCGGGTCGCTGAGGGAGTAGACGGCGTGACCCATGCCGTAGATCAGACCCTTGCGGTCGAAGGCCTCGCCGTGGAGCAGCTTTTTCAGGTAGGCTTCCAGTTCCTCGTCGTCCTCGATGTCGTGGAGGTTGTCCCGGATGTTCTGCATCATGTGCATGACCATCAGGTTGGCACCGCCGTGGCGCGGGCCCTTGAGGGAGCACAGCGCCGCCGCCATGGCCGAGTAGGTGTCCGTGCCGGAGGAGGTGACCACGCGGGTAGTAAAGGTGGAGTTGTTGCCGCCGCCGTGCTCGGCGTGCAGCAGCAGCGCCACGTCCAGTACGCGGGCTTCCAGCGGGGTGTACTGCATATCCGGGCGCAGCATCCGCAAAAAGTTCTCTGCGGTAGAAAGGCTGGGGTCCGGGCGGTGGATATACATACTGGCGTCTTTTTCGTAGTGGTTATAGGCGTGGTAGCTGTACACCGCCAGCATGGGGAAGATGCCCGCCAGCTGGATACTCTGGCGCAGCACGTTGGCGGTGTCCAAGTCCGCCGCCTTGGGGTCGTAGGAGGCCAGCGTCAGCACGCTGCGCGCCATGCTGTTCATGATATCGTGACTGGGCGCCTTCATAATGACATCGCGGGTAAAGTTGGTGGGCATGGTGCGGCACTCGCCCAGCACCGCGCAGAACTGCTCCAGCTGCTCCGGGGTGGGCAGCTGGCCAAACAGTAGCAGATAGCCTGCCTCCTCAAAGGCAAAGCGGCTGCCGCGGCTGCCGTTGATCAGGTCTTTTACGTCATAGCCGCGGTACAGCAGCTGACCGTCTGCCGGGTGCTTGACCCCGTCCACATACTGGAACGCCCGGATGTCCGAGATGTTGGTCAGGCCTGCCAGCACGCCCTTGCCGGTCTCGTCGCGCAGGCCCGCCTTGACCCCGAACTCCCGGTAGAGGTCCTTGGGGATGCGGTCGTGCTCTGCACAAAGGGGCTGCTGCTGGTCGAAGTAGCTTAATACATTCTGCAAATGATCCATGTGTCTGGCTGCTCCTTTCCTGTTCGTCCATATCAGTTTCTCATTTTTCAATAGCTTTTATATTACAGAACGGATATTTCGCTGTCAACCAACATTTTGTAAAAAAATATGAAACAATTTAGCCGTAGGGGTCGTACAGGTCGTACTCCTCGGTCTCCTGATGCTTCTCCTCCAGCACCCGGATGGCCTGCTCCAAGGCACTCTGGGAGCAGCCGCTCTCGCTTACCAGCGCATGGACGGCGGCGGCAAGGTCGCCTGCAAACAGAGTGTCCAGCCGCTGCCGCATACAGTACACGCCGTATGCCCGCCGGGTAACCAGCGGCACATACACATTGCAGTTGCCCTGCTTTGCCGACCTGACCCAGCCTTTTTCCTCCAACCGGTAGAGAAAATTCAGCACCGTAGCTGCCGCCCAGCCGGTGGCTTTGAGCTTCTGGCTGATGTCCCGCCGCGCCGCCGCGCCCGGGCACGCCCACACCGCAAGCATCACCTGTTCTTCCGCCGCCGAAAGCGGCCGCAGGGTATCCGGTAAGCCGTACATCCGTTGTACCTCCGTAAATATTATTTTTTAGCAGGCTCGCCCTCTCAGTCAAAGCCTATCGGCTTTGACAGCTCCCCCAAAGGGGGAGCCAAGGTTTAAAGTCCATTGCTAAAGCGTTAGGTGTAATGAGAAAGTTTCCGGCAGTGCTCTTGGCTCTCCCCTTGGGAGAGCTGTCACCGCAGGTGACTGAGAGGGCGCACGCCGTTGCCCTCAGTGCTAAAGTATCAAACGCAATGAGAAACCTTCCCACCCTGCCAGAGGCTCCCTCTCCGAGGGAGCTGGCAAAACCGCAGGGTTTGACGGAAGGGGCTTCGTTTTTCTTTTACATTTGTCTCAGTATTCCCAGTATACCGCATTTCTGCCAAAGGTGCAAGGGTGGAAAATCCGCATGGAATCAGGGGATAGTGTATATCTTTTACAATTGTCTTATATTTTGTCTCCGCACGGCGTACATTTGTATGCTTTGTGCCATCATGCGGGGTACAGAAGCCATATCTTTGTGCAAAGATGCTCTTGTTTTCGGCAGGGAAAAACCTGTATACTACGGCTACGGAAAGTAACAGCAGCACCGCAAAAAACGGCGGTGCTGCGTGATAGGTGTATCACAGGAAAAGGAGAGATTCATTATGGCACGAGTATATAACTTCAGCGCAGGCCCCAGCATGCTGCCCGAAAAGGTGCTGCGGCAGGCACAGGCCGAGCTGCTGGAATACGGCGACAGCGGCCAGAGCGTCATGGAGATGAGCCACCGCAGCAAGTGGTTCGACGCCATCATCAAGGACACTGAAGCTTCGCTGCGCCGGGTGATGAATATCCCCGATAACTACAAGGTGGGCTTCTTTCAGGGCGGCGCTACCCAGCAGTTTGCCATGGTGCCGCTGAACTTTATGACCACCGGCAAGGCAGACTATATCGTATCCGGCAACTTCTCGGGTCTGGCTGCCAAGGAGGCTGCCAAGTTCGGCGAAGCCAAGATCGTAGCATCCAGCAAAGATAAAAACTTTACTTATATCCCGGATGTAAACGCTATCGACTACGACAAGGACGCCAGCTACATCCACATCTGCCAGAACAACACCATCTTCGGCACCCAGTTTGTGGAGCTGCCGCAGGTGGAGGGCGTGCCGCTGGTGGCGGATATGAGCTCCATGATCCTTTCCAAGCCTGTGGATGTAAGCAAGTATGGCTGCATCTACTTTGGCGTGCAGAAGAACGTAGCCCCCGCCGGCATGGCCATTGCCATCATCCGGGACGACCTGCTGGGTCACGCCGCAGACAACGTGCCCACCATGATGAACTACACCACCCTGCTGGCGAAGGACAGTATGTATAACACCCCGCCGTGCTGGTGCATCTACATGACCGGTCTGGTGCTGAAGTATCTGGAAAACGACATCGGCGGTCTTGCCAATATGCAGAAGATCAACGAAGCCAAGGCCAAGGTGCTGTACGACTATCTGGACGGTCAGGAGTTCTTCACGAACCCTGTGGAACACCGCTACCGCAGCACCATGAACGTCACCTTCACCAGCCCCAACGCGGACATGGACAAAAAGTTCTGCGCCGAGGCCGCCGAGGCGGGCTTTGTGAACCTGAAGGGTCACCGTCTGGTAGGCGGTATGCGCGCTTCCATCTATAACGCCATGCCTGCCGAGGGCGTGGACAAGCTGGTGGACTTCATGGAGAAGTTCCGCAAAGAGAATGCATAAAGAGGGGTTTCAGATATGTACACCATTAAAACGCTCAACGCCATCAGCCCGGTGGGGCTGGCAAAGCTGCCCAAGAACCAATTCGATGTCTCGGTGGATGCCGATGCGCCGGACGGTATTCTGGTGCGCAGCGCCGACCTTTTGAACACCACCTTCAACGATAACCTGCTGGCTATCGCCCGCGCCGGTGCGGGTGTGAACAACATCCCGCTGGAGCGCTGCAGCGAGCAGGGCATCGTGGTGTTCAACA
>OQWM01002464.1_pt1 | contig 12560 bp, 8 predicted proteins | sample 1691531 | NCBI WGS metagenome assembly OQWM01 (sample SAMN03418257, study PRJEB22391) | human gut metagenome | biome: human-gut; feature: organic feature; material: feces | host: Homo sapiens | place: Tanzania | collected 2013-01 | reverse complement strand
TCCGATTTCATATCTCATTATACTATAGTTACCCTCCCCCGGGATCATTCCGCAGGCAGAATCGCAGGCCGTGTATCCGGATACGTCGGATACTGTGTTCCGAATGTTTTTCGATAATACAAATTCGATGCGCGGTTTTGTAAAACCGACCATTGAAAACCAGCAGAAGACGGCATTTGTGTACTCGATTGATGATGCGATTGATGTGGCATCTGGAATGCTCAGGGCACAGACCAATGGATTCCGCAGCATGGAAGGTTATATTCTGAAAGCGGATGAGAACAATGTCCTCCGCTGGTCGAATGTGGAACTGAACGATGAACTGCAGGCACGCTTTTGCAGTACGGAGTTTTACACGGGTACCGATGGCCGGCCGGGAACGCTTACGGAAAACGGGACTTCGATCGGCCCACTGTCCCGTCTATTCCGGGCAGGCAATATCAGCGGCAAAGAAGAAAGCGATACACCCTTCCTTGCGGATGGTTTGACAGTGATCGTCAGTGACCTGATGGAGCAGAACTTCGATCTGGATGTACTGTATAAGGGTGTGGAAAACTACTATCAAACAAATTCTGCGGCGGCTACGGCACTGATCGGCTGTTACAGCGATTACAAGGGCAATATGTCGGTTCCGATGTTCAGTGATAATGGAACGTCGGAGACGACGATCTTTGATTATGAAGGTCAGGCGGGTTACTATTTCTTCATAGTTGGTCCGGTCAATCTGGTACAGGACTATGTGAATGGTCTGCAGGAGCATTTGGACAACGACAATGTGCGGTATGATACGGTGATCTTCCGAAACTGTGCAGATGCACAGCTGGCCGTAGATAAGCTTTCCTTCGAGGCTGTCCCAGATACGATGGATGGCGTGAAAAAACTGAAGAATTACGATGAGGACGTGAACAATGTCCTGGGCAGTGCAAACACAACAGAGGTCAGCACGTCCGGCGACAACATCATCGTAGCGGATATTGATGGCAATACGAGCAGTGCAATGGAGGATACGTTCCAGATTTCTGCAATGGCAGATGCACAGGACGGTGTTACTTATAATGTAGGCGAAGCGAGCCTTTACTCTTTGAACTATGAAGAGGATGGCGACGAAACGGGAAATGCGGCGACCTGGACGCTCTGCATGGGAAATGAACTGGATAGTCTGAAGGTGCGGGCAGAGCTGCTTTCCGGTGAACAGGTAGATTACGATGCGGATGGTGATCCGGTGGTCGTTGTTCCGCAGGGCCGAAATGTCTATTATGTGCGCTGCTCGATCGAATTGAAGAACGGTGGGATCGAAGACAGTGCGGGTGTCTACGCAGTGGTCGTACCTTATAATGGGGTAAAGCAGGGAAAATCGCAGGCAGAAGCTCTGAATGATCTGATGAATCGGAATATTTCGACCGGCGATTTCGACCGTGCACTTTCCAGCCTGCAGAGACGGGAAAATGGGTACCAGTGGGACGGAGCAAGCCAGCAGACATCTGCGGCGGACGCACTGCTGTGTACGCCGAAACTGGCCAATCTGCTCAACTCGCTGAGCAACAGCGCCTATACCGATAAAGAGTCCATGCAGTATCTGACCTTTATTTTTGATCTGTCGGACCGTTAAAATGTTTTTTCTGTGGGGATACAGAAGCAATAAAAACAAAATGGGAGGAAATTTACGATGGCGAGCAATGTTGAAATGAAAATGGGTAACATAAATGCGGTTAAGGGAGGAGTGGTGATCGGACTCGTTTCAGGCCTGATCCGCTGGCTGAGCTGGTTTTTTATTATCAATGGGAACAAGAAAGTTGTGGATGATGCGAAAGAACTGACAGGGATGCTGATTATTGCAGGATGCATTATTCCGCTCGTAAGCTTTTTACTGATGTACCACTCGTATGCCCAAAAAGGCATGCAGGCACCGATGAAGCTGCGCACCATTGCACAGGGCGGTGCTTGGGTGATGCCGGGATTTATCATCCTGCTGGCTGCAGAAGGTCTGCTGTTTGTTGGTGTGTTTGCAGGCATGTCCGTTCTGTACGGCCGTTTTGTGAGCAAGGCTGTGACCTGCGCAGTAATTGGTTTTGCTGCAGACCTTGTACTTTTTTTTGTAGGAAAGATTTTCTTTAAGCCGGACCTGATCCAGAAGGCATAAGGGAAAGGAGAAAGAATCATGGCAAACAGATTTGTGATCGCAGCAGGTGGAACCGGCTCAATGTGCGTTCGCTCGATGATCTTTCTTCTGGCGAGCGGTTGCGGCAATCCGGCAGACAGCTATCATGTTCTGCTGGTAGATAAAGACAAGGACAGCGATGCGCTGACAGCCTGCCAGAATTTGGTCAAGGACTACAATCAGCTGCGTGCCCGTCTGACGGGAGTGCAGTCCCTCATCATGCCGAGCATTGAGCTTTCCAATTGGGATTTCACCAGTGAAATCTGCGCAGAATATGAACTGCGTACCGGAAAGTCCGCCAAGAATCTTTTACACATGACCCTGTCTTCGATCCTGAACCCGAACGGAGATGAATCGATCGATGCAATGCTGCAAACGTTCTATACCCGGGATGAATTGAATGTAGACCTTGACAAGGGTTTTTATGGGCATCCCAACATTGGTGCGGCAGTTTTTGCCTATGTGCAGGAGCGCTTCCTGGCCCCTATGACCAAGGATGCAGCGGGGAATAATCGGCCCAATCAGTTCATGGCAGATCTGCGCAGTGAATTTTCACGTGGAACCGCACATGTTTATCTGTATGGCTCTGTTTTTGGCGGAACCGGAGCCAGCGTGATCCCCAATATCGTGGAAGCGCTGCGCAGCATTCACGGGGATGCCCCTGGCACCGATTATGGCAAAACAAAGCTGGTTCTGGGCGGCAGTCTGCTGATGCCGTACTTCCGTCTGCCGCAATGTCAGCCGGACAGTGTGGAAAATGTAAAGGTCCGTCCCAAGGATACATTGTTTGCAGAACAGACCCGGGAAGCCCTGCGCTTTTACGAAGAAAGCAATATGGTCAAGCACATGACGAATCTGACCTTGGTTGGAACGAAGATGCTGGATGAGACCAGTGAAATTTACGCCCGTGGTGCAGACCAGCATCAGCATTTCCATATCGCACTGCAGGCCGCTGCGGCTGCGGGCTGCCGGTTCTTTAACAACGCGCTGCAGGGAATGGACACTTTGGTGGCAGCAGATGGAACGGTCACGCCCCAGGGCAATCTGTTGATGTGGAAGATTTCGCCCGAGGTGGATCCTGCAGGGCAGGCTAAATATCAGACGCTCTCGGCAAACGAGCTTGGCATGAACGATGAATTCGTGAAATTGAACCAGTTCCTCCGGTACAGCATCGTTGTGGCATACTACATGGATGCACAGTTTGATATTGAACCGAAGGCGCTTGCAAAAGAGGCTGTCGTTGGCGGCACGGTGCTGCAAATGAGGGATGAGAACAACCGCCCACTGACATTGCAGGCTACGAAAAAAATTATTGGGACGGAGTTTATCCCGACGGAGGAGGATGTCGAAAAATACTACAAGGCTCCGGTGAAGCTGGCCACTTCGTTCTGCCGCGCATTCCTGGAATATTACTTTGACATTGCGATGAGCGGCTATGCATGGAGTGGTTATCATGAAAAGACAAAGCAGGCGGTCGATTTGAATGGGCATACCTATTATAAATATGGAGTGTCCGATACGATTGCTGAGGACGCGATGGATGCGGCAAAATTGGCAAGGCGCTGGTGTGACTTTGTTGACCTCACGGCATTGCAGAGTGTATTGACGGCGGCAACAACCGAAGATGTGGTGAAAACCATGACGCTGAGCACCATCATGTCGTTCGATTATATGGACAGCGATCCAAAGGATTCGGCAAGTCGCAACCCCTTTGTACTGAATGGCTTTAATGGCAATATCGGGGAAATTTATAAGGATGCACTTGAAAAGCTTGGCTTGACGCGCAGCTTTGGCAACTTAAAAAGAACGGATGCTAATTTTGCGGAAGTGTTCGATAAATTGTACGATTGCTGCGAATGAGTTTTGATTTCAGTTGTGCGGTAAATTTGAGGAGATGAAGAAAGATGTCCATGATAAAAAATCTGTTTCCGGATAATCTTTTGGCGACAACAGGATTAGACCCTGCTACGCTTCCGGGACTCAATAATATGGCGTTGATGGGACCGAACCGGTTTGATGGGCTGGACCTGAACATGGTGGCAGATTCCATTGATACATCGGGCAATGGAACAGAAAAGGCGGATCAGGCCAGACCAACAGTGCTGGCCAGCACGTCCAGTTTTGTAACGAGTGTACATCATTATACGTCACTCACATCGGATAAATTAACCGATGCGGAAATGAAAGCACCCGGTTATCAGGATTATCTGGAATGGCAGGGGCTGGTTGCGGCATTGGCTCTGCGCAATATTTACTCAGTAAAAGGGCTGGACCTGAGCATTCAGACGGTTTCTTTGAGTGCACAAAAAGTAGAAGATGACTGTGTTCTGCTCTCAATGGCCAAAGATGATGTTTACAAATATGCAGTGCAGTATAACCAGTTTGGTCAACCGCAGAGTGGGGTGATTTTCTACATCTGCCAGAAGGGCGTTCCCTTTGCTATGTTCCATCCAGAAATTGGCCTCTGCCCCAAGAAAGAGTATGATAGCAGTATTTTCGATGGGATTCTGGACTGGTATGATACATCCACAGGCTGGAAGGATTTACTGGACCCCAACAAACCGAAAAGCATGAAGCTGGACGAGTTTTATCTCAGCCGTCTGGCTTGGTGGCTGAAAGAAAACGGCATGACAAATGCCTATGCTAAATGCGTCGGCCAACTGTCGAGGTACAATCATGCCTTTTACACCAGACTGGCAGATGCGCCGCTGACCGGTGCGGCGGTGATCGACAAAGTGGCAAATAAGATGCCTGAGGACAATATTGCGGGTGTACCGGTTGCAGGGGTACTGCAAGCGAAAATCAATGCCTTGTGGGGAAAGAAAGGCTCCACGGTTTTGACCGCATCGATGGCTTACTCGTATAACGGCCGGAATCTGCCCCTGCCGAAGCTGTATACGGAGAAGCTGTTCCTTGCGGCGGTCAGTAATGACACGCCAAGTGAACTGATCTACAATGTGACAAACGGTGCAAATACGGCGGCGCTGAAGATCGGGTTTGTATCGAATGGCGGGTATCCGGCTCTGGATCGTTTCTGCCCGGTTGCACCTTTTACGAAGTTGGGCGCCGAGGTGCTGGCGACCCAATGCAAACTGACGGGTTTGAAGTTTGTTCCGGTGGCAGAGAATGATGGCCTGATCTCTGTAGATGTAAAAACTTCGATCCAGACACCGGATGGAGAAGTTGTGACGATCGACCGCCGCTATCCCAGCAGTCAGATCAAACAGGGAACACTGCCCTATGTTATGGTGTGGCCCTGTGTTCCGCTGCCTGAGGACAGTTGGCACCAATATTATGCGACCTGTGAAAGCCCGCGTTATACGTTGGGAGATATTTTTATCAAGGACCAGAATACACAGAAGCCGATCAAGCTTGTCAATAGCGGCCTGCTGCGGGTTGAGATGAATGCGGGCAGCAGCAATACGATCAACCGGGCAACGGCAACAGGTGGGAATAAATGGACTGTCTGGTACAACGACAAACCGTTTGACTATGCAGTTCTTTCGTGTTTGAAGCAGCCGAACAGTACGGACACTGAAACACTGGGTGTGTTTTTTGTACCGTATTGCCGCCCGATCCGGAAAGATGATCCGACGGTCGTTCAGGTGAGCACACCGACGATTCTGGCCGTGGATTTTGGCACAACAAGTACGGTGGTTGGCTTGAAGATCAATGGAGGCGCAGATCAGGTGCTGCCCTATTGCGATTACAGCCGGACCATTACGGTAGAGGATGAACTGGCAAAGCGAAGTGTGATGCAGCATCATTGGCTGGGAACCGATGAGGATCGCACGGGCAAAATCTTCAGTGTAGCGCAGCTGTTTGACCGCGCAGACGGAACGGCCGGTCCGAGTCAGACGCAACTGGCTCAGGCAGGCAATAATCGATATTATGTGGATGGCCGCATGTTTGTGGTGTCTGGTGCGCTGCTGCAAGCCTATACGAATGCGAATGGATTGAATGTTTTTGGCTCGCAGAAGATCATCAATGACATGAAGTTCTCTGCGATGGCAAATCCGCTGAATATGCACGCGGCATCGATTTTTCTGGCCGGCATTTATCAGTATGCAATGCTGTATCTGCTGAAACAGGGATATTATCCAGTTCAGGGAACAGACTATGTGACACTGTATTCTTCGTATCCCAATGCGGTGACCCGCAGTTCTTTGGAGCAGAGCTGGATGTATGCCCAGAGGATTTTAAGCTCTACGTTAAGCAGGCAGTTGCTGACTCCTCTGGATCCGGGTAAGATCAATTATCGAACAGAAGCACAAGCCACGACGGTTTATAATTCGCAGCCGGGCGTGGCAGTGCATTTCCCGCATATGATCTCGGTGGATATTGGCGGAGGCACAACGGACATTGCAATTAAGAATCTCCGCAACAGTCAGATGGGCGCTAGCAATTCGGGCGATGTACGTCAGTTGTCGATCCGCTATGCAGGCCGGGAGTTGATGGTGGAAAGTCTGGTCGAGGCATACCGTCGTTTTGCAGACGAAGGAAAAACTCCTGCTCTGAAAAACGCAAGAAATACGGCATTCAAAAATCTGTGGCCAGCCCAGGGTGCCCAAAATCTGGTGACTTCGTTTGACAGTATCTGCAATAGTGCGAAAAATACTGTAGCACAGCAGGACCTTGTTCGCAACGATTCTCTGCGCATGGTTGTGGAGTGTCTTCTGGCAGGCGGCATGGACATTGGCGCGCCGACCCTGAAGCCGGAGCATAAAACGCTGCGCCAGGTGATTACGCTTAAATTTGCTGTGCTGATGCTGACGGTTGCACAGATCATTGCGCGCAACATGGATATCTGGAACGATGGAAACGGAAAGCTCTATGCACCTGGAAATATACTGGCTCTGGATATGGTGATGAGCGGTACCAGTGCGCAGCTTCTCCAGTATGTGTTCAATTGTGATCTTTCACAGCTGAACAATATGGACATCAGATCGGTTCGGCTTCCGCAGGTCAAATGGGGTATCAATATCATCAATCAGTTTATTGAAAAGGCAATTGAAACAGTCCTTGGAGATCGGGCTGCGAAGGTTCTGGGTCAGAAAGGGTCACCGAATCGCATTCATGTGAGCTTTAAGTTCCATGTCAACCCGGAAGTAGCGCAAAAACGCGAAGTCAGCTTTGGCTTGCTGGAAATGCCGGGTAAGCCGGAAGATAATGATCCTCAGGCGAATACAGTGCCGGCTTCAAGGGCAGTTCCCGGAACCGCGTCGGCTGCTGCAATGCCGATGGATGATCTGTTTGGGGATGATCTATTTGGCGATGTATCGACCGGAACAGTGGGTAGAGCAGCAGCTCCGGCCGCAGCGGCAGCGATGGATCCTGATAAGGAGAAGCAGCAGCGTGCAGAACGGAAACAGGCGGCCAGTAATGCAATCCTGAACGCCTCGTATACGGATTTGCAGGCATTCATCACGGGCGATCTGGCAACATTTGTGCGGTTGTTTGATTCTCATGTGGCACCTTATGCGACCAAGAGCAATATTGAACCGTTGAAGAAAAACGGTGTAGCAGCCAGTGATCTGCCAAGCATGCTTGCGGATTTTAACCCGACCGAATTTACATCAGAGGCTATGGCGACCAAAGGGCGTCATGCAGAGTATATGTGCGAAGAAGAGCAGCAGCCGTATCTTGATGTCCTTGCAAGACTCTATCTGGTGGACGAGCTGCTCAACTACCAGATGGCAAAGTATCAGATGTAAGGATGTAGATGGTGTGATGAATACCAACAATCTGGGTATCGCCGTTGCTGCGTTTTTGCTGGGCCTTCTTGCGGGTGCGGGAATCAGTGTGGGGACGATTTGGTCGATCAACCAGAAACGGTTTGCTGCACGAAGAAGACGAGCTCAGCAGAAAAATACTCCGCGGCAGGCCAGCGGGCGGCAGAAGAACGTGCCGGAACATGCATGCCGCCGGAATGCTCCTGCCAGAACCTGGCTGACCACAGAAACGGAGCATTCGGCGAAACCCAAAAGCAAGGAGCGGACCTTGCAGAACACGGCGGCAGATTTTTGCAAAAAGATACAGGTGTTCGGAAAGCGATTCTTAGCATGGATCAGGGCTATGATTTCGGAGGAAACAACGCTTCCAAAATCAAAAAGATCCCGGGCTGTGCAGACAGTATCCACTGATGGGATGCTGTATCCAAAAGCACCTGAAGGGAAGGCGGTTGCTTTTGCTGCTTTCCCAAAACATTCTGAGCTGGTAAGACAGAAAGAACATACAGAAGAACTGGACATTTCACCACAGGTCGTTCCAGGTGATGCGGATTTTGCGGAAAGCATCCGTAAGGAAAAAAGCTGGGTGAAGGAAACGGCAGAATCCGATCCAGAACCAATGGCTGCAGCTGCACCGGAGGTACAGCCGGTAAGCGGTCCGAAAGATGTGGAAGAAGATGGCGAAACGCTGGATTTTTCGGCATTCTGTGTTGGTCTGGGTGCAGAGTTCGATGATGTCCTTTCGACAGACATCTGTCTGCATCGGGGAACCGGGTATGCGTGGAACCCAGCGACAGATGAAGTGATCCCGGATGAAAAAACAAGAGCAGGGTACTATACGCTCCAGAATCTGGCACGAAGCGGCATGCTGCGGTTATTTGATGTGGTCATTCATGGCGAAGTTATTTGTTACGCAATGTATGCGGCGGATGAGGCAGTTCGCCAAAATGTTGAATATTATCAAATCGCATCAATAAAAAAGGCAGCTCGTGTGAGAGCGAATAAAGCGTTGGATTACTACACACTGGAGGAACCCGGTGCTCTGGTGCTGTGTCCGATCTGAAAGGTATTTGGGAAATCAACAATATGCTTTGAGGTAAGGAGTCGATCAAAGTGATGAGAACACATTCTTTCCAACGTGGAGCAGCATGGCTCCTGTCGGCTGCGCTGTTTTTGGGAGGACGGGCAGGCGGTTTGTCTGTTTACGCCGTAGCACCGGCATCCAATAGCTCAGCTGCTTCCGTGGAAGCACGGACGGATAGGTTATCGGTGCTGGAAAATCAGGTGTCAGATCTGGAAGAAAAGCTGGATATTCCACAGCAGGCGGCAGATGTTCCAACAGATGATGAGAGCCGGATTCGCAGCTTGCAGGAGCGGCTTCAGACAATCGAAAATGCTTTGGGAGTGGTATCGGGAGATTTGCCGACAGATCCGGACGCTCAAATGGATGATCTGAACGACCGGCTTTTGCTGGCAAGCGCTGCGGCTATGAATACGTCCGTTTCGATACCGGTCGAAAGTGCTTCTGCGGCGCCGACTGCGGAAAATACGGAAAGCGATACGGAGGCTCAGCTGCGCGAGGCACTGCACAATGTGGAATCCCGGCAGAACAATCTGGAAGAAGAGGTCGGCACCGCAAAACGGCTGGCACTGGCTGGTCTGATTTTGGGAGTTCTGTCTCTTGTGGCAGCAATTGCAGCAGGAGTGCTCAGCTGTATGCTTTCCCGTAAGAAAGTGGGCGAACTAGGTGAGAATGCCCTTTATGTAAAGCAGCAGGAGTTCAAGAAGGCACAGGAAAGCCTGGGCCATGAACTGCAAAAACTCCAGAGCGAAACGCAGCAGCTTCACAATAAAATGGCAGAAGCACAGGCCGTAAAGGTGCCTTCTCCGAGCATGGAAAGCAGGGATGTGCCGAAACAGCGGGAAGCGGAACGCAGAGAGGCAGAAGCTGGGAAAGTGCAGGAACCGGAAAACCAGGCATCTCCCAGAATTGATGCGCCAGCAGCACCTAAACAGAGCAGCCGGGTATTGGGCAATTTGAAAGCGGAATTTGATATTGCACTTTCCGATGATATTTTTCTGACAGCAGGAAATGATTACATCCTGTATGATGATAATACGATGGAATATGCAATGAAAATGCCATATGGAGAATTTGACTCCTATGCAAAAAATGGATTGCTGCGTCTGTACGATATTCAGGTCGGCGATACGGTTTATACGTATCAGCAATACAAAGAGAAAAAGTGCCCGAATGTTTATATACAAATGGAGGGCAATCTGAAGCGTGCAAAGGTGAAAAGCAATGCTGCGGGGGCATATGATCTTGTGGAAGTGGGTTTGTTGAGTGCCGAAGTATTGAATTGATGGAATGGAATAACATCATCAGATAGGAAGGCGGTGGAACAGAGAATGGCTGAAGAAAACGAAAAACAGGAAGAAGCTTCAAAACCGGCAGAAAAGCCGGAAAAAAGCGTGGAGATGGATTCCTCAAAACAGTGGATTAAATGCACCAACTGCGGATGCCTGATTCATCCGACAGATTTTGAATGTCCGACATGCGGAAAAAAATATTGGAAAAATTTTGGCAGATGGTTTAAGGCAAATCAGAAAGCACAGCGCATAACAGCAGGGCTGACGGCAGGAATTGCGGCATTTGTCCTAATCGGTATGTGGGGTTTGAAGCGTGCAGAGCGCAAATCATGGATCACATTGGAAGAAGCCGCAGCATCTGGCATAGTGCCTCTCTCAAGCGCGACCGATACAGAAACACCTACGGCAGTAAATGTCGGCGCAGAAAACTACACAATGCCAGATGTTCGGGGACTGACGGAAGAATCTGCACGACAGGCATTGGAGTGCATGGGTCTGAAAATTGTAATCAATACGGTTCGTGAAGCGGGTGTGCAAAGCGGCTGCGTTGTAGAACAGAGTGTGGCACCATATCAGGCAATCAATAAAGGCGATACGGTTTGCCTTTCAGTCTCGGATGGAAGTGAAACAAAAGCAGGAGCTGTGCCAGACCTTACGGGAATCAGTTATGAAGAGGCAGTTGCAATGGCAGCCGATCATTCCATGGCGCTTGTTGTAAAGGAAAAGGTTTTTGATCAGATTGACGGTGAAACAAAAGTCATTGCACAGGATGTTGCAGCGGGCGCAGAAATTGATGAGAGTCAGTCGATTGGCGTGACTGTTGCATTGCAGCCGCACGAATTTGTGATGCCGGATATGACGGGCATGGATGAAGAGTCAGCTCAGCAGATCATGACAAATCTGGGAGCCGATGTGTCGATTGATTATGAGGAAAATTTGGAAATGACCAATGGTATGGTCTTTTTCCAGAGCATTCCGGTAGGCGGTTTGATTCAACCAAGCAATGGTGTCCACTTAAAGGTTACGCAGAATCAGGAAATTGTCGTTCCTGAAGTGGTCGGCATGACGCAGGACGAAGCGGTAGCGATGCTGAGAGGAAAAGGCCTTATCGTTGAGATCGAATATGATGAAAGTGCGGATCAGAGGAAAGACTATGTTATCTCCCAGAGCATTCCCGGAAATTCAGTCATCACCGTTGGGGCTGGCGAAAAGAAAGTGATTCTGGTGGTGAGTGACCCAAAAGGAACGGCTGTCCTGGTTGAAGTTCCGAATGTGGTTGGAAAAAATGTGGATGATGCACGGAATCTGTTGCAGAACCGTGGTTTCCGTGTGAAAGTAACACAGGAGGAAAATGCTAAAGCAGCGGGAACCGTTTTGCGGCAAAGCTTGAGTGCAGGAGAAAAACAGGCATATGGAAGCTCCATTACGCTCGTTATGAGCAAAGAAAAGTTGGGATCCAAGCAGAATACGTTTTCGTCTTCTTCGTCTGCATCGGAGACATCTGGCGGCTCTTCTGCAACGTCTGAATTGACTTCGATACGGGAGGAGTCTTCGTCCTCGTCTGCAGCAACGTCGAAGAGCAATTTGGAGGGTATCCCGCCAGAAAGTTCCACAGATCCAAGAGATAAGGCAATCCGGGTGTTAATGCTCAGCGGCATCACAAGAGAGCGAATTGATTCGGGCGAATTCGATGAACAGATCGAAATTTATATGCAAGGGTATGGGGATTGAGGCGTATCAAACAATTACCGGATTGTTCTGATATGATCCTGTTCACAAATATATGGAAAATGCAATACAGGAAAGGAAGTATTTTTATGAACACGAATTTGAAAATGCCCGCAAACTTCAGCAAAATTGAGGATAGCGAGCTGGTGAACATTGATGGCGGCGTAAGCCAGGGCTGGGTCGCACGTCTAATCCGCGCCATTGGCGGAATGTTTGGTGCAATTGATGTAAGCGGTTCCATGGGTAGTAGCACGATAGATAGCAGCTCGATCAGTTCTGGCACGGCTGGAGTGGGTGCATCGGCGACACACACGGAAGGCAACAACAACAAGGTCAGCTGGTCTGTGAACGGCAAGCAGTTCTTCTCCTCGCTGGTGGATGTGATTCTGACTTTTATCCATTAAGTAGGTTTGGATAGAAGATATGAAAACGCCCCGGAAACTGATATGTACCCGGTTTTCTGGACACTGGATCAAAAGTGAATAATTAAGATTCCATCATGGATGCTTCTCTGAATTTAGAGGGAGGCATCCATTTTGTTTTCGCTTGGATTCTGCTGTTATTGTAATAGT
>OQWM01002463.1_pt1 | contig 12567 bp, 8 predicted proteins | sample 1691531 | NCBI WGS metagenome assembly OQWM01 (sample SAMN03418257, study PRJEB22391) | human gut metagenome | biome: human-gut; feature: organic feature; material: feces | host: Homo sapiens | place: Tanzania | collected 2013-01 | reverse complement strand
TAGAATGCCGGCCTGTCACGCCGGAGGTCGAGGGTTCGAGTCCCTTCCGCACCGCCAAAACGCCTCTCAGTTTTCTGAGGGGCGTTTTTGGTATATAGGCAACTTAATGCGGGTCACATCATAAATGTCGTCCCGTACGGTGAAAGGTGATTCCGGAAAAAGTCGTACATTTGTAAAGATTCTTTACAGTGTTGTAAGGAGTCTTTACGGTTTTGACGGGGCGACAGGTTCCGTAAGTGATTTGACGATGGCTTCGAAAGTAGGAAAAATACTGGTGGTTGATGACAACCTGGGAATTCGCCGGGCGCTGGAGATATTGTTGCCTCTTCATTTTGCGGAGGTGAAGACTATTCCATCCCCGTCGACTTTGGTGTCCTCTCTGGAGCAGTTCCGGCCGGATGTGGTGCTGCTGGATATGAATTTCAACACCAGCATCAATACAGGCAATGAGGGTCTGTATTGGGCCGGGGAGATTAAGAAAATGGTGCCGGAGGTGGAAGTGGTGTTGTTCACTGCCTATGCCGATATCGCCCTAGCGGTGGAAGGAATGAAGAGAGGAGCGTTTGATTTCATCGTGAAGCCGTGGGATAATGAGAAGCTGATTGAGGTTCTCACTGCAGCCCGGGATAAGGCCAGGAAGGCAATGAAACGGGATGCCCGATCGGAGCAGGCCATAACGGCGGAGAGCCCGATGTTCTGGGGTTCCTCTTCTGCCATGAAGGCCATCCGCAAAACCCTGGATAAGATAGCGCCCACCGATGCCACTGTGTTGATTACCGGTGAAAATGGCACCGGCAAGGATGTTCTGGCGCGGGAGATTCACGCCCACAGCCTCCGGAGTGGAAAACCTATGGTTGCTGTCGATGCTGGGGCCATTACGGAAACCCTTTTTGAAAGTGAGTTGTTCGGCCATGTGAAGGGCGCATTTACGGATGCACACACGGATCACGTCGGCAAATTCGAGCAGGCCGATGGCGGCACGTTGTTCCTGGATGAAATCGGCAATATTCCCTTGCACCTGCAGGCAAAACTGCTACGTGCTATTCAAAGCCGGAGCATCGTAAGGGTGGGCGGCAATGAGGCGAAGCCCATCAACATCCGCTTGATTTGCGCTACCAATATGGATTTGGAGCAGTTGGTGCGTGAAGGCCGGTTCAGGGAGGATCTGTATTATCGCATCAATACCGTTCATATCGCCTTGCCTGCACTCAGGGAGCGAAAGGAAGATATTGTGCCTCTGGCGCAGATGTTTCTGGAGCGGTTCGCTGAGAAGTATCATCGGCCTTTGGCTGGGATTGCCCCGGAGGCTGCGGCGATGCTGACGGAAGGCCGTTGGAGCGGGAATATCCGCGAACTGCAGAACTGCATTGAGAAGGCCGTTATTCTTTCTGAAGGCAACGAGTTGACAGCGAAGGATATTCAGTTGGAGCAGGCGGCTAAGGAGGTCGGCACTATCATCAAGGCGGTGAGTGGGGCTGAGGAGGAGCGGATGATTCGCCAGGCGATGGACCACACGGATGGCAATATTTCAGCTGCAGCGAAGATGTTGGGTGTGAGCCGGCCGACGTTGTATGCCAAACTCAAGAAATACGGCCTATGACCTTCACAGTGTGGCATATCATCGGGGCCTGCGTCATCGTCGCAATGATTGCGACGGTGATTGCGACGATCCGGACACGCCGGAAGGACATCAAGAAGGTGGCCTATATGATGGATGCGCTGGAGGATGGGGAACTAAATTTCCGTTTTCAGGAGAAAAACAAGTTCAATCACACGCTAAACCGTATCCGTACTATCTTCGAGAAGCAGCGGCAGGCCCACGAGCAGGATTCCTGGACAAAACTCATCCGCGTGCTCACGCACGAGATTATGAATACGGTGTCGCCGATTGCCTCCCTGTCGGACGCGATGGCGAAATCTGTCGATAAGAATGGTCACAGCGAACTGGACATCAAGGCCGGGCTGGAGACCATCAGCGATTCATCTAAGAACCTAATTGGTTTCGTGCAGACTTACCGGCAACTCTCGGGTGTGGCGAAGCCCATCCGCAAGGCGCTGGATTTGCGGGAGCTGATGGATAGTGTCATCGGCTTGAACAGCGAATTCGCCGCCAGCTGTGGTGCTACCTGCAAGTATCGGCCAGCGGAGGATGATTTGATGATTTACGCCGATGAGGGGCAATTCTCGCAGATCCTCATCAACCTCATCAAAAATGCCCTACAGGCGGGCGCGAAGCACATCGACATTACCGCGAAGATGGGCAGGGATGATGACGTTATTATTCAGGTGACCAACGATGGCGAGCCTATTCCAGTATCGGCCCAGGAGCAGATATTTATTCCGTTCTACACCACCAAGAAGGAAGGCTCCGGCATCGGACTCTCGATCTCCAGGCAGATTATGCGGAATCACAACGGCAGCATTGAGCTGGTGAGGAGTGATGCCCAGCAGACCGTATTTGAACTCCGATTCAGGTAGTCTCCGTAGGAGAAAACTGTAAAGTGTAAAGCCAGAAAGTGTAAAGTGTACTGTAAACTTTACACTTTTTTTCGTATCCGGTAACAATTGTTTCTGATTCATTATCAATACCTTGTCACATTTGGCACGGCAAGTGCTCAATTTTGGCACGGTGATAAATCATTGTATGATGAAGACACGACTTTACATATTCGTTTTTGTGGCGGCGATGGGGCTCTCAGCCGGAATAGCGGGAGCCCAGGATCCGCTGGATGGTGTGGCCGACGGGCCGAGGGTGATGACGCTCCGGGACTGTATGGAGTATGCCATCTCCAACTCTACCAAGATCCGAATTCAGCAGGCGGCCATCGGCGATGCGCAGATTGACCGGCGGGATGCTGCCCTGGCGCTGTTCACCCCGCAGATCAGTGCGCAGACTTACGCGTACTACAACTTCGGCCGCAGTATTGACCCGCAGACCAATACGTATTTCAACACAACGTCGTTCCATAACAATTACGGTGTAAGTGCAGGCTACGACCTATTCGACGGCTTCAAGGCGGTGAACAACTACAAGATTTCCAAGACCGGAATGCTCATTACCGATTCCCAGGAGAAGCAGGTGGAGGCTGATATCTGCCTGGCGGTGATGGAGGCGTACTACAATGTGGTCTACTACAAGCGCCTTTGCGATGTTTACGAAGAGCAGGTGGCCGTTGCCGAGCAAGCGCTGGCCAAAGCCCGCCGTCAAGAAGAGCTGGGGCAGAAGGGACACGCGGATGTGATTCAGATGGAGGCCGATCTGGCAGACCGTCAGTATGACCTGACGAACACCTACAATATGTATCAGGACCAGAAGATGACGCTGGCCGACCTGATGTTCTGGCCGGTGGATGAGGAGCTGAATATCGACACGTCTATGCCGATGTGGCAGATTGAGCCGGTAGCTACAGAGTCTGTGGTGGACTTTGCCCTGAAGCATAATCCGGGCATTCAGATTGCCAGCTGGCAGGAGCTTAACGCCAAGCGCGAGCTGAGTACGGCCAAGTGGTCGCTGCTCCCCACTCTTGGTCTGTATGCCGGCTGGAGCACCAGCTACTATACCTATCAGGGTTCCGCTACCAATCCTTTCTGGAATCAGTTCAAGAACAACGGCGGTGAGTATGTGGAGCTTTCGTTGTCGATTCCTATCTGGAACCGCCTTAGTAAACATTCCGCCATCTCCAGAAAGCAGCACGCCTTGGACAAGGCCACTGCCGAACTGGACCAGAAGCGGCGGGATGTGGAGAGCGAAGTCCGCCGGGCAATTCAGTACCGTGATGGAGCGGCCACTGCCTACCAGCAGGCCCAGCGCAAGGCCGAAGTCCAGGCCGAAGCCTACACCCTGAACCTCAAAAAACTGGAGCAGGGCCTCATCTCCCCGCTGGAGTTCCAAACGGCCAACAATAACTACCTCAAGGCCCAGGCCGATGAAATGAACAGCCTGTTCAAGTACCTCATCAAGCAGGCCGTGGTCCGCTATTACAATGGTGTTGAATACGTAAATCAATAAGAAACTATGGATAAGATTATCGAGAAGAAAACCGGATGGCGCGTAGCTTTCACGAAGAAGGCCCTGCCGTGGTGGCTGGGAGCGCTGCTGCTGGTGTTTGTGATTTACCTGATAGCAAGGCCGAATAACAAGACTTTGCGCGTGGACAAGGACACTGTGACCATCTCCAGTGCCGTGAAGGGCGAGTTCAACGACTATATCCGCATCAGCGGGCGCGTGCAGCCGATGACGACCATCCAACTGAGTCCGCAGGAGGGCGGCATCGTGGAGAAGATCCTCATCGAGGAGGGGTCCCCGGTCAAAGCCGGTGATACCATTCTGATTCTGAACAATGACAATCTGGACCTGCAGATCCTGAACTCCGAAGCAGAACTGGCAGAAAAAGAAAACATTTTGAGAAACACCCAGATCCAGATGGAGCAGCAGAAACTGGACGTGCGCCAGAATGTACTGGAGTATGGGACCAACGTGGAGCGCCTGCGCCGTGCCTACGAGCAGCAGAAGGCCCTTTACGAGGACAAACTTATTGCCAAAGAAGAATACCTCAAAGCCGAAGAGGACTACCAGCTGGCCCTGCAGAAGTACAACCTAATGACCGAACGCTCCAGGCAGGACAGCCTGTACCGCAGCACCCAGATTGACCGTATGGAAGAATCCCTTGAGAATATGCAACTGAATATGTCGATGATCCGTAAGCGCAAGAGCAACTTGATTGTGAAGGCGTCCATCGACGGCGAACTGGGACTTCTGGACGTAGTTCTGGGCCAATCCATCGCTGCCGGTACCAAGATTGGCCAAATCAATTCCATAGGTCTCTATAAAGTGGAGGCACAGATTGATGAGCATTACATTGACCGCGTGGTAGCAGGTCTTGAGGCTACTTTCGAGCGCCAGGGAGAGACCTATTCCACCGTCATTCGTAAGGTCTATCCGGAGGTCCGTGACGGCAAATTCAAGGCCGACTTCAAGTTCGATGGTGAGCAGCCGGACAACATCCGCAGCGGACAGACTTACTACCTGAACCTGCAGCTGGGCCAGCCGGAAGAGACCGTCATCATTCCCAGAGGCACCTTCTACCAGAAGACCGGCGGCAAATGGATATACGTTGTTAACAAAGAAGGCACCAAGGCCGTCAAAAGAGAGATACGCATCGGCCGCCAGAACCCGCAGTACTACGAAGTGCTCGAGGGTCTGGAACCCGGCGAGAGGGTGATTACCTCCGGTTATGATACGTACGGTGATTCTGACGTTTTAGTGTTTTAAATGAGGTTCCGGGTCAAGCCCGGAATGAGGAGAAAAATGAAAGTATTCAGAAAGACAGGCGTTTCGACGCTGATCAACATTCTGGGAATGAGCGTCGCATTCGCGGCGGCCATGATCCTGATGGTGCAGGTGCGCTGGGACACGACCTATGACGCCAATTTCGAAGGCCATGAACAAGTGTTCCGGATGGAGAATAATTGGATTGATGACGGACTGTTCTCTTCCAATTTCTGCCGGCCGATGATTGAAAGAATCAGATTGTCCAGCCCTAACATTGAGGCAGTTGGCACGATGATGGGATTGGGAAATCAGGTTTACTATCGGGAGGGAGACAAGGAATCAGCCGTCACCGTTCCAGCCATTCTGGTGGACAGTACCATGTTCTCAGTCTTTCCTTTCGAGTGGGTGGAAGGTTCGGCCAGGGAATTCACGGCTGCAGGCACTGCGGTCATAAACGAGGCCTTTGCCGAATTGTTCTTCGGCGATGAAAGCGCCATCGGCAAGATTCTTCAGACTGGGGACGGAACCACGGCCCGTATCGTGGGTGTTTTCAAGAATTCTCCGCGCAACTACAGCATGCACTACGGCATCTTCGAGAATCTTGGCGACAAATGGATAGACAAAACCGAAGAATGGTCTTTCCCTGCGTTCGTGAAGATGAAGGACCCGTCTCAGGCAAAAGAGACTGCATCGGCTATGCTGGATAAAATTATAGCGTTTTTGGGGGATAATATCGATGCGGACGAAGTTGACAGTGTCCGCAAGGGATTCCGCCTGAGCAATTTGCATGATGCACATTTCGAGAGGGATGTACGGGCTTCTGAAGCTGCGGCGAACAAGGCTGTCATGGTCACGCTGGCCATTATCGCTATCCTGCTGATTCTCATCGCTATCATCAATTTCATCAACTTTGCTTTCGCGGAGATTCCTTTCAGCATCAAGAGCATCAACACACGCAAGGTGCTGGGAGAAGGGCGCGACTCTTTGATCGGACGCCAGCTTCTGCATGCCGGATTGATTGCTTTGGTGGCTTTCGCCATTGCGACCCTCATCATGCATGTCATCGCCGGAACGTCATGGGCATCCTATGTTTCAGACAGCATTGCGCTGAAGGATAATGTTGGAATCTTGATCCTGATGCTGGGCATTGCACTTCTCTCTGCCGTGGTCGCCGGTATCGCCCCTGCGCTCTATTCCACGGCTCAGCCCGCCGCACTTGTACTTAAGGGTTCTTACGCGATGAGTGTGAAGGGAAAGGCGCTGCGCAATATCTTGGTAGGTCTTCAATTCGTGCTGTCGTTCCTTTTCATCCTAATGGCCCTGTTCGTGGGCGTTCAGACCAAGTATATGATGAACAAGGACATGGGTTTTCCGCAGGAGAATATCCTGCAGATATGGTGTGGCTATTATGCCGGTGCCGCGCATGAGCCGCTGAAAGACAAGTTGCTGCAGAACCCGTCCATTACGGATGTGACCTTTTCTGACAATCTCATCGTCTCCGACCAGAAGATGGGCTGGGGACGTACAGGAGACGACGGAAAGCAGATATTTATGGAGGTACTACCGGTAACTGATGACTTTGTGCGCTTCTTCAACCTTCAGATTATTGATGGACGGGATTTCCAAGAGTCTGACAACCAAAGCGAGACAGGTGTTTTTATCGCCAATGAGACTTTCATCAACATGTTCCCGCAATACCATGTCGGCAGCCAGGTGGGCGGCCATGTAGACAATACGCCGATAGTGGGCATCATGAAGGACTTCAATTTTAAGTCCTTGCAGCATGCAATGGGCCCTCTTGTACTTCTCGTTTGGGGCAAGACTCAATGGAGAAATTTCAGCGTGATGTACGTCAAGACGGCTCCCGGTGCAAACTTCAAGGAAGTGTCGGACTATATCAAAGAGGCTGTATGTCATTTCGATCCAACAAGGAATCCTGATCAGGTAACAGTGCGTCATCTGGACAAATGGATTGAGGATATGTACCAGAGCGAGCAGTCGCTTGGAAAGCTCATCACCATCGCATCCTTCGTTGCCCTGCTCATCGCTATCATCGGCATCATCGGCCTGGTGTTCTTTGAAACGCAGTTCCTCCGCAAGGAGATTGCCGTGCGGAGAGTCAATGGCGCCACTATCAGCGGCATCTTGCAGATGATCAATAAGAAATATCTGGTAATGGCGAGTCTCAGTTTCCTGTTGGCAGCTCCAGTCGCTTATTGGCTGATGACCGCCTGGCGCAAGGGCTTCGCCTATCAGGCTCCTATCCCTGCATGGATCTTCCTCGTGGCGCTGCTCGCCGTTGCCGCCATTACCCTGGCCGTCGTTACGCTCCAGAGCTGGAGAGCGGCCAGTGCTAACCCCATTGAATCGTTAAAGAATGAATAAATAAATAATTAAATAACAACTCATTATGATTAAAGTTTCCAACCTTTCCAAGATCTTCCGGACGGAAGAGATCGAGACCACGGCACTCAATGGTGTATCGTTTGAAATCAAGGACGGCGAGTTCGTCGCCATCATGGGGCCGTCAGGCTGTGGCAAGTCCACGCTACTGAACATCCTCGGTCTGCTGGACAATCCCACCAGCGGTTCTTATGAGCTCCTCGGCACCGAGGTCAGCGGCCTCAAGGAGAAAGAGCGCACCAAGTTCCGTAAAGGCAACATCGGCTTCGTGTTCCAGAGCTTCAACCTGATTGATGAACTCAATGTTTATGAGAACATCGAGCTGCCGCTGCGGTATCTGAACATCAGCGCCAGCGAGCGCAAGCAGAAGGTCACGGAAATTATGAAGCGAATGGCCATCAGCCACCGTGCCAAGCACTTCCCGCAGCAGCTCTCCGGCGGTCAGCAGCAGCGGGTGGCCATCGCCCGTGCCGTCGTCGCCGGTCCCAAACTGATTCTGGCCGATGAGCCTACCGGCAACCTCGACTCCAAGAACGGCAAGGAAGTGATGGACCTGCTGAAGGAGCTCAACGCCGAAGGCACGACCATCGTGATGGTGACCCACTCCCAGAAGGATGCGGCTCAGGCACAGAGGACGATTGACTTGTTCGATGGCAAGATAGTCTCAGATGTGAAGAATGAGCTTTAAGACACGGGAATGCCTATTGCAGATCCTTTTCATTAGTGTGTAGTTAGAAAACAAATCGTACAAGTAGCAGACCCTTTGGGTACTGCAAATTTATGAAGAAAAATTCAGATATTCTAATCAAGGTACTCTCCCTGGGCATCGGGTTGGCCGTGGGAATTGTGCTCATTGCCAAGGTGTTCTTTGAACTGAGTTACGACAGTTTCTACAAGGACATCGACCGGGTGTATTGTATTCGCACCTGGTACTCTCAGCACGGGGATGAACACGATTACGAGCAAGTTAGCGGAGCCGTATCTGTAGGCTTTATGGAAGAAGTCCCTGGCGTTGAAGTCGGTACACGTACGACTTATGTTTTCAACGGGGATACGTACCTGGATGAGAACGGAAATAAGCTAAAGGCCACCCTGGTCTGTGCCGACACCTGCTTTTTCACGGTCTTCGACAGGCCCATCCTCGCTGGTGAACCTGTAAAGGTGTTGAGCAAATGGGGCTGCGTGATGGTGAGCCGGAGCTTTGCGGAGAAGATGGGTGGCATCCAGGAATGCATTGGCAAGCAGATTGTCAATGCTGATATGGATGGTCTGAAGCTAACCATCGAGGGCGTTTTTGAAGACTTTCCGAAGAATGGCAGCCTGGATTACGACATTCTTCTCTCGATGGACACCTACGGCAAGCGAAGCACGGACAACTGGCTGGGCAATGACCGTTATAAAGGCTATGTCAAACTGGCCCCCGGTGTAAATCCCTATACGCTCACCGATGCCATCCGCAAGATGCAGGAGGCGCACCAGCCGCTGGAGCAGATTGAGGCCCAGGGCATCAGCCTGCGGTATTTCCTTAGTCCTTTCAGCACGATGCACACGTCCTCCCCGGAGGTAAGGACGCAAGTAATCCTGCTGTCGATTGTTGCGGCGCTGCTGATTATCATCAGTTTGCTGAACTACATCCTCATCGTAATCTCCTCCATGGTGAAGCGTTCCAAGGAAGTGGGCGTGCGGAAATGCTACGGCGCTGAAGGAAAGCATATTTACGGAATGCTGACGAAGGAAGCTCTGCTGCACATTGTTCTTTCGCTGGCCCTGGCCGCCGTTATCATCTTTGCCGGCAGGGGCATTGTGGAGAACCTGCTGGGCGTGCCGTTCCAGACGCTGCTGGTGCCTCAGAGTATCATGGTCATCGCGGCGGTCCTGCTATTCGTGCTTGGCATATCCATCGTCATTCCTACAGAACTGTATCAGCGGATTCCAGTGTATGCAGCGCTGAAGAATTATACGGAGAATTCCCGCCGTTGGAAACTCGGCCTGTTGGGAGTCCAGGTGCTTATCAACGCATTCTTGGTTGTGATGATGATTATCATCGGCCGGCAATACCAGAAGGTATCCAATGCCGATACTGGTTATGACTACAAGAACCTGTACTACTTCGATCTGTTCGACGGTGACCGTCAGGCGCAGACCCGGGCCGTGGAAACGCTCCGGCGCCTTCCTGAAGTGACCGGTGTTGCTGCGACATACAACCTGCCGTATCTGGGCTCCAATGGAGACAATGTCTCCCTGCCGGAGGATGATCGTGAACTATTCAACATTGCCGACCAGTACGATTGCTCACCTGAATTCTATGACCTGATGGACATCCGGTTTGTTGAAGGCCGGGCTCCACGGGATTCCAACGAAGTGGTTGTGGATGAGAAGTTTGTCCAAAAGATGGCCGAGTTCACAGACTGGAGCGACGGAGCCGTTGGCAAGCAAGTGCTCATTACCGGACACGGCAAGAATGGTATGATGGATAAGGGCTATTTCACCATTTCCGGCGTGTATAAGAGCTATCTCATCGGCAACCTGCAGGATGTGGACGAACGTCCGAGTGCCATGTTCTATGGCGAGATTGGCTCGATGTCGTCGTGGATGCCTCATATCTTGTTCAAGGTTCGGCCGGATGCGCTTGAGAAGGTGCACAGTGCTTTGTATGAAGCGCTGCCGGACAAGGAAATCAACATCGTTTCTTACGCCGAGGAGATGCGTGCCGCATACGCCGACAGCAAGAAGATGCGGAATACAATGGCGCTGGGAGCCGTGTTTTCCCTGCTGATTGCGCTGCTGGGATTGATTGGCTTCATCAAGGATGAAAGTCTCCGGAGGTCAAAGGAAATGGCTGTGCGTAAGATCAATGGCGCCACTACGAAGGACATCCTGAGCGTATTTGCCAAAGACATTATGAAACTGTCCGCCGTGATGGCCGTTATCGCCTGCTTGGCAGCCTTCTTTGTGGCCCACAAGTGGCAGGAGCAGTTTGCCGAGAAGGTGTCGCTGAATCCGCTCTATTTCATTGGTGGAGCCGCCTTGGTGCTGCTGATTGTGCTGGGCGTGGTGGTGCTGAACTGTTTGAGAATTGCCCGGGCAAATCCGGTTGAGTCGCTAAAGAACGAGTAGTATGAAGAGTTATCTAAAATTCTTGTCCCGCAACAAGTTATACACCGCTATCGAGGCGGTGGGGCTGGCCGTGAGTCTGGCGTTTGTGATCCTGATAGGCAGCTACGTGGTGCAGCAGTATGAGGTGGCGCACGAGTCGCCTCAGTGGAAGCGCACATTTGTGCTGGGAACCAATGAGTTCCTGGGCCTCACCTATTGGGATAAGGAGGAGTTGAAAATGAACATCCCGGAGGTTCAGGCGGCAACCCATGCCGCCATGCTGTGGCAGCCGCTCATCCGCCAGGGTGACCAGTTGCTCCAGTGCGCCGGCATGGAGGCCGATGCCGACTTCTTCAAGGTGTTCCCGGAGTATCATCTGGTAGAAGGAAGTGCGGAAGATTTTGTCGGGAAGGAGGACATCCTCATCAGTGAATCTCTGGCGAGGAAACTTTCCGTGGATGGCGATAACCTCATTGGGAAAGTTATCAACGTGGACCAATCCAATCGCATCATTAAAGGGGTTTTTGCCGACTTTGACGGCACCTTCTTCATGCCCTACGACATCATTACGCACATTTCGGAAACTTGGGCCGCCGAGCAGGAGCGGAACTTCGGCAGCATCGGCAGCTACACCACCTGGTTCCGCGTACGCGAAGATGCCGACCCCGCCGATGTGCGGAACAAAGTGAGTGCGCTGCTGCACAAGAATTATGACCCCATTTGGAGCGCGCAAAATGTGAACGCGTGGAAAGCGTACCGGATGGATGAAGCTTTCTTCACTACTAGCGACAGCAACGGGCTCACCCGTCAGGGCAACGCCCAAATGCTCAGGCTCTTGACGGTAGTTGTACTCCTGCTCCTCTTATCGGCCGTTTTCAACTATGTGAACCTGAGTCTGGCGCTTACGGACAAGCGGTCCAAGGAAATGGCCACGCGGAGGCTGCTGGGGGCCGACAAAACCGGCATCCTGTGGAAGTACATCGGCGAATCCGTTACCTTCACCGCCGTCTGCTTTGGCGCGGCGCTGCTATTGGCCGATTTTCTGGCGCCTATGATGAACAGTCTGGTTTCCACCGGCGATCCGGACGAACTGATGCTGGGCATGGGAGACACCAGAGTAAGGCTCTCATTTATGATGACGCCGGGGTATATCCTCGCATACATTGCCGGCATTCTGCTGCTGGGCACCATTTGCGGCCTGCTACCGGCTATTGTCGCCTCGCGCTACGAGCCCATCGACGTTATTAAAGGCACGCTCCGGCGCCACAACAAGATGGTCCTGAGCAAGGTGTTCATCGTGGTGCAGAACGTCCTGTCGGTGTTCCTGATTGCCCTGGCGCTGGTAATGGAAGTGCAGATGCGCCATATGCTCACCCGGCCGATGCACGCAGCCTCGGAGAATCGCTATTATATTGAATACTCCGCCAAGAACTACGACATGATGAAGCTCTTCAAGGACAAGGTGGAGCAGATGCCCTTTGTGACAAAGGCTGGTGTAGGGCGCGGCATCCCGGGCCTCATCAATATGACGATAGGTATCAAGGTGGACGAGGAGCATCACGTGGATATGCCCGTCATCCTCTGCGATTCCACCTATTTCAAACTGCTGGGACTGGAGGTGGAGGAAGATTTCGGTCATCCGCTCACGCATTCGCTTTGGATGAGCCGCAGTGCCTTCAACGCAGCCGGGGTATCGGATACAACCACCGTATTCCCCCGGAGAATCAACATGAACGGCGCACAGCCGGAGTTCATCGGCGGGGTTCCACCAAACGGAGAGTCCTCTTGACAGGGGC
>OQWM01002462.1_pt1 | contig 12570 bp, 7 predicted proteins | sample 1691531 | NCBI WGS metagenome assembly OQWM01 (sample SAMN03418257, study PRJEB22391) | human gut metagenome | biome: human-gut; feature: organic feature; material: feces | host: Homo sapiens | place: Tanzania | collected 2013-01 | reverse complement strand
CCTGGCCCTGCTGCTGGTGGGGTGTACGGTGGTGTATGTGCTGCGGTTGCAGGATTTGAGAGTTGGGGAATACCGCTATACCGCGCCTACTATATATGATGAAAACGGCGAAGCCGTTCCGGTTCCTACCCATCCACTGCAAACGCTGCTTTCACCCCAGGGAGCCAATCAGCAAGCGTTCAAGGAATGGTACGCCTACTGCCAGGAATATGAGCAGAGCAATCCGGAGAATAAACAGGAAGAATTGAAAATCCCGGAGCAATATCGCTGGAATTATGGATGCCACAGTGTGGAAATGGTCAACAAACTGGATGAAATTGTGTCAAAATATGATTTGTCGCTGCTCTCGCCCGAGGTGGATGTGAAATCCTACGAAACAAGCGTTTTGTTTGACGCGTTGGGAATAGAAAAGCTCTTGGATGTCCCCTGTGAATACGGGACCGGGTATTTTTTCCCAGAGGGTGTCTTTGATATGGCGGTAAGTTTTGAGCTGGACAATAGCCAGTGGCCGTATACGAATTATGCGGACTACCATTATTCGAAAAAAGCTTATTTTGAACCAAACGGAACCGTTATGTTGGATTTTGAAAACACGGTCCAGTGGGATTACACACGAAAAGATGGGGCGCCCCTTTTGCTTGCCATGAATCACCAGCAGGCATTCATTTTTGCGGACAGTGCTGACGGGTTTATCACGGTGTCCCTTGCTTCCTTTAAGTGGGACGGTGCGCAAAAGGTTCAAATGCCCCAATCAATTCTGGAACAGATGGCCGAAACTATTGTTTTTCCGGTCAACCCCCATCCGGCAGATATGACCCAGGTTCGGCAGCTTCAGGCATCCGCCTTGGAAGCCCATGAGAAAGCACTGGCCCAGGATGCCCAAGAACGCTATACCCAGGGCTATGAAAGCTATATTGAGAACCGTCTTGCCCATGCGTCCAGCGAATATAACCGGGACTGCATGTTTTATTCCCTGTATGACCTTAACGGAGACGGTGTTCCGGAGCTCCTTCCGGGAGGAAAGATCACGCTTTGGGAGGTGCTGTCTATTCGTGACGGAGAATCTTATCTATACGGTGATTTGACCGGTTTGTGTGGCTTTGCCGAATTCCAGATATGCGAAAATCATGTAATTGCGTTAAAAGAATACAATTCAGAGTCCAGCTACTACTATCTGCGGGCAGATGCTACGGGACTGACATTTCTGGAAGGACTTTGGAAAAAGGGGGATACCTGGTATTCTCTGCCGGAACGACCCGCACCCAATCCCAATGACACACACAAAACGCCCATTACCGAGGCCCAGGCCCAGACAATCATGGCATCTTATGTTTCCTTGGAACAGCAGCCGGAGCGGCAGCAGATGAAGAAATGGGGAGAGCCTGTAAAAGACATTCCCTGGACGGACCCCTATGCCCGCTATATTGCGGAAATGATGGAGCGATTTGAGGATGCGGATCAATTTACCTATGCCTTGATGGACCTAAACGGAGACGGTGTGGAGGAACTTCTGACAAAGGATGTCCGGGCTGAGACTGACGACCTGGGACGGCCTGATTACTTGCTGTCAGTCCACACCATCGTAGACGGAAAATTGGTTACACCGAAGTCCTTTGGGTTTACGGGTGTTTGTGAAAACGGTATTTTGTACGAACAAAATAAAGCCGGGACAGCATATGAATTCTATCAAATGAACGGTGCCGAAATACAATCCATCGAAGTCATTTGCCAAGATCCGTTGGACCTATATTGGAGCCGCTTTGCCCGCGGCGACACAGAGCAGCAGGTAAACGCATTTTCAGAAGAAAAAGCAAAGAAATACATTGCTGCTTATAAACCCATATCGTTGACGATGAAACCCTTTGCGGCGTATCCGTTTGGCTAGAAATTGCTTTACATTGTGGGCATCAATTGCGAATCCATCGATACGTTGTACCCTTTTGCCATTCAGACCGCAGCGTCAGCGGAGTGGAGGAATCTACTCAAGTTGCAGAAATAACCAACGCAAGGTAAAGATTGCAACTTGGGAAGATCCCTCCACTCCGTTTCACTTCGGTCGGGATGACATGTCGGGGGTGATACCGTTCTGCCATACGAGTTCTATTCGTTACGTTGTATGGCGATGGATCATCGCCGCTGCATTGGGGGTACAGTATATGATGGTATCAACGTATTGAATGCCGCTAAAATTGATGATAAAATAATTCCAAAAAATTTTCCAAGGTCATGCAATATTTGGTGTTCTTTTACGCCTATATAAGTGTAACCCCTTTTTGGGGAAAACAGATAGGAGGCGATCCCATGGAGGATCAGGGAATTTTGGAGTTGTTTTTGCAGCGCTCAGAGCAAGCGGTGGTGGAAACGGATAAGAAGTACGGCGGGTATTGCTATGCCATTGCCTACAATATTTTGTCTTCCCGGGAGGACTCGGAGGAGAGTGTGAATGATACATATCTCACGGCCTGGAATACCATCCCGCCCGGGAAGCCCGGGGTGTTGGGGGCGTTTTTGGGGAAGGTCACGAGACACTTGTCCATTGACCGGTGGCGAAAGCTGCGGGCCCAGAAGCGGGGCGGGAAGGAGATGATTCTGGCCCTGGAGGAGCTGGGGGACTGTGCCGACCCTGAGGGACTGGAGGGGCAGCTGTCTCAGCGGGAGCTGGCTCGGGTTCTGAACGGCTTTCTGAACAGCCTGCCGGAAACGGAGCGAAATGTATTTTTGTGCCGGTACTGGTATGTGGATTCCATTGAGGCAATTGTCAGAATCACCGGCTTTTCCCAGAGTAAAGTTACTTCCATGCTCCACAGGACCCGGCAAAAGCTGTGGAAAAAACTGGGGGAGGAGGGCTTGGTATGAATCCCATGGACATTATGAAAGGCCTGAACGGAATCAAAGACAGCTTCATCATGGATGCCCAGGACTTCCGGCAGGGAAAACGAAAGGTTCGCCATATTCCCCATAAAAAACTCTGGCTCATCGCCGCCATCATCGCCCTGGCCCTGCTGCTGGTGGGGTGTACGGTGGTGTATGTGCTGCGGTTGCAGGATATGGCCTTTGGGCAGGATACCCAGGAGGTTCTTGGAAGCGGTGTGCAGGACCGGACGCTGCTTTCCTTGCAGGGCGTCAAGGGAACACCGGGGTATCAGGCCACCAAGGAGTGGCACGAATGGCTGAAAACCTACGACCCGGATGACCGTATTTATCACTCCCAAGAGGCATTTTCCGAGGATTTTGGGGACGATTACTATGCCTACAATCTCTATACCCGGGAAATGAAGGACAAGCTGGATGAAATCTGCGACAAATACCAGCTGAACCTGTTAGGGAAAATGTATGTAGACCCGGACGAGGCGGCGGCCTGCAAGGCCCTGGGCATTCAGGGGATCCTCCGGAGTGATGCCCGGGCGCAGACCAATTTTGGCAGCGTGCGCTACTATGCCGACGGCTCCTTTACCGTGGAGGGAAAAATGACCCTGGAGAACCAGGTCTGGCCCTATGAGGAAATCGTGACCTTTTCCTGCTGCCGGAAGGACAGCTTCAGTGACCTTTACGGCTCCGTTGGCCCGGAGGGGACCTACGAGGAATGGACCTACACCACCTCCCAGGGGGTAGACGTTCTCCTGGTTCTGGAACAGCGGAACGACATGAACCAACAAATTCTTCTGATGGCAGACCGGGGAGAATATGTGTTTACGTTCCATGCCCTGGAATATGACCGGGAGTGGACGAGGGAAGCCCTGGAAGCCTATGCGGAGGCTTTTGACTTTACCATCCAGCCCCAGAAAGTCCACCAGGAAGCCCTGGCCCAGACCCAGCAGCGCAGGGAGGAGGCCGACGAAGAAATCGCCCAAGGGCTTGATAAAAGGGCGCATTCCTATTCGGATTTGGGGTATGACGCGAGAATCAAATCCAGAATGGAATTTATTACCCATCCATCCCAACTGGGATTCTGTCTCATGGACCTGAATGGGGACGGCGTAGAAGAATTGATCGTTGGAGAGAATGGCTACATCATTGCGATTTATACCAAGCGGGATGACGGCACACAATACATCATGTCCCCAACAATTGCCTATCCGTCTGTTGTCTATGAGTCGGATAGCTATGTATCCGGAATGGGTTTCGGTCTCGGTGGCAATGCTACCTATATGTATCTTTGTGCGGATAACGTGATCGCAAACGTTTTTGTTTGCACAGACGGGTCTGTTGCCTACCATTTTGTAAAGGGGGAGAACGGAAGCTTTGTCTGGGATAAGAGCATTGTGCATTATACGGAGAATAGCGAGTATTACCGGGGAAACGCCTGGGTGCTTTACCCGGAGTCTCCTGCCTATGGCAGTGTTCCCAGCACGGAAGCGGAATTTAATGAAATCCTGCGTTCCCACCCCCGGCTTCCTATAACGCTGACACCCATTACCCAATACCCCTTGGCCGATTCCGCTCCCAGCGGCATCGGGATGCCTGACGAGGTTTATTCCAGCTATGGTGCGATATTCCAGAACCGGGAGGCACCCTTGGACGGATGGAACTACAGCCTCCTGGACCTGGACGGTGACGGACAGGACGAACTGTTCCTGACCAAGGGGGCCTGGAAAGGAGTTCTGACCGTTAAAAACGGCAGGGTGAAAATTCTGGAATGTGGGCAGGACATCCGCATTTGCAAGGGAAATTACATTCTCCACACCTGCTCTTACTTAGACGGCAACAGTGCCACCAGCGTTTATAAGGTACAAAACGGAAACGCTGTCCTTGTAGACTATGTACGCTATGACAATAGCCGGGAAAACCCCTGGCTTTACGCCCCAGATGCCCAGGACGAATCGCTGAAACCCATTACCCAGCAGCAATACGAGGATATTCTCTCCAAATATGAGGCCATGACCCCGGAAATGCACCCGGTATCCGGGGGCGGCCTGTATTAAGGGCCTGGGGGGCTGACCGCCGAGAAAAACAGGAGGAGCATGTATGAATCCAATGGATATTATAAATGGCCTGGGCGGCATTGAGGATGGCTTTGTCATGGATGCGGCGGCTTTCCGGCAGGGAAAGAGAAAGCGGCGGTCAGTGGCAAAGAAAAGGCTATGGCTTCTGGCGGCTGTGGTCGCCCTGGCCCTGCTGCTGGTGGGGTGTACGGTGGTGTATGTGGTTACTGGCAGCAGTTGGTATGCCGACCGCTGGTATAGGGACTTCTTTTCCTCGAATGCGTCTACCGAAAACCTGGAAGATCTGACCGGTCATCAGCAGCAGATTTGGGACCGGGGCCTGGTGAAGCTGGACCAGAGCGTGACCTGCAACGGTTACACCGTTACCCTGGAATCCGGCATCAGCGATGGGTACCGGATGCTTATCAAATACCGGATCGACGGACCGGAGGGAACGAAGTTGAATGGAGACCGGTATCAATTGCGCTGCTCAACAGATATGCAGATACCCCATTTGGGTGATGGAGATTATTCCCTGGGGGTCTATGGGGAAGAACCGCTGCAAGATGAAAACCCCGATGACGGCACTGTTTACGGCCTTTTTGAGTGGCTCTTTCAGCCGCCGGAGGGGTCGGACTTCTCCTTAACGGACGGAACCCAGTGGAACATCACCGTCCATGAGATCCTGGAAGAAAACCGTTCCGCTGAAAAGAATGCTCTTAGGACGCTCTGCCAAGGAACTTGGGCGTTTCAGGTGACCTTTTCGGAAGATCTGATCGTCACAAATTCCACAGAGCTTGTGGAAAAACCGATCCGATGCGCAGCTGTTCGAGATTTGGGGAACCGTCGGTTCCCGTTGAAGGTGCGGGTCACGTCCTTTGAACTGCGCACTCTTTCGGCGACCCTGCGCTATAACATGCCGTTGACCGGCTCCTGGGATGGCATCACCCTGGGCCCCATTTCTCTTACCATGCGGGACGGCACCAAAATAGAGGCCCATTGCCGAAGCACCGTCTATCGGGGGAATCATGAAGAGAGCCTTTATGTATTCGACCGCCCCATTGCCCCGGAGGATGTGACCGGTGTCGAATTTCCTTGAATCGTCATGTGTGAGTGCCCACGGCAATCAATGGATTCTGATTCGCTGTGCGGCGGGTCAAGTCTGACCCGGGTGAAAACGTGTTGGGAGGCCCTGTCTGTGTGCCGGTTGCCCAATGGAAGCTCCTTTGTGGAAATTTCCACCGTTCCCTGCTTCTGAAATTTTCACAAAACGGTATTATTTTCACCGTAAGATGTGCATAAAACCATAGCCCCCTCCATGTGAAACAGATAAACTGAATTTTGACTGAAAATATATGTCAAAATGCCTAAAACCACCTTGGAAAAATTTGCCGAAACAATGCAACTTTTGTGCGCATTGTCAGAATTTTCGCCAAAACCTGGTTTTGAAAGAAAATTTCAGGGTAGACCGATTGACTTTCTTGTGATTCATCGATAAAATATAAGAGGTTTAGGACGAACGAATTGAACGTTTTACACCAAAGAAAACAAATTCTTGAGGAGGACATTATGAAGAAACTGTTTGCTGTTCTGCTGGCAGTCGTCATGGTTCTGGGCCTGTGCGCCTGCTCCGTGTCCGAGAAGCCCGCAGAGACCACCGCAGCTCCCGCTCCCGCTGCCACTGAGGCCGCTACCGAGGCTGCTACCGAAGCTCCCGCTGCTGCCACTGAGATCTCCCTGTGGACCTACCCTGTAGGCGATTGGGGCAAGGAAGAAGTTGTTAACAACCTGCTGGCTGCTTTCAACGAGAAGTACCCCAACATCACTGTTAAGGTTGAGTACCTGGCTTACGCTGACGGCGACGACAAGGTCAACACCGCCATCGAAGGCAACAAGGCTCCTGACCTGGTTCTGGAAGGACCTGAGCGTCTGGTTGCCAACTGGGGCGCCAAGGGCAAGATGGTCGACCTGTCCGACCTGTGGACTGCCGACGTGATCTCCGACACCGTTCCCTCTGTTACCGCTGCCTGTAAGGCTGCCAACGGTGCTTACTACGAGTTCCCCCTGTGCATGACCGCTCACTGCATGGCCATCAACAAGACCGTCTTCGAGAAGGCTGACGCAATGCAGTATATCGACGAGGACACCCACACCTGGACCACCGAGAACTTCCTGAAGGCTGTTGACGCTGTTTACAATGCCGGTTACGAGAACGTGGGCGTTGTCTTCTGCGGCGGCCAGGGCGGCGACCAGGCCAACCGTGCTCTGATCAACAACCTGTACGGCGGCACCTACACCAACGCCGAGCACACCGCTTACACCGCTGACTCCGAGGAGAACATCAAGGCTCTGGAGACCCTGCGCAACACCAAGGGCATCACCTTCGATCCCTCCATCGTTGGCGGCGACGAGATCAACCTGTTCCGTCAGGGCGTTCTGCAGATGGCTACCTGCTGGAACATCGCTCAGCAGCTGGCCGGTGACCACACCGACTCCGGCGACGAGATCCTGTTCATGTCTTTCCCCTCTCCCAAGGGCACTGACGCACAGCTGTGCGGCGGTATCTGGGGCTTCGGTATCTTCGACAACGGCGACGCTGCCAAGGTCGAGGCTGCTAAGACCTTCATCAACTACATGTGCAACGAGAACCCCAAGGACGCTGTTGCTGCTTCCACCTTCTTCCCTGTGAAGGCTTCCGTGGAAGGCGTTTATGCCGGCACCGACAACGAGGCCGTTATGAACGAGTACAACAAGCTCATGAGCATGCTGGGTGACTACTACAACGTGGTTCCCGGCTGGGCTACTGCTCGTACCGAGTGGTGGAACATGCTGCAGCGTGTAGGCCAGGGCGGTGACATCGCTACCGAGGTTGCGACCTTTGTGGCCAACGCCAATGCTGCTGCTGCCGGCTAATTCCGACAGACTGACCTAAGACTTTTGGCCCCCTTTCCTCTCTTCTGGGTGAGGGGAGGGGGCCTTTTTTCTACGGAATAAGCTTTCGGGCAACAGACGGTGTGCCCGTGGGTTCGCGGACCTGCCGTCTGCTGCCTGAACGTACCTGGGCCTCGGCCCGGACCTCCGGAAGTACCGGAGCATATTGAGAGGAGGATTTCCCCTTGGCCAATAAGCAAGTAACGCTGAACAAGAAGACCCACCGGCTGGTGCTGCAAGAGAATATCGCTGGCTACGCCTTCATGCTGCCCTTCCTGGTGTTCTTCGTGGGCTTTGTTCTCTATCCCATGATCATGTGTGTCATCACCAGCTTCTTCGATGCCACCATGGGCCGGGACGATATTTTCATCGGCTTTGCCAACTACAATGAGCTGTTCAACGACCCCGTTTTCTGGAAAGCTCTGCGGAACACCCTGGTCATCGTGGTGGTTTCCGTGCCTGTGACCTGTGCCTTCTCTTTGTGGGTGGCCTCCGCCATCAGCAAGATGCATGTGGTCGCCACCTCCGCTTTCCGCTGCATCTTCTATCTGCCCGTGGTCACCGGCTCCGTGGCCGTTACCGTGGTGTGGAAGTGGATGTACAACAACTACTACGGCATTCTCAACTACCTGGGAAAGGGCATGGGCCTGCTGGATCAAAACATCAATTGGCTGGGCGACCCCAAGTATGCGCTGGGCTGTATCATCCTGATTCTGCTGACCACCTCCGTGGGCCAGCCCATCGTTCTGTACGTCTCCGCTCTGGACAACGTGGACAAGTCTCTGGTAGAGGCCGCCGAAGTGGACGGCGCTACCGAAATGCAGGCCTTCTGGAAGATCAAGTGGCCCCAGATGATGCCCACCACCCTGTACATCCTGGTCATTACCACCATCAACTCCTTCCAGTGCTTCGCTCTGATCCAGTTGCTGACTTCCGGTGGCCCCAACAACTCCACCATGACCATCATGTACTACATCTACTACAACGCCTTCAAGCTTTACCGCTACGGCTACGGCAACGCCATGGGTGTCATTCTGGCCCTGATCATTGCCCTTCTGTCCGCTGTCCAGTTTAAGCTTGGCCAGGAAAAGTAAGGGAGGAGGTACAGCTATGAATAACATCGAAAAAAACAAGATGAAATCCAAAGTTTACCGGGCCTTCTGCGCGGTAGTTGTGGTGCTCCTTGCCATCTTCTTCCTGTTCCCTCTGTACTGGATCATCACCGGTTCTTTCAAGACCCAGGCAGACATTCGTGCCACGACCCCCGTTTGGGTGCCCCTCAACTGGGTGCTGGACAACTATGTAAACCTCTTTGTCAAGCGGTCCGCACCCCTCTTTGAGCTGCCCATCGGCAATGTCATCATTACCGGCCCCACTGTTCCCGCCGCCATCCGTTGGCTGGTGAACACCGTGTTTATGGCCGTGGCCTCCATGCTCATCACCTGCCTCACCGCCGCCATGGCCGGTTACGCCCTGGCCAAGAAGCGGTTCTACGGCAGAGGGGTGATCTTCTCCCTGATCGTCTGCGCCATGGCCCTGCCCAAGCAGGTCATCCTGATTCCCTTGGTTCGTGAAATGGCTGCCCTGAACCTGTATGACAACATCTGGGCCGTTATTTTCCCCATCGTCGGCTGGCCCTTCGGCGTGTTCCTGCTGAAGCAGTTTGCCGAGGGCATCCCCACGGAAATGACCGAGGCCTGCCGCATTGACGGTGCTTCCGAGTGGAGAACCTTCACCGATGTCATGTTCCCCATGATCAAGCCCGGCGTTGGTGCCTGCGCCATCTTCACCTTCATCAACTCCTGGAATGACTACTTCATGCAGCTGATTATGCTGGTTTCCAACAAGAACATGACCATCTCCCTGGGCATTGCCACCTTGCAGGCAGAAAGCTCCACGGACTATGGCCTTTTGATGGCCGGTGCCGCCCTGGCTTCCGTGCCCATCATCATTGTGTTCCTGGTCTTCCAGAAGTACTTCACCAAGGGCATCACCATGGGTGCTGTCAAGGGTTAAGGTAAAACACATTACAAACTTTTCCACGGGGGCAGCCCCCTGTCCCTGTGGGCAATTTCCAATAAAGGAGTAAGAAAAATGTTTGATATTACCAAGTATCAGGGCATTATCCCTGCCTTCTATGCCTGCTACGACGAGAAGGGCGAAATCTCCCCCAAGGCTGTTCAGGAACTGACCCAGTACTATGTGGACAAGGGCGTCAAGGGCCTGTACGTTGGCGGCTCCTCCGGCGAGTGCATCTATCAGACCGTTCCCGAGCGGAAGCTCTTGCTGGAGAACGTCATGAAGGTTGCCAAGGGCAAGCTGACTGTCATCGCCCACGTGGCCTGCAACGGCACCCGGGAATCCATGGAGCTGGCCGCCCATGCCGAAAGCTGCGGCGTAGATGCCATCGCCTCCATTCCTCCCATCTACTTCCACCTGCCGGACGCTGCCATTGCCAAGTACTGGAATGACATTTCCTCCGCTGCCCCCAATACCGACTTCATCATCTACAACATCCCCCAGCTGGCCGGTGTGGCCCTGAACCCGGGCCTGCTGTCCACCATGCTGGAGAACCCTCACTGCATCGGTGTCAAGAACTCCTCCATGCCTGTAGAAGACATTGAGAAGTGGGTACACTGCGGCGCCAAGGTGGTCTTCAACGGACCCGATGAGCAGCTGCTGGGCGGCCTGGTCTCCGGCGCTACCGGCGGCATTGGCGGCACCTACGGCGTGATGCCCGAGGTCTTCCTGAAGATTTACGAGCTGGCCACCACCGGCCGCGACCTGGCCAAGGCCCGGGAGCTGCAGCAGGATGCCTGCCAGATCATCTACAAGATGTGCTCCGGCAAGGGCAATATGTACGCCATGATCAAGGAGATCCTGCGTCTCACCGGCGGCCCCGACATCGGCGGTGTTCGGGATCCTCTGCTGAACCTGGTGGAGTCCGACAAGGCCATTGCCAAGGAATGCGTGGAGATGATCAACGCGGTCAAGGCAAAGCTGTAAAAAAATACCTTCCTTATGGGACGGCTTCGGCCGTCCCATTTTTGCACCCCGGCGGGCCTTTGACCTGCTGGGGTATTGCCTTCTGTACCATTTGCTTTTTGACAAGGGGTAAAACCACCAAAAATTGGAAAGGCACTTTGTTTGTTTTGCTGTAAAATCCATCTGTCCTTAACAGAAAATACATATTTTGCAATTTGACGAAAAAACAATTGAAATTGGCACCGGTTTCGTGTATAATGTCATTTGTCGGGTGAATTGACCACACCCTCATTTTACCTCTGGAGAGCCGGTGCTCTCCCGAAAGGAGTAACATTGACTATGTATACTGTAAACGCCATTCGTAATATCTGCCTCCTGGGCCACAGCGGCAGCGGCAAGTCCGCTCTGGCAGAGAGCCTTCTGTATATGACCGGTGCCATCGACCGGATGGGCAAGAACGCCGACGGCAACACCGTCAGTGACTACGACCCCGAGGAGATCCGCCGTAATATTTCCATTTCCACCTCCGTCATCCCCGTAGAGTATCACAACACCAAGATCAACATCCTGGATACCCCCGGCGGCTTTGATTTCTCCGGCGCGGTCATGGAAGCCCTCCGGGCTGCCGATGCCGCCATCCTGGTGCTCTCCGCCAAGGACGGCATCACTGTAGGCTTTGAGAAAGCCTGGAACTACTGCGAAGAGCGGAATATGCCCCGTTTCGTCTACATCTCCAAGGTAGACGAGGACCATTCCGATTACAACGCCACCTTTAACGCCCTCCGGGAGCGCTATGGCAATAAGATCGCCCCTGTCATCGTCCCCATTTGGGACGCTTCCCACAAGGTCACCGGCATCATCGATGTCCTCAACAAGCGGGCCTACGAGATGCAGAACCTGAAGCGGGTGGAGATCGAAGTCCCCGAGGACAAGGTTTCCGTAGTGGAAGAGTTCAACGATGCCTTGAAAGAAGCCGTGGCCGAGACTGACGAGGCCCTGATGGACCGGTTCTTTGAGGGCGACAGCTTTACTTACCGTGAAATGATCACGGGCCTGCACCAGGGCGTGCGGGAGCTGAGCCTGTTCCCGGTGCTCTGCGGCTCCGGCGTCAACTGCCTGGGCAGCCTCATGCTCATGGACCACATCGTGGACCTGTTCCCCAACCCCGTGGAAGGCAACTACCACAAGGCCACCACTGCCGACGGCAAGGTGGAGGAGTTCGTGGTTTCTCCCGGCGGCGTGCCTGCGGCTTTCGTGTGGAAAACCGTTTCTGACCAGTTCGGCAAGTATTCTTTCATTAAGGTTCTCTCCGGCGAGATCACTCCGGATACCACTTTGGTAAACGCCCGCACCGGCGATACCGAAAAGCTGGGCCGCATGTATGTCATGTGCGGCAAGAAGAGCACCGAGGTCAAGGTCCTCGCCTGCGGCGACATCGGCGCCATCGGCAAGATGGACAAGGTCAAGACCGGCGATACCCTGTGTGACCCCAGAAAGGTGGTCTCCCTGAAGCAGATCCCCTATCCCAAGCCCTGCTATTCCATGGCCATCGCTCCCAAGACCCGGGGCCAGGAAGAAAAGGTGGGCACCGGCCTGAACCGGCTGAACGAGGAAGATCCCTCCTTCACCGTGGTCAATAACCCGGAGACCAAGCAGCTGGTCATCTCCGGCACCGGAGACCAGCAGCTGGATGTGCTGGTTTCCAAGCTGAAATCCCGCTTTGGCGTGGATG
>OQWM01002458.1_pt1 | contig 12584 bp, 9 predicted proteins | sample 1691531 | NCBI WGS metagenome assembly OQWM01 (sample SAMN03418257, study PRJEB22391) | human gut metagenome | biome: human-gut; feature: organic feature; material: feces | host: Homo sapiens | place: Tanzania | collected 2013-01 | reverse complement strand
GATCAGTACGACAAAATGCCACTAAGTGGCACTTATATTCATCTGCGTAATACCGAGTTCTTGTTGTATAACAACGAACGGTACTCACGAAATACCAAAGCCGATAAACTATATCCAATCAAACTGACCATAACCAATGGCTCAAACAACAATACGGAATATCTTGATAAGCAAATAGTCAAGGATATAATAACTCAGGTATATCAGTTCTGCAGGCTGTATTGGAAATCCATAAAGATGCAGAATGTTCCAATAACGATTGCTTACCCGGAATTGGTAGCAAGATACGTTCCTCATTTCCGTTGTGAAGAATTGCCTGAGTTCGGTAAAAATAATCTGTGGATGCTATGATTTTTGTATATAGTATGAATCTTCCAATAACAGAAAGCATATTGAGAGGGGAACTTAGACCCAACATATTGCAGGAATATCTTGATCAGGATGGATTGAAGCAACTGATTCGAGATGCACGTCAGCTGATCCATAAAAGCCAGCTGATAGAACTGGAGGCTATTATTAATAAGGTATTAAATGGACTTGTCGATACAAAAGATATATATTCAGAAGACAAAAAAATACGTAATGCTGCCATAAGCGCATGCGAAAAAAATATATTGAAAGTTGAGTCCAAGTTCCAAAACATCAATTCTGAGGTTATCCTTTCCGACATTCTTAACCTTCCTGATTTGAATACTCCTTTATTAAGATTGTACAATACCTTACTTGATGCAGAGATTCTTCGTACCAGATTGGCAATACTCTATCTGTGCAGGGCTGTTCGGGACGATGCGTTTATGCGAACTACCTTGAAGGAGCTTTTCCGAAAGATAAAGAACTTTTGCACAGAAGCAGCACAATGGGAGGAACATAAAGATGTGATGAGCCTTATTCCAATAAAGCTCACAAATCTGTATTTCTCATTATATCATACTTATATAGCTATTCTAACCTCATGCAACACTATCGAAGACGACTTCATGGACTTCGTATATGAGTGGAAACGCGAATATCCATCGCAAGATGAGGAATCAAAGTATAATCAAGAATGCAATAAGAGAACAGACATAGCGATTATACCTCAGGAAATTCCAGAGCCGCATCAGACTGGTGAGTCGGACAAACCTATTCGTATTAAGGACAAAGCGGATATATTCTTGGAGAATGTTGAAGAGTTCAATTTTATGGAAATGCCTAAAATCAAGGTTTTGTTGACTCCAGATAAGGTTCACCGTCTTGTATTGACAATGTTGGACAATCCAAGCCATGCCTGTGCTATGCTTGAATACCTTGGTTTCTATAACTGGATTAAAGATACTCAACGTGCAAAGTTTACCATGAAAGAATATGAGACTCTCTGTAGCAGAATTGTGATGGGCATAGAAAACAGTCAAGCTTTTCATCAAGTTCGTATGAGTCTTAATTCAAACAATAAGGCGGCAGACAAATATCAAGCCTATAAATACGTTGGCCAAGTAGACCATGAGTATAATACACTTTTGAATAATTAATCATTCTATTATCTTATTATTGCCCTCGAAACAGGTACACAAATCCTGATTCGAGGGCATTATTTTTGACTTGTTCCTGATTGTTCCTGATTGTACCCTAAGTTCCTGATTGTTCCTGATATTCCTTTATTCCAATCCTAAAAGTACCTTGCGTCCTTTGCATCACGGTTGATAATGACCGCAATTTTAAAGATTAAAGAATATGGCAAAAAGCTTATTCAAAAATGGCAAAGGACAGGACAACAGATGTAACGAACCTCGCCTCGTAGGAGACATCCTTTCAGAGATGTTATCAAGTAATTCACCCCTCGCTCGCGGCTACCGCCACTACCAGGCGGTATACCCGAACACCGAGCCTTGCATCGACCTCAAGCTCCTCACACGGCAGCCGGGACGACTTCCCGTCGGCGACTATATCGACGGAGCTATCACACGCGACGACGAGGACCACTTCCTCTTCATCGAGAACGCCACCGACAAGAAGCGTAACAAGGTCTTGCAGCGCAACACCCACGTATATGAAGGCGTCTGCATCAACATCAAGCGCAAGCCCGACGGAACGCTCTATCCAACCTTCAACCGCCCACGGTTCGACGAACAGTTCACATGCAGAGACTTCTGCCACAGGGCTGCCGAAGAACTCTTGCAGGTGGCGAACGGCTCCGTCATTGGCCTCGGAGAGGAGAAGTAGACGAGGGGAGGGACAACTCGCTTGGAGCGTTCCAGTTCCAGTTGTTCCAATTATTCCAAATACCATTTCACATGCGAACCCCCTTCTTATATACTATATAACTAATTGATTATTAAGTAGTTATATATAATAAAGGAAGAAAATGAGAACGCAAAAAATTAATTGGAACAACTGGAACAACTGGAACGGGAACGCCGCCACTTCCCTCTAAAAGGCTAATTATCAATAAGTTAAACATTTAAGCGACAAGAAAAAATGAAGTACAATATCAGTAAAAACACCGCTCCGGAGATGCCAAAACTCGGTAGCGGACTCGAAAGTGTGGCACTTTTGCTCTCGCAAGTATCAAAAGACATGCATCAGCCCATCGTTCCCATGCTTTTCCCTATCCTTGGCGCACACGTAAGTGGAGCCGAATTCATGTATCCCGACCTCAGCTGGAAGGAACCAAGCGGCATGATGGCAAATCTCGTTGCGGAAAGCGGCGCAGGAAAAGGACAACTGTCCAACATAGTGGAAGCCATCTGCCGCGACTTCCGCTCCCACGACGAGGAGGAGCTTGCCAAGCTCGTGGAGTGGCAGAAGATGATGAAGACCAAGTCGGCAAACAAGGAAAAACCCGTACGTCCCGACGTGGCGTTCTGGTTTCCGCCTGCCGACGTTACCAACGCCGCCTTCATACAGAACGCCATGGGATGCGAGAAACTCGGACAGCGCACACAATACCTCAACATGCCCGAGGTGGAAATGGCAGACCGCGTTTGCGGCGGACACCGCCAGATATCCCAGATGATGCGCAACATCTACGACCGCCAGCGGGCAGGAGCGCTCAGAGCCACAGCCGACGGCGTCACGGGCAATCCCGTTCTGCGTGCCAACATCACCATCTCCTCAACGCCATTCGCCGCACGCAAGTTCTACAAGAACGAACTCTTCAACGGCACCTTCGGACGAATGGTCTTCTCCTACAAGCCTCGCCAAGGTCGCGACGGACGCATACCACGCCAAGGCAAGTACGGCGACGACTTCTACCAGAGGCTCGACGAATTCCTTGCACGACTTGCCATCTGCAAGGGGCGCTTCATCATAAAGCCACTCAACCGACTTGTCGACCAGCTTGCCGCCGACATGGCTTCGCTTGCCGACCTTACCGACGACGACATCCTCTGGGACGTGTCGAAACGTGCGCTCGTGTCGGCATGGAAGGCAGGATGCCTGCTCTGGGCGCTCAATAACCAGACGTGGACCAGGGCAATGGCTTCGCTCGTGGAATGGCTCGTCTACCACGACATCTGGTCGAAGATGCAAGTATTCGCCGACATGCTCGGACAGGACGAGGGCGGCATAAGCGAGGCTGGCAGAAGAGGACCGAAGAATCTGCTCGACGACCTGCCCGAATCCTTCAACGAGGCTCAGCTCGAAGCCCTGCGCATATCGCTCGGCAAGACGAAGGAGGGCACGAAAGGACAGCTGCGCAAGTGGGCGTACCGCAAGTTCGTGGCATATTCCGAACAAACCGGACTCTACACCAAGACTCAGAAATATCTGCTCGGAATATCCTCCGACGGTATAACCAAAACGAATGACTATGCTTGATAAGTTTGCCATACTGAAGCTGCGCCAACTGCCCATAGAGGCTGTGGCGCAGCGCCTCGGAATCAGCGTGGTCCGCCACAAGAGCCTCTGTCCCTTCCACGACGACCACCATGCCAGTCTGACATTCAACACGCGCTCCAACACCTACCGCTGCTTTGCCTGTGGCGCACATGGCGGAACGATAGACCTCGTGATGAACCGTCTGCACAGGGATTTTCCCGACGCCTGCCGATGGCTGGCAGACGACACATGCATCATAGTGGATGAGTACAAGCCGCAGACGCACTCCGGTTGCATGCCGCCAAAGCCATTCGATGCCCTGCGCTACGCCAGGCATTTCGAGCATCCGTGGCTGAGCGACGAGGCGAAAAGGTTTCTCTTCGTGGAGCGCAGGCTCAGTCCTGTGGTAGTGAGATGGTGCCGCCTCACGTCGTGGACCGACCGCCACGGCATACATTGGCTCGAAATGCCATACTTCGACACGGAGGGCAGGCTCATCGGAGTGCAGAACCGCAACCTGGACCACAGCAAAGGCTCTGCCGCCCCACGCTTCCGCTTCCCCTACGGTGCACGTTGCTCCATCTACAATCTGCCCGTGGCTGCCATGCTGCGGCAGGGCGAACGGCTCTACATCACGGAGGGTGCAAGCGACTGTTGGGCAATGCTCTCGGCTGGCCACAAGGCAATAGCCATACCGTCGGCAACGCTCCTCAGCCCGACCGACAAGGCCCTGCTGAAGAGGTTGGCAGAGGAGCACGGCACCAGCTTCCACATGTATCCCGACCGCGATACACCTGGCGAACGCCTCTTCATGCAGCTGAAGGAAGTGCTGCCCACTCTGGAGCATCATCAGCTGCCGCCCGGATGCAAGGACTATTCCGAGTATTATCTTGTGAAGCGGAATGACACCACATCGTAAGTATCATCAGAACGTATCATAAGTATCATTTAAACAAACCGTAAGTATCATTTAAACGACTCGTAAGTATATGGATAATTTCTCAATAAGAGCATACGGCAAGAGTGAGCTTGCCATGCTGTATTTCCCTACGTCAAGCAGTCCGCATACGGCGGTGAACCATCTGATGGCATGGATAAACCGCTGCATGCCGCTCCGGCAGGCTCTCGACGCAAAGGGATACAGAAAGTCAGCCAAGTTCTTCACCCCGAAAGAGGTAAAGGAAATAGTGGAATACCTGGGCTGTCCATAGTTTATATACCGATAAAGTCCGCTATCGCAGTCATCGTATGGTATCGTCCGGACGACATGGCGGGAATCTGTATCTTTGCAATGTAAATCAGAACGGTTTATGCGATGATGCGGAAGCGGATTCGGAAATGTGTAACAATAAAAATTTTAAGTATTATGATCAAGTACATTTTGAAAAAGAACATGAACAAGACAAGCTCCGCCTACGGCAAGTGGTATGCCTATCCCGTAGTGGAGGAAACGATGGACCTGGAGGCTCTCGCCAAGCACATGAAGGAGCACAACTCAGGATTCTCCGAGGCTATGTGTGTGGGTGTGATGAAGGCTATGGTAAGCTGCATCAAGGAGCAGCTCCTGGCAGGCAAGAACGTGAAGATTGACGACCTCGCCATCTTCTCCTGCGGCATCAGAAACAAGAAGGGTGCGGAGACGGAAGAGGAGTTCACGGCTGCCAACAACATCAGCGGCGTGAAGCTGCGTGCGCGTGCCACGGGTGTGCTGCGCAACTCCAACCTCAACCTCAATGCCACCATCCGCAAGGTGAGTGCGATAGCTGGCAACGGGGCAGGCACATCAGCATCCGGTGGAGGTTCGCAGAGCTCCGGCGATACCGACCACACCGACGGCAACGTCTAAACATCGCACAGTCAGCAACGTCTGACGGCATCGGGAGCGACATCATCTGACGGCAACTGATGAGCGACAACTAATCCGCAAGAGGCGGGACGGGTAAAACGAAAGCCTGTTCCGCTTCTTTTTATTATGCTCGGTTTTATATGGTTAGTATTTGCTTTCCTGCTCAAATGTTTCTGTAGCGGGAGAGTGTCACGACCTTGCTTCCATGGAGTTCTTCCTGTAGGCGGAAGGTGTCATTCCTGTGTATTTCTTGAACTGGATGATGAAGTTGTTTACCGAAACATATCCTACGGTTTCAGCCACGGCCTGAATGGTGTATGCCTGGTATTTTTCTTCGGCAAGTCTTCGGCAGGCTTCCCTTGTGCGGTATTCGTTGAGCATCGACTTGAAGCTGTCGTATGCTGTGGAGCTGATGGCGGCTGATACGTATTTCGTGTTGGAACCGGCAAGTCGCGCCAGGGTCTGCAGGCTGAATTCCGTGTTGCAGATGGTCTCCGTATCGTTCATGATTTCCATTATTTTCTTTACCAGCATGTCGTCGGCAAGGTGCTTCCTGTCTTCATTGCCGGGTGTGGCTGTTTCGTCGGCAGGTTCATTCCCTTGGCATGTGGTGCCTTCGGCGTTTTTCTCAGCCAAGAGCTTCATGTTTTCGTCTTGTTCGGCAATCAGCTGTCGGTTTTTCAGAGCGAGCATGCGGTAAGCCTTTCTCAGCTTCTGGCTGTAGAACAGTATTACTGCCAGCACGATAGTCACCATTATTATGCCAGCCAGCATCATGTTCACTTTCCGTTTCAGCAGGTTTATCTTCCTTGTGTTCATTCCGTCTTCATACGCCTTCAGTTTGTTTCTGGCGGAATAGAAGCCGGCGGCGCTGAGTTTCTCCGCTGTCAGGTCTCTGTGCATGTTCAGATAGATGGCGGCGCTGTCTGGCAGGTTCAGTCTTCTGAACAGGCTGTCGAGCGCCACGCAGGCATCGTCGAGCTGGTCGTATGCCTTCTCGCTTCTTGCTATGTTCATGGCAGTCCTTTGTATGTCGGCGGCTTCTGCGTAGCGTCCTGCCGAGGCGAGAATCCTTGCCTGTTCGCTCAGCGGATAGACTCCCATTCCAATCTTCATGCCGTGTTTCCGTGTGATGGCGTATGCCTGTTTATGCATGTTGAGAGCCACGTCGTGTTTCCCGTCCATGTCAGCCACGAGGGCAGTACAGTAGAGGCGGTAGTATTCGTTTATGTATCTGTCAGACAGAGGCATCTGCTCGGTTCGTTTAAGCGTTTGTCTGGCTTTGTCCTTCTTTCCCGTCTTGGCGTAGCACATCACGAGGTATCTTGCTGCCAGGCATCTTGTACTATTGTGGATTTTGTCTTCAGGCTGTGCCATCACTTTTTCGTAGTAGTCGGCAGCCATCTCGTAATCCTTGAAGATGACGAATATGTTTCCGATGTTGTAATAGCATTTTGCCATGCTTCTTGTGTTTCCCGTGTCTTCTGCCATCTCCATTGCCATGATGTAGGCATCGAAGGCTTTGGCGTAGAGTCCGTTCAGGTAGAGCGAGTTTCCGCATAGTTCAAGCGAGGCGCAGATATATTCGCTCCTTTGCCCGTTGCGGTATAGCGAAAGCAGCTTGTAGTATGAGTTGGTAGAGTCGGTATTCTGTCCGTAGCTGTAGGTTCGGTAGTCCACCTTTGAGCTTGTTTCTTTCCTCTCCGTGTCGGGATTGTTGTATGCAAGCAGGGCTGCCATTGCCCCTATGACTACAAATAGTGCTGTTGCCTTAATGATGGTGCCTCTTATATTCATATATATAATGTACGTGTATTAGTCAACTTTACGTAATGATGTACGTATTGGTAAATTGTGCACAAAATTATATTTTTATTGTGACACACACAAGTTATTTCGTTTCTTTTCTCTTGCAAACAAACAAGTGGATACGGGTGGGGCTGTTCGGCTGTTTTGCTGCTGTAAATGGGCAAAAACGTATCGTGATTCTTTCTTTTAGTCACGTTTTCCGAGAAAAAGTGATGAAAACAGTAGGTTTGTTGCATTTGTTTATGGTAATAATGCTACTTTTGCGTCGAAAAAATATTCAAATGGTAAAACTTAAAAAGCGTTTGCTTATGAAAAGAACAATTTTATCACTTATCGTTTCTGCCATGCTTCCGGCAGCTGCTGTGGCTCAGCCCAAGCTTTGCGGAAACCTTATCCATGCCAACGGATGGACGGGAAGTTCGTATACCGACCCCTACGGCATCTATTCGTTCAATGCGGCTGACCCTTCGCTGAAGCTCAGTACGGAGGCTACGGGGCGCTATATGGACGGAACGGGCGGTGGCGTGGCTGACAACGAGAATCTGTATCTGTACAATGTGGAGATTGAAGGAGGCAGAGCCAGCGGCTATGTGTACAAGATGTCGAGAGAAGACTATCACTCCTCGTCGTACGGATATATTGGAAGCTATGCCGATGTGCCGACGGCGTTGACATGGGATGCGTCTGCAAACAAATTCTACGGCTGCTTCTACAACTATGACGGCGATGCGTACCAGTTTGGCACGGTAGACCTCACGGTGCGTAGGGCTACAAAGATATTGATAAGTAAAATCAGCGAGCGAATGGTGGCTCTTGCCGACAACGACGAGGGCACGCTCTATGCCATTGGCAAAAGCGGAAAGCTGTATACGGTGAATCCCGTCAATGGGTCGTTTACCGAAGTGGGAGAGACCGGAATAAAGCCTTCTGAGAAGATTCAGAGTGCTTACTACGACGAGGGGACAATATACTGGGCGGCACAGACCGACGACGGCAAGAGTTCCCTCTATAAGGTAGACCCGGCAACGGCGACGGCAACGCTCGTGGGCGACTTCCCGAACGGGGAGCAGTTCTCCTGTCTGTACAAGTTCAAGGCGGCAGCCGAGGATGGAGCACCAGCAGCTATAACGGATCTCGCTACCAACTTTGAGGGACCGAGTCTGACGGGTACACTCTCGTTTGCCATGCCGACGAAGACCTTCGCGGGAGAAGAGCTGACGGGAGAGCTGACATGGACCGTGACGAAAGACGGCGAGACGATTGCTACAGGTAAGGCCAACGCCGGAGAGAACGTGACGACAGAGCCGATAGCGTTTGCCAACGACTATAACTCCGTGCAGGTTTATACCGAGAACGGCGTAGGCAGAAGTCCGCTGTACAAGACAACATTCTTTGCAGGACCAGATACGCCGGCTTCCATAGGATGGGGCGAAGCCAAACTTACGGTGGACGACAACAGGAAGGCAACCGTGACGTGGCCTGCTGTGGAGAACGGAATAAACGGAGGATATTTCGTGCCGGAAGACGTTACGTATAAGCTGGTGCGCATGCCGGGCGAAGATGTCGTTGCCGACGGACTGAAGGGGACTACCTTTACGGAACAGTTGCCCGAGGGGAGCGGAATGACGGCTTACTACTACTCGGTGGCTGCCCAGTTTATGGGTCACGAAGGCTATTCCACGGAGACAAACAAGGTTGTTGTAGGCTCTGCCTATGAAGTGCCGTTCGAAGAGCAGTTTAATGACGGAGCTCTTGACTACTGGACCGTGCTCGACCAGAACCAGGACTATGGCACGTGGTGGCAGACAAGCGGCTATGTATATTCGCAGGCAGGATGGGAGAACGGTTCAGACGACTGGCTCATTTCGCCAGCCATTCATCTCCAGCCGGGCAGATACTATAAGCTTGCATTCAAATACTGGGGCGGACTGCCTGATTATGAGGACTATAAGGGACAAACGTTCGAGGTTGGCTTCGGCAAAGGCACAGATCCGGCACAATACCAGATTTTGGACAAGAAGCAGGATGTTATTGTAAGAGAGGAAGAGGCTGTAGAGTTCTCGGCAATAGTGAAAGTGGATGAAGACGGAAACTATAATTTCGGAATACACGACATAAGTCCTTCTGACTCATATCTGCTGTATGTAGACTCCCTGACTGTGACCGAAGGCGGCACGATGCAGGTTCCGGCACAGATAGCAGACCTTGCTGCCGTGGCTGGAGCTGGCGGTAAGCTTGAGGTGGAACTGTCGTTTACGGCTCCAGTGCAGACTGCTGAGGGAAAGCCCCTTGAAAGCATAGACAAGATAACGATAAAGCGCGACGGAGACAACGTGGTGAAAGTGTTCCAGAATCCGGAGCCTGGCAAGAAGTTGTCTTTCACGGATACTGCCGAAACCGGACTGACAGACGGAACACATAAATATACCGTTACCTCGACAAACGACAAGGGAGAGAGTCTTGAGGCGGAAACAAGCGTGAAGGTAGGTGTCGTGGCACCTGGCAGCGTGAGCGACGTGAAAGCCGTTGAGCAGGCTGATGGAGTGCTCCTCTCATGGAACGCACCGGAAAAAGACTCTCAGGGCGACGCCATAGATCCGTCTACGCTTACATACACCATTACGGCGGTGAAATACTACACGCAGGAATTTAATGTGGTGGCAGAGGGAGTGAAAGGCACTTCGTATGTAGACAAGAGCTTCGACCTCAATACCGACGACCAGTTCCAGGCATATTATATCGTGCAGGCTACGAACCGTGCAGGTAGCGACGAGGGTATCGTTTCCAACCAGCTGATTGTCGGCAAACCGTATCAGCTGCCTATGACGGAGGGCTTCTCGCCGGAATATGAGCGACAGAGCAAATATCTATGGTGGATTGACCTTACGCAAGACATCAACACCATGCTCTTCTTCCGCTTCTCTACGGGCATGAGTTCCGACAACGACAACGGCTGTACCGCATTCCTGGGAGCTGAAGGCGCTTATTGCAATCTCCGTTCGGGAAAAATATGCATGGAGGGAGCAAAGAAACCGGAAATGAAGTATGACTTCTATGTGGATCCTGAACTGTCGATGTATGCCAACTTGGCAATAGAGTATTCTACAGACCTCAACACCTGGACAGAGATTGACCGCATGGAATATGAAACCCTTGATGACGCGCAGAGCGCAGAGTGGCGTACACGTACGGTAGACCTCACTCCTCTCGCACAATATCCGTTCGTATATGTGCGTCTGCATGGCGAACTGCTCGATGAGTCCAGCGCAATCATCGTGGACAATATCCGGATACAGGATGACGGCACGACGGGAATTTCTGGCGTGAAGGTGCAGAGCGCGAAGGCAAAGAGCGGAATTTACACGTTTGACGGACAGCTCGTATCTGCCGATACATCGTCGAAGACCCTCCGCTCTCTGAAGCCGGGAATGTATGTCGTAGGCGGAAGGAAGGTAGTTGTAAAGTAAGTGTCGGTAAGACGTGTAGCGACGCTTAGCTATAATAATCCGATTAGGCGAGAGAAGAAGAAGCTTGCTTTATTCTTCCGAGCATGAAGATTATATCTGAGAGACAATAAGTCGGGGCGGACAATGGGAATGGTTGATTTCCATCTGTCCGCCTTTTTGTATGGCTATATGCGGACCGGAGGGTTATTTAATATGCAATAACCGTAACGTGATGGTAAAAAAGGTGAAAAGTCTTGGCGGTTACAGAATTTTTTTGCTATATTTGCATGTCTTTAAATTTATCAGTAGAACAAATCAATTAAGCATTACAAATAATTATGGAAAGAACATGGAGATGGTTCGGAAAGAATGACAAGATTACTCTCGACATGCTGAGGCAGATCGGCGTGGAGGGTATCGTCACGGCGCTCCACGATGTGCCTAACGGCGAAGTGTGGACGCGTGAGAAGATTAAGGACCTGAAAGATTATATCGAAAGCTACGGCATGAGATGGAGCGTGGTGGAAAGCCTGCCCGTATGCGAAAGCATAAAGTATGCGGGACCAGACCGCGACCAGCTGATAGAGAACTACAAGGAGAGTCTGAAGAACCTCTCGCTCGAAGGCATACATACCATATGCTACAACTTTATGCCTGTGCTCGACTGGGCTCGTACAGACCTTGACCACAAGAACCCCAACGGCACGACAAACCTGTATTTCTCGCATGCGGAGTTTGCTTACTTCGACATCTGCATTCTGAAGCGCAAGGACGCGGAGAAATCATGGAGCGAGGATATACTGAAGGAGGTGGAAAGGCTGAAGGAGACCATGACTCCCGAAGATGACCACAAGCTCGTGGAGAACATCATCGTGAAGACTCAGGGCTTCGTGAGCGGAAACATAAAGGAGGACGACGAGCATCCGGTGGAACTGTTCCGACAGTTGCTCGACCTCTACAAGGGCATCTCTAAGGAGCAGCTCCGTGAGAACATGAAATACTTCCTGGAGGCTATCATGCCGGTGTGCGACGAGTACGACATGTATATGTGTGTGCATCCCGACGACCCTCCATTCCAGATTCTCGGACTGCCACGCATCGTCACCTGCGACGAGGACATACAATGGTTTCTGAAGGCTGTGGACAACCCTCACAACGGACTCACCTTCTGCGCAGGCTCGCTATCGGCTGGTGCTCACAACGACGTGCAGGAACTGGCTCGCAAGTATGCCTCACGCACATGGTTCGTACACATGCGCTCATGCCATATCTTCAAGGACGGCAACTTTACTGAAGCATCGCACCTCGGTGGCAGGGCAGACCTGATAGAGCTGGCACGCATCTTCGAGAAGGAAGAGGAGGGCAGAGCTGACAATCCTAACATAGCTCGCTTGCCGATGCGTGTGGACCACGGCATGACGATGCTCGGCGACGCAGAGCGTGGATACAACGCCGGATACAGCTTCCTGGGCAGAATGTTCGCCATGGGACAGGTGCAGGGCATCATTGCCACCGTGGACCGCGAACTCGGAAAACCTTTCCATCAGCCGGGATTCTGGGAGGAGTAATATCCATCATCGGAGATTTATGAGAGAGGTAAAAGAAAATGGCAACTGAAATGAGAGGCTCGTGTTTTTGAAATTACCGACCCCCTCTATCTCCCCCTAAAGAGGGGAGGACCGGTTTGC
>OQWM01002457.1_pt1 | contig 12585 bp, 18 predicted proteins | sample 1691531 | NCBI WGS metagenome assembly OQWM01 (sample SAMN03418257, study PRJEB22391) | human gut metagenome | biome: human-gut; feature: organic feature; material: feces | host: Homo sapiens | place: Tanzania | collected 2013-01 | reverse complement strand
GATACTGAGCAAACAGCATACAGCGACACCCTTGTAATCTCCTGTAGCAAGGAGAGTATCATCAACGAGGTAAACGCATTGAAGAACCAAGCCAATGACATCATCAATAAGATGCCGGACTTCGAGCAGACCGTAAAGGACTGTGATCAACTTCTCTCAGAGTTGGACACATCATTTCGTGACCAGCAGAGAACAAATCAGCGACTCGACAACATGGAAAACAAGTTGGACGAGATTTTCAAGTTTGTCAAATCACAAAAACAAGAATGATATGAACTTAGTAGAACTTATCACAAAATATCAGAGCGATGCCACACCGGAGCAGATGGTGATGGTGACCAAAATCATCGGCAAGTTTGTGGCTATGCACGCTACGGAAGATGACCTTCTGAAACTCTATAAGGAGATTTATGGGGTTGTGGGTAACGGCCACTTTAACGACTTCTTTGCTGAGGCTCAGATCAAGAAGATGGTGTTTGAGGATGACAAGGAGGTAGAACATCGTGCTCCTTACTATACCGCAGCTAAGACTCAGGAGATCTATGAGACGGTGAAGGACGAGATCAGACCTTACAACCAATGGGATTTTGCCGTGGTGCTGAACATGATCTACTCTGACAACTATAATCTGATGAAGAAATGGTTTCCGGAGGACAGCGAGGAGCAGATGATGGACAAGATGGTGGACCTTGCCGTGAACTGGCTGAGGGATGATGATAACCCTTATGGCCATTGTAAGGCTTGGGGGTACTTCAATCACTAAATTATTTCCATAATGACCTAAGATATATAAAAGAAAACTATCAGAAGAAGAGAATGCAGGCGGAAAATAGGCTTGTGTTCTCTTTTTTCGTATGAATTTCGTATGAAGTTGCGCAACTTATCACAGATAACTGGGAATGATGGCTTAAATTTGCATCGTTTCCATAACGGAGTGGGGACGGAAAAATGAAAAAGAAAATGAATGATATTCGAGGTTACTTAATTGGGACGATATGGACCTTTCTGAGTCTGCTGGTTCCCATCAGGGATTTCATGATTGCCATGATGGTATTATTTGGGCTGAACCTGGTGTTCGGCATCGTGGCTGCTGTGTTTAACGGTGAAGAATGGAGCTGGAAGAAATTCGGTATGTTCTTCGTCTGTTGTGCGGTGTTCTTTGTGACGGTGGCAGCTCTGTTCATTATCGGTCACTTTCTTCACTCGGACACTGAGGCCTTGTTTTGCGTGAAGTGGGTGTGTATAGCTGCAACCTATCTGTTCACGACCAACATATTGAAGAACCTGAGACGGATGCTAGTGCCTGATACGCCATTTTATAAACTTGTGGAATATGCTTATTATGCGCTTACACTTGGATTTGTGGAGAAGTTTCCGATGTTCAAGAAATACCAAGAATTTAAAAATAATAAGGAAAATGGAAATGAAGGAAATCAGATTAGAGCAGCTGCTGATGGCAATGCCTAACGCAGGGAAGAGGGCAGAGAAGTTTCTGCCATACCTGAACCAATTTGCCGAGGAGTTTGAAATAAACACGCCTTTGAGATGGGCGCACTACTTGGCTCAAATTGCACATGAAAGTGGTGAACTGAGATATACCAAGGAGATTGCCAGCGGAAAGGCGTATGAGGGAAGAAAAGACCTTGGTAACACCCATAAGGGTGATGGTGTAAGGTATAAGGGGCGTGGGCTGATACAGATAACAGGGCGAGCCAACTATAGCAAGTATGCCGGATATTGTGGCTATGATGTAGTGGAGAAGCCTGGACTGCTAGAACAGCCTCTTGGTGCCACACGTTCATCGATGTGGATATTCGATACTTTCGGATGCAATGAATTGGCTGACGAGGATAATCTGAAAGCAATCAGACGGAAAATTAACGGTGGCTACTATGGTCTGGACGAATGCGAGGAGTATTTGAAAAGGTCAAAGCGAGCACTCAATATCTCATAGCTTATGAAATCGAATCATTTAATTATCTATCTGTTTGTATGGATAGCTTATTTCTCTGTACTCTTCCTTACGAGCTGCAAGACGAAAACCGTGATGCAGGAGCATTATATCACAGACAACACTGTGAGCAAGGGTTTGGATGCCAGTTGGCAGGAGCGGTTTATATCAGCCTTCGAGCAGATGGCTACATACCGTAACCGGGAGCATGAGACTTCGACCAAGGAGACAACTCATACAAAGGATAGTACTTCGACCACTGTAGACCAGAATGGAAAGCCTATCAAAACAGAAAGTTGGCACTCTGTTGTGACCCATAGAGACACTAAAGAGGTGACGAAGCTACAGGATTCTATCTCTACTATGAGTAAGAAGGTGGATAAATATCAACTCTTGATCGTGCAAAAGGACAGTCTGATTCGGTTAAAGCAGGACTCTATCCATGTATTGAGTAGAGAACTGAGCAAGGCAGAACAGAGGTATATTACCCTGGGGAAGTATACAGCCAAGATCATCTGGACCCTGGTAGTTGCAGTGATTGGTTTGCTGATTTGGTTGTGGCATAGAAAGAAATAAGGCTTATGAAAACGATAACTATAAAAATAGTGAAAAAGAGCGTGATGGGCGTGGTAGAGGGACTATCTGCCACGATTGCGCAGCATAACCCGGAGGTGGACTTTCAGACCGTCTGGGCGAGTGATGGAGAGGAAGCGAAACTGGATATATACTATCGGGAGGCGATAACCGACTTGGAAAACTTCTTGGCAAGATTCTCTTCTTCGACCACACAGCAGTTTGACCTACAGGCACTGGCTGATGATTTCTCAATTACCATCAAGACTTTGGTTTCTTGGCCACCTAGACTAAGTGGGGTTCTGACGAACCAAATACAGAACTATCTGGTTCATGCTATCCTTGCCGGATGGCTGAGCGATTTCCCAGATATGAACCATACGGACTATGCCAGTATGGGAGCGAGTGACCTTGACGCAATTAAGGAGATTTTGTTAAAGAAAGACTTTAGCTTTGCTGAGGCTGCAAGAACTGCTGACGATACAGAGAAAGAAGGGTCTTCGGCAGTTGATGCTGTTGCCAGAGGTTCTGATGCTGTTGTAAAGGATCATAGATATTCTTCTACAGAGAGAAGGGGAGTGGATGAAATGGAAAAGGATGCTTCTTCCTCTTCTACTTCAACGAGAAGCGAGGATGATTCTGATAAACAGATGAATGAGCAATCTGCTTGGGCAAGAACTTCGGACGGTGTAGGCAAGGAAGACAATTCTTTGGATGCTGAGGCTAGAGGCTCTGATGCAACAGTAAAGGATGGCAATACTCTTGATGCTGAGGCTCGAAATGAGGATGCGGTAGACAAGGATGAGCAGAGAGGGCTGAAAGGATCAGAGCGTAATCAGGACTTCGTTTCGCAACACTTCCATCATGATCATGTAGACTGGAGCGGAGGTAGGCCGCCTTATGAACTGAGGTAGATTTATTAATCATCTAAATATTTCGAAATATGGATAGTAAACTAATTACGTTGAACTTTAGCATGGAGCAAGTATGCAATGACATATTGGCTCGATGCTATGTGTTGAGCCAGGGACTGGTAGATGATGCCCAGAAGGACATCAGAGCCACTATTGAAAGCCCTGACAGTAAAGAGACTCGCAGTATTATTAATCGTGCAGTAACGGAAGCTATCGGCAATATCAAGGTTGCAGCTCAGCGTTATCTGACCTCAGGTAGAGTGGAGGATAACAACAATCTGGAGCGACTGGTGAAGGGTACGAAGAAGTATGTGTACACCGATAACAAGAACGGAACTTGGACGGAGGTAGTGACCACAAGCATCATCGGTCAGGAAGATGAGGAAGTGACTTCTACCGTAACTAAGGCTGGTAATGATCGGGAGGAAAGTATCTATGAGACTGTTACCCTGAAGCTGGAGATCCCGAACTGGAATGTGGCTGTGACGGATGCGCTTAAGAGCAACATGCACCGCTATATCGTTGACTATACGATGAGCCAATTTTTGCAGGATCAGTATGCTGACAAGGCTGGACAGTATGGGAATAGTGCTACAGCAGACTTCAATAATATGAAGAGCAACCTGCTGAGCCGGGATAACTATACTTTGAGACGGCCGAGCTTTACCTAAGAGGCTATTGGGGACAGGCGATAGAATCGCCTGGAACGGTGGCTTTGCTTAATGAAACTTTTTTTTCTTCTTTCTTTTTAGGTGTGTTTATGGAAAGAGCCTTCGCTTCGGGATAACTCCTGATTTGCGAAGGCTCTTGTTTTTGGGGGACATGGCTTAGAAAGCCATGGAAAGGTGGCTTTTCTTTTTAGAACTTGCTGAAACGCCTGATGATTTCGAGGCGCGTAGCAAAGTATTGATTCATGGATTTCATCTTCAGGTATAGGGCGATGCGGAAGAAACGATAGCTGTGAGTAGCCATGTAGCTGGACTTCATGCCGCCCAAGCGACCGATGTAATGCCAATTCTGATTATCATTGCTACCATATAACCACATGATTGGTATGCTGCCAGACGTGAGGGAATGGATATAGCCGGTAATGGAATCAGGTACGTTATCTTCATCGAACTTCAAGGTACGAGTGACTATGATACCATGATACTCTGTTGTATCTTCGTAATCGTAACCCTTATCGAGCACCATCACGCTGCCATCCCTATATTGTATGAAGGGGTGTGGGTAGGAATTGATTGCCGTGAGCACGTTCTGTATAAGGAAAGTGCTCCAAGCATTATCCTTGATAGAATAGCAGAGTGCCACCGTATCAGCCGTAGAGGTCTTACTCGTCTGTGTAACATCCAGGCAGAAGATGCGAGAGTTCTTATAGTCATAGATGACCTGACAACGCTGGAAGAACTCTATTGGCGAAGAGGTGAAATCTATGAGTTGGCGCATCTGAGCCTTGGTAGTCTTGACGGTATCACTATCCTCCTCAGTATCATTGAAGAAGTTAAGGAATTTGCCTAGAGTGCCGGAAATATTGAAGCCGGGACCATCTAAGACATCGGACATGGAAACCACTTGTGACTCTGCTATGCGACTGATTGAGCGGTTTGTGGCGAAAAGCACGGACTGGTCTAGCTGAGTGATAGACTTCGGATTGCTACAAACCTCACGACTAATCGGGTGGATGCTGCTATAGGTGCCTTTAGAAGAGACTTCCATCGCCCAGATACCATCGGTAGAGAATGCCATTAATGGGTACTGACCAAACTGACCCTGAGAGAGCGCACGCGTGGTAGAGGCTATTCCCTGTATGGTTCCGATACCTACGGTATTGATTCCGTTTAATGGGAAATAGAAGGCATTGTCAGACTCTGATGTGTAGATCTTATTGGACAGTTCCACTACATCATCAACCGTATAATCAAACGAATCAACCCTATATTGCTCGAAATTGTCGGTGAAATCTCCCATGTGCATGGCTCCATTCAGTTCTTCGCATTGTTCCAGAGGGAAGACGAAGATGGCATCATTATCAGAATAATCCTTACAGAAGATAGCCATTTTATCAGCTCTGGAATCCGGGTAGAACTTGACAAGGTTGCCGATCATGAAGCCATCAATATCCTGACGAGAGAAGAATTTGTCGCTACTTTCAACATATTTCGTTCCGGAAGTGGTGTTGAGGCTAACTACAATTTTCTGAATTTTGTACCTTAATCCCTGGTAATTCGTACTATCATCGTATTTAAGGCTGTACTGACCTGGTAGCATAACATAGCCGCTGAATCCTTGAAACAGTTTCTCTTTCATGCCGTACAGATTGAGGCGGTGGTTATAGACATAGCCACCTTGTGCGAAGAGCGAGTTATGAGTTTTGTAGTCATCCTTCATCTGTTCCTGTAATGATACCTGATAGACTGCATTCTTGTCAACAGGTAATTTCTTCGCTGAGCAAATTGCTAAATCTGATAGTTTCAACGAACAGACCTTGTAGAAAGCAGAGGTGTTCTTTAATTTGTTACGATAGGCATCTGGACTAAGTGAAGGGAAATCTACAGAAGCGCCTCCAATATATTGTTTACCTTCATCAGAAGTGAGAGATGTTTCAAAAGTGAGTGATAGTAAACCTTTTCCTAGCATGAAATTTCTTCTATTATACCTGATACTTGAAATTTGCTTAGATGTGTCAACGTTAGAAATAGGAGGCGTAATGAATATATCTACCGATTTGATGACATCCTTCCATTCTTCAAGTTCTTCACGTTTTGTGTCCAGTATAGTATAGTTTAAATCTACATTTCGTGGATAATAAATAAATGCTGCCTTTGTGATATGTACACTGAATTTGTTATTATTTCCATCTATGCGCTGAAGGGTAAAGTCATCACTGGTATCGACGACATTATTAGTAAAACTTGATAAAGCGTTAGCCGACAGCACCATATAGCTATCAGGAATTTGCACTGGTATAAATACAGGTGAAGAGTGCATAATCATGGAACCATCAAACATTCTATAGCAATATCTAACAAAGAAATTTGCATAGAAACGTCCATTACGAGCAATAAGATTGTTTGTTCGATTGACAAGTGCATAGATGCTCTGTGTAAGATCGGACTGCTTGTCTTCTTTAATTGTAAGACATTCAAATTCTCTGATAAAAAGATCTGTTATGTTCGTGGAAATTTTTACCTTATCAAAAACGTCATTGCAGGAGTATGTGGTTTGTTGGAAGACTTCCCGGAAACCTTTAACACTACCTTCTGTTACTATTCCACCATTACTGTAGTTCTCTGGGTAATCATCGGAAATAGAAAAGGCGATTTCTACGAATGGAGGCTTCTGTGACAGATATTTATAGCCACCATCCACCCATAAAGCATAGTGAATACCATCTGTAGCTACAATGATAAGCGTATTACCGATGGAATTAACGGAAAGAACCGATGCTTCGTAGTCGAAGGACTTGATAGGGGTGGTTGAGCCAAGAGAGCCATCCTGAAGGAACCAGTAGATGGCTGATGAGGCTATGGCTATGAGGTGGCGGTAATTGCCTGTTTCGTGTACATAAAGAATCTTAGCCACTACACCATTAATGGTGAGTGGCTGAGAGAGGGGTGTTCCTGTGACAATAGAAGGGCGCAATGCGCCATCATGCAGCTCTAGATTGCCGCAGAGGGATAGCGCACCGTTTTCTACTGCCATTTCATCAGGAGTGAGGCTGAGGCCTTTGTATCTAATTGATTGTTGCATATTTCTTAATGTTTAATATTTTACTATCGGCAATGCTCGCTGTCGGCCCTATTGACGATCGCTAGGGCTGGACAACTGACGCCATCTACATTGAGATTGATGGTTTCATTAGCCGTAACCAGTTCTATCTGCTTAGTACCAGTCGGGATATTCGGTATATAGCTAAGCAAGAAACTGACGGTAGAAACGTTACTGGCATGGAGCTGCCCCTTACGGCCAGACAGTTTGATGCATATATCTTTAGTTTCTAACTCCGGTGTGGACTTGATTACATACATCTGCTTACTTGGCGTATAGAAACAGAAACAAATCTTATCACCCGGATGGAGATCCAGCAGTTTGCAAGGACTAGACCTCAGAGTGATGCGCCCATTCAGATTAAGGGCAAGTCCTCGCTTCTGAATGCGAGGACGATTGAGAATAATGACATCATTTGTTAGCTTCATGATCTACAGGTTTATGGAGCCAGAAACGGAAATAGTCGTTTTCGGCATCCTGGTTACGTACTTTTACATATTCTCTGGTGACATAGAAATGCTTCTTGCTAAGAGTAGGGTTGAGGCCGTAATCGTTCAACATCATAGCTGGCTCTACTCTGCCATCGAAGGAAATCTCATACCAGTAGCGGTGGAGAAAGAACCATGGACGAAGACGAACCTCCTGAATGGTGGTGTAATTACTCTTGTCTGCCCGGCATGGAACGATGCTCCAGCTACCATCCTGCCAATGTTCCGTGGTCACTTCTCCACCTGGTGCCATTTCATGTTTCTCGATTATGGACTTCTGAATCTTTACGAGAAGGCAAACATCAGCCGTGAAAACCTTAGCCATCTTGCCATGGCAGAGCATGACGAAGCGGCCTTTCTTATCAGGAAGTAGGCTACGCTGTTTGCCCGGCTTATTGATGACACAGACGGTGGAGAGGAACTTATGTCGAGCCATGGAGAGGAAATCAGGCAGTTTTGCCTTGGCGTGCATGCGGTCGATTACCTTCTGGACCTTTTTGAAGTTTTTCTCTGCCTGAGTCTCATGAATAGTGACCGGAGATTGAGGTAACTGATCTTTTCCCTTTTGCTCACGAATCTTCTTGACGTTTTCACGAACCTGCTTCTTAGTAGGGACTTCTAGAAGATGACCGGTTTTCTTATCGAGTTTGTATCTTGTTTTTTGCTTTTCCATAATGAGTAGTCTTTAAATGTTGCCAGAGTTGAGGCAGATGATTTCGAAATGGTGCTTTTCGCAGATGTCGTTGCCGTTGGCCATGCGATGATTGAAGGAGCAAGGAATGTGCTTGTTGTACAGATCGCACTGAAGGCAATGCTCAGGCACTTCTTCCTGTTCTTTGCTACCAACTTCATTATCTATTGGCTTACTGGGTACAGCCCTGACAACACGGCCAAAGTGGTCATAAAGTTGACCGGGAACGATACAGGTTGCCTCACGGAGGGATGGGAGATTGTAACCCATCTGGCGGATAAACCAGAGGCGTAGGTAAATGATTAAACGTTTCAACTTTTTCATATATGATTGATGTTATATATTAATAATGTGGGTAAAGGTACGAGAAAAATGAGGATAAAAAGTGATAACTTGCGCAACTTCGGCCATAGTAGACCGAAATGCGCAAGATTACTACTTATTTTTCGGACTTCTCATCCTTTTTCTCGTCAGAAGATGATTTATGTTCGAAAACATCCATAATATTAGTCTCGTTGAGGCCTTTGACCTCGTAATCTATCATGGTTTTACCCATCACCTCGTCAATATAGCGGCGAGCACGTTCTAGACTCTTTGCCTGTACGAGATAGGTAACGTAGGAACGTTTCTCCTTTTCACTCTTCTCATCAATGGTAATGAAGGCAAGACGAGCCTTGAACCAGAGATCATCATCGCAGATGTCGGAGAAGAAGATTTCTCCATAGGCAGCTCTGTTGATGTTATCTACCCTCAGTTCACCAGAGACGTAGACTGCCATTTCTTCAATGATTTTTGCTTCTGCTTCGGTGAAAGAGAGGGCATCTACAGTGTAATGTTCCGTTGTCATTTTTTCGGAGCCATCTTCACGTGTTTTTTCGTATCTTACTTTGCACTCAAACCAGGTTGAGGAGCGAGAGCGTAGAGATTGAAAATTACCTGTGCCGATGATTTTTTCTGTTGCTTCGTTTACTTTGGCTGCAACATTTTGTGCAGACTCTTCTTTCTTTTCTGATTTTTTCATAATTCTTTGTTTTTAATTGTTATACGTTAATTTATCGATTTCTTCGTCTGAGAGAGGTTTACCATCCTTGCCGATGTACTTCTTCATCATGAAGATCATTGTACCGGGTGAGGGATGGCGCAAGTAATCATTAAACATCACATTTGCCAACTGTTCATCAGTGGACTGGAAGAGGCTATGAGGAGGGCATTTGTATGGCCGTTCCATGACGTGGTACTGAATGGTGTAGCCTTGTTTGCGAAAGTCTTCTTCCTGAAAATGGATGAGCTGCTTATCAATCTTTGCTTCCTTCTCCTTGATGTTATTAAAGAGAGTCTTCACCAGTTCTTTGTCAGGCTCAGGCTTCTTCTTTTCAGAGAAATACTGCTTAGTTGCCACCCGAAGTTCAGCTACCAGGATAAAGAAGTTCCCATTGTCAGTTTGCGGTACGTTTTTGGGTTCAACCTTCATGATGGTTTCGTCAACTCGCTTTTCCAGTTCAATGGATTGGCGTAGGACGCCTTTATCTCTTCGTGCCCAATACTGCTTTTCTAAAGTTCGCATGGAAGCTACTAGCTTACGAAATGCGAGGGCTGCCTGTTCACTCATATTACTTGATGCCTAATGTTTTCTTTATCTTATTGATGCGCTCCTGTTCCTTGGGGAGGAGGTTACCATGTTCGTCTATCCGGCAGAGGAGCCTGAGATTTGGCTTAATGGTAATCCACTTGTGAAGACCATCGTGCTCACGCTTTATCTGTCGAAGTCGAGCTTCTTGCAGTCTTTCGTGCAAATGCTGCTCATGGCGAAGTTTACTGATTTCGTTCTGTATTCTGTCCATTGGCTATTTTTTTGTCTGGAAAAATCTCCAACAAATTAATACGAGTTTTTAAAATACTGTAGTAATGTCTCATAGCATGACATTGAGAAATCATCAATGCTGTCTGAGCAGGTCCGCATTCTTTAACAATCTTGTCGTAACCATACCCTGTCAAGAAAGCATTGAGTTTATTAGAACGTTCTTTTAACTCCTTTAGCTCAATAATGAGTCGGTCCTTGAAGTCTTCTGCTACCTGGTATGACTTTTCGAACACATCCTTAGGGGACCATGAATCGTAGGTACTGCCATCTGGATTAGTGTACTGGACGTGATAACCAGGAACGTCTTCGTTTCCTTCTGATGATGGTCTTGCCCAACCTTTAGCTACTGCAGCAGATTTTGCCATTGGTTCTGCCTTCACCATTTTTGTACCGATGTACTGTTTTAATGTTTTATTTTCCATATCTTCTTATTTTATTAATTCTCAAATAATTAGTTTCATCTATTAACTTTTTGTTTAATGAGATACGATTATCAATACATTTGATAAGTGCATTCTTGATGACTAGAATGGTATCTGAATCCAGATATTTATAAAGACCTATTTTTTGGATGCCAGTTCTACTATACATATCTACATATAACTTTGGCGTATTTTCATCTTTCAAAAACTTTTCATCAAACACTATTGTCTCAACTTTACTTCTAGCAGTTTCAAGTTGTTCAATTTCAGATACAGCGTTGTTTACATTGCCTATAACTTCATTGATTCTTGCTAATTCTTCTTTTGTCATACTCTAATCTTTTTATTGCTCACACTTTTGAATTATCTGTGCCAGAATGCTTTCAACACCTTTTGGCTTGAAAAAGCGATTGGCATTGAGGAGAGACAGGGCTTCTTTTGCATTCTTGTTGATCAATGGCAAACGACCTGCTTGATTCTTATAACTTTTATAATCCGCTTCTAATTGTCGCTTATACGCCTTGCCTTTGTCTAGATAGGCTGCTTCAAGTGCTTTTTCCTTCTCCTTATATTCAGAAATGAGAGCTGCTTGCTTTTTGGCATACTCATCATTGAGAGACTTTTCCTTGTTATCCAACTTTTTCTCTTTTTCTTTATATTCCTGAGCAGAGGATTCGTAATATTCGCGTGAAGCGTCTCGCTGCTCGATACTACATTTTATCTCTTCCTTCATTTTATCTTCAACCTTCAAGCGTACATCTTCAAAGCCAAGGTAAGACTCAGAGGTCTCAACTGTGCGTCTTGGCTTATCGTCTCGTGAATAAAGATGATCTGTTTGACTATCAAGCATTCTGTCAAACGTTGATCTCTCATACTCAATTTGCACTTCCTTGCGGATGATAACTCTGGAACCGTCTTTGAGGGAAGCGATGGTCTTATCCTTCTCTTTTACGGTCTCTTCTAATTCCTTTACTCGATTCTTCAAGGTTTCGAACTCTGAATAATCTACATTTACTACAGCCATAATTGTTATGATTTAAATTTAACTTTTATATATTTCAGCATTCTCTATTGGGATGTCGTACCACGGAAGGGAATAGCCTTTATCTTTCATTTCTTCTGGCAATAGACAGCGATAATGGCTGCCAAAGAAATTTTGCCAGACTTCATCCACCTCCAAAATCGTACCTGCTGGAAGCTCTGGCTTCGGCTTAAACCATGGGCGTGGATATTTGGTCGTTTCGTGAACATCCTGAGCGCACTTTGTTGGTTTGTTTATTTTTATCTTCATTACTTTTTCTTTGTTTTACGTTTGGTGTAATTAATGTTTTCTATCTGATTTTCGAAGGATGCGATACGGCCATTTAATCTTCGGAGGATAGCATTTCTGATGTAGAGGATTGTTTCTGCATTGAGATACTTGGTGATGTCTTCGTTTCCATCACTGCTTATTCCCTGGAGGGATATATCCAGCTTTACAGGGCTTATTAGTATAGCCATTTCGTTTGATGCATCTACTTCTGCTACAAGATCTCTGACCTTGGTTAGCTCTTCGATGGAGTTGAAGTATTGGCCTACGGAGTCGATGGTGTTACGCATTTCTTCATATTCTTCCTTTGTCATACGCTTATATCTCCATTTCTGAGTTGATTTTCAATCCGTAAAGAAGGTGTTGAAGTTCGTGAACGAAGCTAACACTTGCCAGGTTATGCTTTTCTAAACCTGCACACACCAAGAACTCATCCTTAACTTCAGTATCTTTAGTTATGTACAGATAAGCTCTTTTTACAGGTAACCTATACCAATCATAATCATCCCTCTTCCACCCATTCTTCTCTAGAATGGAAGGAGTAAGAGGGATGGGAACAATATCCTTCACCCATGCACCACTGTCACAAAATAGGAAACCTTCATCAT
>OQWM01002456.1_pt1 | contig 12587 bp, 11 predicted proteins | sample 1691531 | NCBI WGS metagenome assembly OQWM01 (sample SAMN03418257, study PRJEB22391) | human gut metagenome | biome: human-gut; feature: organic feature; material: feces | host: Homo sapiens | place: Tanzania | collected 2013-01 | reverse complement strand
GTATCGCTTTAACCCATTACCTGATTTGGATAATGCCAACGTAGGGAAAGTTATAGTTCTTCCACACTGCAATATGCTTGTTGGCGTATTGCAGTTTTCCTTTTACTCTGAACGGACATATCATATTATCTCCCCCCTGTTTTAATTGCGGACAAATAGTCAGGCGAATGATTTCACACGCCTGAAAGGCAATAAAATATTGCCACGACAGACCGGGGGCACCACTCTCTGTCACACCAGTAGTTTACTTAAAAACTTACGAATATGCGCAGGTGCAAGTCCCTGCTATATGCAGGAGGCGCAGTTCATTTCACGTTACTGTACCAGCATTTTGTAATGGCTAAATGTGTACAGCAACAGCAGCCCACAGTGCAGGGCAAGGAGGAAAAAATGACACAGTATACAACGCAGATGGACGCAGCACGTCAGGGAATCATCACACCACAGATGGAAATCGTAGCAGAAAAAGAACACTTTGACGTGGAAGAATTAAGAGAACTGATTGCAAAAGGACAGGTAATTATTCCCTGCAACAAAAATCACAAGAGCATCAGTCCGAGCGGTGTCGGTGCAAAACTGACCACCAAGATCAATGTAAATTTAGGTGTTTCCAGAGACTGGAAAGACGTTGATATGGAATATGAAAAGGTACATTCTGCAGTGGAAATGGGTGCAGAAGCGATCATGGATCTCAGTTCTTACGGCGATACCAGAAGTTTCCGCCGCAAGCTTACTTCCGAATGTCCTGCGATGATCGGTACAGTTCCAATCTATGATGCAGTAGTCTATTATCACAAAGCACTTGGCAAAATCACTTCTGAAGAATGGATTGATATTGTACGTATGCATGCAGAAGATGGTGTTGATTTTATGACTATTCACTGCGGTATGAACCGTGCAACTGCAGCACGTTTTAAACAATTGTAAGAACGAACAGATAAATCCAAATCTTCAATCATCATTGTATTTACTTTCTTAACATCCTCAACTTGAGGTTTTTGAACCATGAAACTTTCTTCTAATTCCAAGTCTGAAACAGTTAGAACTTCATCTAAGTTTTCCATACAAATCTTTGCAGCCATTGTAATAGCCTGTAAAGGTGTGATTGTACCATCTGTTTCTACATTGATATGTACTTTGTCATATTTTTTATCCAATCCAACACGAGCAGGTTCTGCTAAATAATCTGCTTTACGGATTGGAGTGAAAGTTGCATCTAATACTACGACATCTTCACCAAAGTCGTATGACACTTTGTTTTCAATTGAACTCTTATATCCAGTTCCAGTTACTGCATAAATTTCCATTTCTAAGCTTGCACCTTTTTCCTGAAGTTTCTTTGCATACTCAACAATCTCATCATTTGTCTTTAGCACGACATCAAACATTTCTCCTAATTCGTGATTGTTTGGTTTGATCAGGAATGGATGATATTTTAATACATTTAACAACAGGTCTTTTGTTGCATCTACAACGATTCGGATATCTTTTCCCTGCAGACGTTCCATGATTCTTTCATATACATCTGATGGAAGTGTTGCTGGAATACTTCCTGCAAGAACTAAAATATCTCCATCTTCTAATTCATCTAATTTCTTAAACATCTGCTCTAATTCATCATCATGAATAACTGGTCCTAATCCATTGATCTCGCTTTCTTCGTTGGATTTTACCTTAACATTGATACGTGTCATTCCTTCACGAACTCTGATAAAATCTGGTTTAAATCCAAGTTCTTTCGCTCCTGATTCAATAACATCTCCTGTAAATCCAGCTATAAATCCAAGTCCTACACTATCTACTCCAAGATTAGCAAGCAGATGTGATACATTAATACCTTTTCCTCCGCAGAAAATGTATTCTCTTGTTGTTCTGTTAACCTGTCCTAATGTCAGGTTATCTACTTTAATTACATAATCAATTGCTGGATTAAATGTTACTGTATAAATCATGAAAATACCTCCTCAATGTTTGTGATTCTTTTAAACTCTTTGTTTTCTAAATAATCTGTAATGATCTCTGCCTTCTTTAAATCCGCAAATTTAATAGTTGAGATCACATTGAATTTGCTTGCATCCGAAAGAATATATCTTTTCTGACACTGTTCCATCGCTTTCTTCTTAACTGCTGCCTCTTTCTGATCTGGCGTTGTAAATCCCCGCTTCATATCAATTCCATTTGTTCCGAAAAAGCCCTTGGTAAAGTTATATTTATCAAGCTGTTCTAATGCTTCTTCTCCGACCAATGCTTCTGTTACCGCCTTAATCTCGCCTCCGATCAAATGGACCTTAAATCCTGCATTCATTAGTTTTCTCGCATGTGTGATCCCATTTGTCACATAAACAACATCATATTCTTTGAGATAATCTAACATCATCTCTGTCGTTGTTCCTGCATCAAGATACACGATATCTTCTTTATTGATCAAAGATGCTGCATATTTTGCAATCTTCCGCTTCTCTTCCTGGTGTTTCTTTGACTTGGTTATGACTTCTTCTTCTCTTGATAACACAGACTTGATCGCAGTAGCTCCTCCATGAACCTTGATCAAAAGACCTTGTCGGTTTAATTCCGTTAAATCCCTTCGTATCGTGGACTCTGAGGTGTTCAGCTTCTCTGTCAGTTCTACCACGGTGGCTGACTGTTTCTCTCTTAAAATCTCTAAAATGCGTTCAAATCGCTCTTGCGCTAACACAATATCACCTCTTTTCGCTTTTATTTAAGTATATCACAAATTCAATCATAGTCAATCATTTTCTCTCATTTTCAATCACGTATATTCTTCATAATTTGTTCAGATTTTCAAAATAATTTGAACACATTTGATTTTTATACTAATGAACATAAGGAGGTACAAGAAAATGAACAGAACAAAGAAAAACATTCTCTCAGTTATCATTACATTATTACTGACTGCTTGTATTGGCTTTACAGTTTATCAGATAAAATCACAAAATACACCACCAGCTACTCCAACTGAACAGATGCAGCAACAACAATCTGGAGGTAATTCTGGAAGTTCTACTGACAAAAGTTCGTCATCAGATAATAATATTATCAAGGGGAATAATTCAAACAGTAACAATAATAACAATAGTTCCAATAATTCAAACAATAGTAATCAGCAGACACCGCCTGAGAAACCATCTGAATCTGTTTCCAATTCAGGTTCAAACGCTCAACAGAATAAGCAGCCAAAAGCTCCATCTACGAAGATTGCAACAAAATATATTGTTTTATTAGGGACTGAAACTTTCTTCTGGGTTTTAAGTATCCTGTATTTAATCTTTACAGGATTCCATAAGAGATCATTCAAAGAAGCTTTCACATCATGGAAGAAGTTTACAATCTGTGGTCTTGCTTCTATTGTATTAACCTGTGGTTTAACTTTTGGTGAAACTTATCTTATAAAACAGTTATCTGCCCCTGCCCAGATGCAGCAACCTGGCAATAACTCTGACAACGGACCTGGTGGCACACCTTCCGGTAATCAACCTGGCAACGGTTCTGGATCTTCAAATTCAGATAATGACAGTGCATCAGCCAAAGCTACTGCAACAAAAACTATCTCCAAAAGCAGTAAAACACTCTCTGGAAGTTATACCTCAAAGAAATCTGACCAGAGTGTAGTTTTAGTAAAAAATAGTGGAACACTCACTTTAAATAATGCAGTGCTAAACAAACTTTCTGGTGACAGTTCCAATACAGAAAATTCTGAATTCTACGGAATCAATGCTGGCTTACTTGTAACAACAAAATCAACTGCAAATGTAACGAATGCCAAGATCACTACTTCTGCCAAGGGAAGTAACGCTGTTTTTGCAACTGGAACAAATGCTAAGATCAACATCAGTGACTCAACGATCACAACAACAGGTAGCAGTTCTGCAAGAGGACTTGATGCAACTTATGGTGGAACCATTTATGCCGATAATGTAACAGTTTCTACTTCAGGAAATTCCTGTGCATCCCTTGCAACTGACCGTGGTGAAGGTACTGTAACCGCGAAGAATTCTACCCTCTCTACAAAAGGAACCGGATCTCCTGTCATCTACTCTACAGGTAAGATTTCTATTTCCAACACAACTGGAACTGTAAGCGGTTCTCAAATGGTAGTTATTGAAGGTAAGAATTCTGCAACTGTTACAAACTCTAAATTGACAGCCAGTGGACAAGGAAACAGAAACAACGTTGATAATTCAGGAATCATGATCTACCAGTCTATGTCTGGTGATGCTTCCACTGGCACAGGAACATTTACAGCAAAGAATTCTACTTTATCCGTATCCAAGAATTCCAGCTATTATAAGAAATCTCCAATGTTCTTTGTAACAAATACAGATGCCGTTATTAATCTTACAAATACAAAATTATCTTACGGAAGCAACACTCTTCTCTCTGTCAAAGGAACTTCCGAATGGGGGCAGAGTGGATCTAACGGAGGTACTGTAAAATTAAATGCTTCCAAACAGACATTAACAGGTAATATTAATTTAGATAAATTATCTACACTGACTATGAAACTTAGCAATTCTTCCACTTACACAGGAACGATCAATGCAAAGAACAGCGCAAAAAAAATCTCCCTAACTTTAGATTCCTCATCTAAGATCAAATTAACTGGAGATTCTTATGTAACATCATTAAGTGATGCAGACAGTTCTTACAGCAATATCGATTTTAATGGCTATAAATTATACGTAAACGGAAAGGCAATTAATAAATAATAGCTCAAGAAAAGAAATGACAGATTTTGATCTTCTGTCATTTCTTTTTTATTTCTTTCTTTATTTTTCTTTCAGCATACTTTTGCTTCCTAGATAAGTTGCGATCATATATCCAATATAAATGACGATCACAAGGATCAATGACTGAGCTGCTGCTTTTGTTATATTAATCTGTCCTAACGTTGATATCAGGATTTTTGCTGTTTTGATTCCTACATAAGAATGAATCAACGCCAAACTTAAAGGCAGACAAAAATACAAGATGATCTGTGCTTTGATCGCATGATTGATCATTTTTTGTGAAGTTCCGATTTTACTCAATAATTTGTATTTTTCAATATTATCTGCATTCTCACTCAATTGCTGTAATGCAAGCACCGCTGCACATGTAATTAAAAATACAAGACCGATATATATTGCAATGTATGTTATGATCGTACTTAACCCAGTACTTTGTTCATATACTTCCTCTTTTGAAAAAACTGTGGCATATGGTGTTTTTGAAATCTTACCTTCCGTGATCATCCGCTTTAAATGTTCTGTATATTGTTTTGATACTTTCTGTGCATTTCCTTTCCAGTTAAGATTCAAATATAATGTAGAATGATCAATCTTCAGTGAATGAATGGCCTCATCATTTAAAACAATGGTTCCCATATCTGTCTTAGCTGCTGTTACCATACAGGTATCTTTTTGTAAGCCATATTTCATTTTATATGTTTTTCCATCCAATGTAAGTTTTTGCTTATCACTAGCCGCCTTTTCCATTATCGGTATCAGATTCCCATAATCACAATTCAATATATATTCATCTGATTTCAGGGTTAATTCTTTTTCTCCGATTGCTTTTCGGATTTTATTATATTCAGATAGTTTTGCAAAAGTTAGTGGAATCTCATAAAGTTTCTTCACATAATCTTTTGTATAATCTGAATACTTTTCTCTTCCCTTTAATAATGGCTCCATTTTATATCTGCACTTGCGAAATGTACCATTTTGATATATCGTGATCGGTAAAATTTCTTTTGCATCTTTTTCTATTGTTAATCCAAGCGCATCTAATCTTTTCATAAATTTCTGTTGCTGTTCTTCCTGATATCCTTTTTCTGATACTCCATAAAAAGTGTAATCAAACTTTGTCATATCTTCTAAATCTGTTTTCACTGAAGACGCCAATCCACTTCCGGTCGCAAACGCACTGATCGCTAAAAACAACATCAGACAAAGCATCGACATAGAAACAAAGGTTGTTGTGATCTTTGAATTGATCTGTCTTAGCACAAACATATTTAATCCATTATAATAAAATTTCTTACTTCTTTTCGCCAGTTCTAATAAGAATCCTGATAATGAAAAGAAAAAGAGAAATGTTCCTGCTACACCAAATAATACGCTGATCTTAAAATCATTATCCACGGCAAGCATCTGGTTTTTTTGAATTAAATGATATGCTATTCCAAGAATTCCAATAGATATCAAAAACAGAATGACCGACAATACAGGATTTTTTAATCTTGCTTTCTGATTTTTCTTTGCTGAATTCAACAGATTGATCAGTTTATATTTTGATATCGTAATTCCATTAAATATCATCACAATGATAAAAATAATTGCAAAATACAAAATAGTCTGAATAAATGCAGTTTGTGAGAAAACAAACCGAAACTCTTTCATCTGAACCGCAAACATCTTTGCTGTCAACATCGCAAGTCCTTGTGATAAAAACACACCTGCAACCAATCCTGCGATCAATGCCAAAACACCGATCAATAAAGTCTCTATCAGAAGAATCTTTGATACCTGTCGTTTTTCCATTCCTAACAACAGATAGATTCCCATTTCCTTATGCCGCCGCTTCATTAGAAACTGATTTGCATAAACAATCAGAAATCCAAGAATAATCGCAACAAACACAGAAATTCCATTAATGATCACAGACATTAGATGGATCATTGACTTCTGGCTTGCATTCAGTTTTAAAACTGCCTGCTGTGCCTGAACGGAATTAAACATATAAAATAAACAAATTCCAAATGTTAATGTCAGAAAATAGATCGTATAATCACGGATACTTTTTTTGACATTACTAAATGCGATCTTAGAATACATTTGTACTGTCACCTCCAAGCAATGTCACAACCTCAATGATACGGTCAAAAAATTGTTTTCTTGAATCATTTCCACGAACCAATTCATTAAAAATCTTTCCATCCTTGATAAACAAAATACGTTTACAATAGCTGGCTGTGAATGCATCATGTGTTACCATCAGAATTGTTGCATTTAATTCCACATTCATTGTTTCCATACTATCAAGCAGCATTCTGGCCGCCTTGCTGTCCAAAGCTCCAGTTGGCTCATCTGCTAAGATCAGAGATGGATTTGTAACCATCGCTCTGGCACTTGCCACTCTCTGCTTCTGCCCTCCTGACATCTGATATGGATATTTGTTTAGTACTTCTGTGATCATCAATTTCTCTGCGATCGATCTGACTCTGTCTTCAATTTCTCTTGCAGGAATTTTCATGATCGTAAGTGCTAATGCAATATTTTCAAATGCTGTCAATGTATCTAACAGGTTAAAGTCCTGAAAGATAAATCCTAATTCCTCACGTCTGAATCTCGAAAGCTGTTTTCCTTTCAATTTTGTGATATCCATTCCATTGATCATAATATTTCCCGCAGTCACATGATCGATCGTTGAAATACAATTTAATAACGTTGTCTTTCCACTTCCGGAAGCACCCATAATTCCAATATACTCACCCTTCTCAACCTCGAAACTGATTCGGTCAATTGCCTTCGTAAGATTCGCCCTACTTCCATAATATTTTTCTATATTTTCTACTTTCAATACAGAACTCATTTTTCCATCTCCTTATCTTTTTGGTTTCTCTTATTGTCTTGTCTATAATATACCAGTAAATACTCTTCACATCCATCGAACTTCCTTACACAAAACTTACAATTTTGTCATATTGCTATTTTATCAAAAAGCTACTATACTAAACTTAACATGACTATATAAAGGAGGGACTCAACATGTTTTTAAAAAATGAAGATGTAAAAATTGGTACAATTCCTGATGCAAATGGTTCTGATAATCCATTAAAGAAAATGGAATTCTTAACAGAAAAAGAAATGAAAGACAGCAGCCGTCTGTTCGGAAAAGTCATCGTACCACCTGGTTCTGCTCTTGCTTACCACACTCATGAAGGCGAAGGGGAAGCTTACCATATTCTTCAGGGAAAAGGGCTTTATAATGATAATGGTACAAAGTATGAAGTACATCCAGGAGATACTACATTCACATGTGATGGAGCTGGACATGCCATTGAGAATATCGGAGACGAAGATCTTGTATTTATGGCACTGATTCTTTTAGATAAATAATCTGGAAATCTAAAATATAGAACAACATGTAAAGAGGTGTCTATTTGTTGAAAACAATAGGCACCTCTCTGATTTATCTTAAAATTTATGAAATTCTGGCTTCATCTTTTCAAAAGTATAAATTCCTTCAAAACCAATATCTTTTAAAATCTTCTGTGACTCCATTACGCAGTCACCGATCCGGTCTGCATTATGTGCATCTGATCCAATCGTAATGATCTTACCGCCCATATCATGATACAGTTTCAGAATTTCTTTTGATGGCATCAGACTTTTCAGTTTATATGCACGGCTTGAAGTATTAAGTTCAATTCCTTTTCCATCTGCGATCACAACTTCAAAAATCTGCTCGATCAGATCCTTAATCTTTTCAAATTCGATTTCTCCTTGCTTATCATATCGTTTGATCACATCAAGATGACCAAGAATACTGTAATCTTTGTATATTTTAACAACATCCAAAATCTCCTGATAATACCTTCGATTGTATTCTAACTGTGTCTTTCCTTCCTGTGGCTCTTGTCTCCAATATTCTTTATTTTCAACTTGATGACAAGAAAAGATCACAAAATCAAACGGATACTGCCTGAATGTTTCTTCATACGCTTTCGTCGTATGCGTCTGAATTCCAAATTCAATTCCTGTCTTTAATGTGATCTGCCCTTTATACTTATCTTTCATTTTTTCCATCTCTTCAAAATAAGCATCATAATCACAATTAACGACGGTTGGCACATCATAATCCGAATGTTCTGTAAAACATAATTCATCCATCCCTAATTTGATTGCTTTCTGAATCTCAAGTTCCATTGGGAAATCTGTGTCTTCACTAAAATGTGAATGTACATGATAATCTGCAAACATTGTAAACCTCCTGTCTGATCATTCGTCATTTAAAAAGATCATAGAATTTCTTGGGAAGCCGATCGTTACTTTCGTGTATTCTTCTTCTTTAGATTCGATGTAAAAACTTAGTTGTAATTTGCTGCAAAGTTTCTTACACAAATATAATCCCATCCCTGTTGATTTTTGATAGTTTCTTCCTGTAGTTCCAGTATACCCTTTGTCCGTGATTCTTGGCAAATCTTTTGATGAGATTCCAATTCCATTATCTCTGATTTCCAGAAATATTTCATTCTTTTCACATCTTGCACAAAATGATATTTCTGCTTCTTCTTTTTTATATTTTACTGCATTGCTGATAACTTGATTTAATATAAATAAAACCCATTTTTCATCACTGAAGATCGTCTGATCCAGATTTTCTATTTTAATTTTTATCTTATTCCCGATCAGACTTTTTGCATTTGCTTTTATCGCATTTTCTACCACTTCTTTTAAACTTAACTCTTTCACAAGATAGTCTTTCTCTACACTATTACTCCTCGCATAATACAATGCCTGCTCCAAATAATAATTGATCTGCTGCATTTCTTCATCCATCGCCTGTGTGATCTCACTCGGATGATTTTCAAGGATCAGTTTTGCTGCTGCCAATGGTGTTTTTACTTCATGAATCCACATCTCAATATATTCTCGATATCCTGCTGCCTCTGTCTTATATTTCAATATCTCATCATTCATGGACTTATTGCACATCTGCAATGTTTCATAGAGAAACACTCCTTCTGAAAAATCTGGTAATTCTAACATTTCTGTTATCATACATTTTTGTTCCATCATATCCAATTTTGTTTTCACATTTTTATAATACCGATATTTTTTCATATACCGCTGACATAGATAAACTCCTTCCAGAATCAATCCGATCAGCAGCAAATATATCATAAGAAAATAATTCACTTCAAAAATAAAAAGCAACACTTCCAATAATCCCAAAAATATAAAATGTATCAGAATCTGGGTATACTCCATTCTAAAAAAATCTTTGATTTTCATATCATATAACCCTGCCCTCTTTTTGTTTTTATAAAATCTTTCAGTCCTGCTGCTTCTAATTTTTTCCTTACACGATTGACATTCACCGTTAATGTATTATCATCAATAAACTCATTTGACTGCCATAAGGATTCCATTAATTGATCCCTGCTTACGATACTCTCTTTATGTTGCAGTAATGTATACAATATTTTCATCTCATTTTTACTAAGTTCGATCATCTGATCTTTATAAATAACAGTACTGTTATTGAGTTGTAGTTTCAAGCCCTGATATTGTAAAGAATCATCCACTGTTTCTTTGTGTGTCCGTTTTAACATTGCAGAAATTCTTGCCAATAAGATCTGTGTATTATATGGTTTCGTGACAAAATCATCGGCTCCAAGATTTATACTCATCAGCTCATCCATCTCGCTATCTCTGCTTGTAACAACAATGATCGGAACTTCTGATCTTTCTCTGATCGCTCTGCATACATAATAGCCATCATAAAATGGCAGATTGATATCTAATAAAATCAGATCTGCATCTTCTCTCAAACAATCTTCGACAACTGTATCAAAATGATCCAATGCTATGATCTCATATCCATATTTACTCAATAAAATCTCTAATTCATTACGAATTGGCTCATGATCTTCCACGATAATGATCTTTGCTTTCATTTGCTTTCTTCCCACCTTTCCTTAAATCTTTCCTTATCGTATATAATATCATAAACCTTTGTAAAAGAAAAAGCGCCTCATATCTTGAGACGCTTTTTTGAATTTCTATTTCTTATTTTTTAGGCTGCAGAGATTCTTTTCCACCCATGTATGGTCTTAAAACTTCTGGAATTGCAACGCTTCCATCTTCTTTTAAGTTGTTCTCTAAGAATGCGATCAGCATTCTAGGTGGTGCTACTACTGTATTATTTAATGTATGTGCAAAGTAATTTCCATTCTCACCTTTAACACGGATGCGAAGTCTTCTTGCCTGTGCATCACCAAGATTAGAACAGCTTCCTACTTCAAAGTATTTCTTCTGTCTTGGAGACCAAGCTTCTACGTCAACAGATTTTACTTTCAGATCTGCTAAATCACCAGAGCAGCATTCTAATGTACGAACTGGAATATCCATAGAACGGAATAAATCAACTGTATTCTTCCATAATTTATCATACCAATCCTTGCTTTCTTCTGGTTTACATACAACGATCATTTCCTGTTTCTCGAACTGATGAATTCTGTAAACACCACGTTCTTCAATACCATGTGCTCCTTTTTCTTTTCTGAAACATGGAGAATAACTTGTTAATGTTTTTGGTAACTCTGCTTCTTCTGTTGTTGTATCAATAAATTTACCGATCATAGAATGTTCACTTGTACCGATCAGATATAAGTCTTCCCCTTCGATCTTATACATCATCGCATCCATTTCATCAAAACTCATAACACCTGTTACAACATTGCTTCTAATCATGAAAGGTGGTACACAGTAAGTAAATCCACGATCGATCATGAAGTCTCTTGCATAAGCGATGACTGCAGAATGTAATCTTGCGATATCTCCCATCAGATAATAGAATCCATTACCTGCAACTTTTCTTGCACTGTCAAGATCGATTCCATCAAAACTTTCCATGATTTCTGTATGATATGGAACTTCAAAATCAGGAACAACTGGCTCACCAAATCTTTCAAGTTCTACGTTTTCACTATCATCTTTTCCGATTGGTACAGATGGATCAATGATATTTGGAATTGTCATCATGATCTCTTTGATCTTTTCTTCAACAACTTTTTCTCTTTCACTTAATTCTTCAATACGATCAGCAGATGCTGTAACCTGTTTTTTTACTTCTTCTGCTTCTTCTTTTTTACCCTGTCCCATCAGTGCACCGATCTGTTTGGATAATTTATTACGATCTGCACGAAGTGCCTGAACTTCCTGTTTGATCTCACGGTTTTCTTTATCCAGTTCAATAACCTCATCAACTAACGGTAATTTACGATCCTGGAATTTGTTTTTGATGTTCTGTTTTACTACATCTGGATTTTCTCTTAAAAATTTAATATCTAACATTTTTTCCTCCAATTATTTATTGATACATTTTTCTAATGTCAATTTTTCCTCATTTGATAATGCTACTTTTGAAGCACCATTTCTAATTTCTTTTGCATAGACATAAGTTGCATTCTGGCTACTCATTCCATTTAAAAGTGTTCCATTATTATTATGGTCAAGTAATGCAATTACAAAACTTGTTTCTCCACCCATATCAGAAAATGCATTATATTTATAGACTTCCATCTTAGAAAAACTACTCTTATGCTCTTCGTCAATTCTCTGTATTTCCTGTTCAAGAAAGTCTTGTTCCACAATGATCTCATTTAATTTATCAAACTTTTTAACGATACTTTCCTCTAATGATTTTCCATCTTTCCCAGATAAAAACTTTTCGTAACGTTTCTTTAATTTCCCAACTTTTACTAAAGCAACGATCACAAGGATCAGTGCTATAAGTAATGCTACTGCAAGCCCAATCACTACATATTCCATGCCTACGCTGTTAAAAAAATCTGTCAT
>OQWM01002453.1_pt1 | contig 12589 bp, 12 predicted proteins | sample 1691531 | NCBI WGS metagenome assembly OQWM01 (sample SAMN03418257, study PRJEB22391) | human gut metagenome | biome: human-gut; feature: organic feature; material: feces | host: Homo sapiens | place: Tanzania | collected 2013-01 | reverse complement strand
TCATCAGTTCTTCATCACACCCGCAGCAACCCTGTGTGGCGGACGGATGTGGTACATCTGTCTGTGTACTGTGAACACGGTGCAAAAATTTACTGGAATTAGGGCGGTTATCGGATAAAAGCCTATCTATGTCATATTGCACAGAAATAAAAAGAAGTTCTAGGTGAAAAAGACGAATATTCGTTTCAACTGATGATTTCCGTTGCCTGTCTGGCGCAAAGGTGCTAAGCTAAAAACATAACGAGGAGGGGAGCTATCATGACAGATCTGGAAATCATGCAGCGGGCAAAAATGTATATGGACAACCTGGCCCAGGGGATCGACCCTATTTCAGGCCAGGAGGTACCCAATGATTCTGTGCTGAACAATGTTCGACTGGCAAGGTGCTTTTTCTATGTTTCCGGGGTGTTGGACCAGGTCATTGCTAATGGTGGGCGTGTGACCTCGGGAGAGAAAAAATTCTACATCACTCAGGAAGAGCTATCCCGCATTCAGCCTGCCTGGGGAGAGCTCCGGATCAGCCAGCTGACAGAGCGGATCACGGAAGCGGTCAATGACCCGGCCCGAAAGCGCTTGAAGACGACGACCGTCACCAATTGGCTGGTCGAAAAGGGCTTTTTGGAAAAGCGGGTGGATCCAGCCGGAAAATCCAGGCGGCTACCGACGGCGGCAGGGGAGCAGTTGGGGCTGATTACCCGGGAACAGCAAGGTCAGAATGGGCCTTATCAGGCGGTGTATTATTCGAAGGAAGCCCAGCAGTTTGTGCTGGACCATTTGATGGAGATGCTGCGGGAGGAACAATAAATGTCCTTACGATGGCGGCAAAGCAGCCGGTCTGCGCGTATTCCTCTGCATATTGCTTTTGAATCAGATCCAGGGTTTCCCGCAGCTGGAGCGTGGCGGCGAATTCATGCTTGCAGGGGTAGCTGCAGAAGCAGTCGCAGACCAACTTGGAAATGGTGCCGTTCTGATACTCAAATTCCACGGTGTAAGCGTGGCTGCCCTGGACAATGGCGTAGCCTTTTGTACCGTTTAAGCAGAGACATTGTACACGGTTTTCCATGTAGTATTGGTGCCCACGCTCCGCAATGGCGCTGCCGATGCCCATTTCCTGTAAATCGTCCAGCGGAAATGAAACATCATCATCGCCGCTGACATATACCTCTTCTTCGGAAGCGGGAGCTCGGAACCAAAGTGTCGCCTGGGCAGGGGAGAGCACATTGGGGTCAAAGGTGACGAAATGGGAACCGGCCATGTAGAATTTCCCGTGGACATCGGTCTTCACCAGGGCAATGACCCGCTTGTACTCGGACAGCTTGATTTTGAAGTTGTAATTCACAGCGGTTACGATGCCCAGCTGCCCTTCCAGCTTTCCGTCCACATATACCCGGTCGCCTGGTTTCAGATCAAATTGGTCGTTGTAGTAGGCGAGACCCTTATCCCAGCCGGGAAAGCGGACTTGAACAACGGACTTCCGAGGTGCGGATGCTGCTGGGAGCGTTTCGGGCGAGGGAGAGGCTGGCTGTGTGGGTTTTTGAGAGCTGACAAAACCATTGATCGTGAATTTCATAGAATTGCCTCCAGTACTGTTCTTTGGTGTTCCTTTTTTGTATGGCTGTATTCTACAAAAAGTAATATCCAATAAAACGGACCAAACGCTGCAACTGAGAAAGAGAAAATGACTCAAGCTTCGTATCCACATTCGGCGTAAAACCAAGTCATTCTGCCACATTAGCAGACTTCGATCAGGAATCCAGCCAATGATTTTGGCAAAGATACCACAAAATCTTCCACAATTGCGTGAATCTCCCTTGGAAATTCTCGAATCATAAGAGCGGCCTGCGCCCTGCCCCGTCGGAATATCCGTGGGAAATGGGGAATAGGGTAGTGCTGAGGTGAAGATGTATGTTTGCAAGTGTCTGGCTGCTGCTCAGCGGCCTGTTCTACTCCCTGCAGCTCCACACCGGCTCCTTCCCCAAGCCTTTGACCCCCGAGGAAGAACGCCACTACTTAGCCCGCGCCGCCCAAGGGGACCTGGAGGCCAGAAACATCCTGGTGGAACGGAATTTGCGGCTGGTGGCCCATGTGATGAAGAAATACTACGCCCAAACCGCCGACCAGGAGGACCTGATTTCCATTGGGACCATCGGGCTCATCAAAGGGGTCACCACCTTTGATGCTTCCAAGGGGGCCAGGCTGGCGACTTATGCGGCCCGGTGTGTGGAGAATGAGATCCTCATGTACTTTCGCTCCCAGCGGAAAAGTGCCCAGGATGTGTCGCTGTCGGATTACATTGAAACCGGGGCGGAGGGGGCACCGCTGGAGTTGATGGACGTCCTCAGTGAGGACTGCGATTTATTGGAGGAGGTCAGCGGCCGGGAAACGGTGGCCAGGCTGCGGCAGGCGGTGGAGCGGTGCCTGAGCGAGCAGGAGCGGCAGGGGGTGGTGCTCCGCTACGGCCTCGGCGGCGGGACACCCCTGCGCCAGCGCCAGGTGGCAGAACGGCTGGGCATCAGCCGGAGCTACATCTCCCGCATCGAAAAGCGGGCCCTGGGAAAACTCCGGGCAGAGCTGGAATAAAGTGCGCCCCCACCTGAAAATCGGGTGGGGGTGTGGTATAATGGAATCGCAACGAAATACACGGGGGGCTTGCACGGAGCATATGAACGCACGTTTTTATAAATGATCGTGACGCAGCAGTCCAAACCGGTAGTAGATGAGTGAAGGCCCTTCAAATACACACAAGGGAGGTACACCAATGGATGACAGCCAGATCGTAGACCTATACTGGAAACGTCAAGGAAACGCTGTATCACTGACCAAGGAGAAATATGGGCGATATCTATTTTCCATAGCAAATCATATTTTGCAGCAATATGAGGATTCTGAGGAATGTGTCAATGACACACTTTTTGGTGCCTGGAATTCGATTCCACCCCATAGACCTACTGTTTTGTCCACTTATCTCGGGAAAATCACACGCCGTCTGGCATTGAAAAAACATCGGGAAAAAACCGCTCAAAAAAGAGGCGGCACAGAGGCGGACCTGTCACTGGAAGAATTATCCGATTGCATTCCGGCGGGACAGTCCATTGATGCGCAATTGGGTGACCGGGAACTGGCAAAGATACTGAATCGCTTCCTATCAGAGCTGCCGGCCCAGCAGCGGCAAGCGTTTGTATGCCGCTACTGGTACTGTGAATCCATTTTAGAAATTGCGCGGAGATTCTCCTGGAGCGAAAGCAAAACAAAGATGTTGCTGCTCCGGACAAGGGAAAAGTTGAGACAATATCTGAAGAAGGAGGGAATATTCCTATGAGCGCAATTCGTTTACAGAATGCCATTGGTGAAATTCAGGATTCGTTTCTTTTAGAAGCATACACGGCAGCAAACCGGATACCCCCCAAAAAATGGTTGGCGCTGCTGCTTGCAGCGGCCATCCTTGCACTGGGGCTGGTGGCTTGTGCGCCGATGCTTTTTAGCAGCATTTCCGGTGATGACCTGTCCTTGAGCGCAAACTATGTGGGAAACGGTATTGTGGAAATTACCGTTGAAAACAGGTCCGCAAAGGTTCTGAACTTCCAGCCCAAGCTAAAGCTGAAACGGTGGTCAGACGGTGAAGAAATACCCGCCAAGGGAAAGGTGACGTTCCAAAATACACAGATCGCCCCCAAAAGCAGTGGCGTGATGACCGTTGACCTTTCAAACGCTTATGACCTTGACGAATTAGAGACCCCGCTTCTCAATGACCGGTACTATTTTCTTTTGACGAATAACAATTTCCATTTCGGCCAGGACTGGATGTGCAGTGTTTCTTTTTGGGAGGAAGATCATACGGATGCGCCCGCCTATCCGGTGCAGCCCAGCCCTGCGGAGGCAGACCCGGCGCTTGTCCGGAGCGTCGATCCTGATTTGCGCGCCTTCTTTGAAGAATCCATCTTTACGGATAAAGAAAAACGGGCGGAAATCACCATGGCTTATTATGAGCGCTGCGCGGAGGTGATCCGCGCATCCGGGAAGAAGGTCATTCACCCCGTTTCCCCCGCACCGACGTTCTTGACCGCTGATTTCCCGGCAGGGACTATTCTGGATGAAAACATTCCGGAGGAGATACAATACCAGCTGATCGGGCTGACAGTGGCGTCCATGGATAGCTACGCATTTCCTGTGGGGGCCTCCCGGGAGGATACGGCCTATATTTTCAGCATCATTGTACCCCAAAAGGCAGCAGACCTTTCCGAAGCCGCGGGAGATGCAATACAGGTGACCTATGTGATGGCCTTTGATTCCGAACAGGCCGCCCAGCCGGACGCCTACACGCTGATCCGCGGGCAACTTGTGCCGCTTTCCGAGTTGCTTCCGGACACGGTTTACCGGGACAAGCAGTATACCGCCTTTAATGTGACCCAATATTTTTTTACAGACCTGGATACGCATATTGAGGCATTCCGGCAGCACAGGACAGATTTGTTCTTTAATGAAGATGTTCTGGAACGGATTCACAACGGCTATGCGTATCTCCGGGAAGCGGTAAAGGAAATATATTTGTACGGATGACGGTAGAAGATTATTGGAAAACGATGCCATGACTTAGAAAGCTCTACTCGACCAAATCATCGAAATAGAGCGCACTGTATCTCAAAAGCGAAATATTGAAGAGAAACTGACATATAAGCATAGGCCCCCACCTGAAAATTGGGTGGGGGCCTATGTCCGCGTGTGAGATGGATGTTTGCCTTCCTGGTGCGGATGATATTGGGAATAACTCGCCAAGACGCCCAAACATTGAAACATCCTCAATCAGTTGGATTCTGCGTTTGCCATTGGATTATTCGTTGTGATCAAATGATGGAATAATGCTCCGACCAGATTAGATGTGTTGAGGAAATGACAGGAGACAACTTTTGCACGTTTTGCTGTAAATGGTATGTTGTCATATATGTAATTTACATTGTTTTTGAGAGAGTCCATCAAGAGTTCCTGCTGACTGATTCCGCCTCCTATCACAAACAGTTCGGGATCAAAGATGGCTTGAATATTAAAAATGATTCTTGCCAGGCCTTGCGTGAATATATCGATTGCATCGAGCACACGTTCATCTCCTTGGCTGGCCATTTCAAAAATACGAACACCATTCAATTCGTCCGCCGAAATTCCTGTTCGCTGTTCAACCAAACGGTATAGGTTTGAAATACCATTCTGATAACCTACCGAATTGCGAATATCTGTAATATCACCATCTTTTTCTATAAAGCTGAACTCACCGGCAGATAAATGGCTGCCTTTATGAATGCGGCCATCCTTGACAAGGGCACCGCCTACGGCAGAACCCAACACCATTACCACCCCGTCCTTGCAATTTTTTAGATTCCCTTTCCAAAGTTCGGCTAAGGCGGCACATCGTGCATCGTTTTCCAACGAGACCCGCAAACCGTGTTTTGCCTCTAACATAGCTACCAGAGGCAAATTGTTTACATACCGTAGATTGCCGCCGGTTACGCAAACACCTTTAGCGCTATCGATGATTCCCGGAACACACATGGCAATTCCATCAATATTCTGTTTGTTCTGGCGGATAATGGCGTCCAAAACCGATAGATAGCTTTCCAAGCTGTCCATGGGCGTAGGTGTTTCTTGTATCTCTGAATAGTTTGCGTTTTCGTCCAAAAGCGCGTATTTTATGGCAGTTCCGCCAACATCAATAACGAGGTACCTCATTTGCAATTTCCCCTTGCGATTTGAAAAATGAACAATGAGCGGAAATATTACGGTTCAATTCCGCCAGAACGAATCACATCCCTATACCAATAGAAAGACTTCTTTGGTATGCGGCGCAAATCAAGCACGTCATGATCTGTTCGGTTAACATAAATGAATCCATACCTTTTGCGTATACCCTCATGTGTACTAATAAGATCAATTGCAGACCATGGGCAGTAACCAATAATTTTTACGCCATCTTCGGCGGCCATCTGCATCTGAATGATGTGCTTTCTTAAATAGCCAATTCGATAATCGTCAGCAATTTCTCCATTCTGGTCCACGGTATCGTAATCGCCCAATCCATTTTCTGTTACAAGAAGCGGCAACCGGTAACGTTCGTATATCGCACGTAAGGTAGTGCGAAATCCGACTGGGTCAATTTCCCAACCAAATTTAGTCTTGCCTAGATACGGATTGTCAACGCCTTCAAAGAATCCTGGTTCTGATGTTCCGGTTTGCTGATCTTGTTTCTGATTCGCTTTTGCAGAATCTGTTGGAGCCTGTACAGTTATCGTATTATAGTAGTTAAAGGCGATAAAGTCTGGCTTCGCGGACTTTAGAATTTCCATATCCCCAGGCAGCATGATCGGTGCAACGCCCTTGCGCTTCAGAATATTCAGTGCAAGCGGATTATAATCTCCGAGCACTGCCGCATCAAGATACAGCCAATTACGAAGAGCTTCAAAATCCTGCGCGGCAAGAATGTCTTCAGGTGCACAAGTGCGAGGGTAAATACAGCATATGTTTGGCGCAGGGCCAATCAACGCATCCGGCAGCAACTCATGACAAAGCTTCATTGCCTTTGCTTGCGCCAGCAGCATATGATGGCTTTGTTGATACAGTGTCTGCTGTGCGTCTTCATCTTTTCCCAACGTTCCCACGGCATCACCGAAGAGAACCATCATGTTTTGCTCATTTATGGTCAGCCAATATTTCACACGGTTACCAAAATGCTCAAATAGTGTTCGTGAATAGCGAACGAATGCGTCAATTGTTGACCGATTTCTCCATCCGCCTAATGCCTCTAAGGATGCCGGTAAATCAAAATGATACATTGTAACAATTGGCGTAATACCGTACTTTAAACAAGTGTCGATAACCTCACTGTAATGCTGGATTCCCAACGCATTCATAGAGCCAACTCCATCAGGATATATGCGCGTCCAGGCAATGGAGAATCGATAGGCTTTTAAGCCCATCTTTGCCATTAATGCAATGTCCTCACGAAAACGGTGATAATGGTCACTTGAAACAGTAAAGTCAGCGGTGCCCTCCGGGAGCTGCTTGACATCCTGAACAGACAACCCTTTTCCGTCTTCTTTCGATGCACCTTCGACTTGGTATGCAGAAGTAGAGGCTCCCCATAAGAAATCATCTCTTAATATCATAACGATACCCTATCGATTCCAAACTCCGAAATCCGGCCAACGTCTTGCCAATCGGTCTTCCACCGGAGGCAGGGGGGCGAGCTCTTTATGGGGCTCCAACTGATACCAGTAGGCCACGCTCGACCAATCATTTGCCTGATCGTTGTTATGTCCATGCTCAAACGTTACACGAATGGATTTCTGGAAATAAATCGGTTCCTCAATATGGAAACGGTACAAGCTCCATTTACCAAAGTGTTCCTGCGTATCGCTGGCAAGGGAGGTGCCAAAGTAGGGAGAATCATATTCACCGGTAGGAAAACACCAAGCGGAGTGAAAATAATCTTCTAATCCTGTCCCATGGATCGTAGGAGGCCAGCTTTCGCCGTCAATGAAAATCATGTCGTCACCTTCGACAAACCAGGGATGCTGCTGATTCGAAACATTGAAATTGTCAACATTCAACACCAGACCAACGTAGATACCTTTTCCTGTTGCCTCCAGCGCCACATAGTTTTCATCTCCGGTTAGGTTGCACCCTGGTAATTCTGCCGCAGCATTGCTGGGAGGCGTAGGCTGTGCAACAGGCGTACAAGGATTCTCCCTGTGCCAAGTTGCGTGGAATCTGCCCATATCAGCAGGAATCGGCTCATCGTACAATTCATAATCAACGTGATAGAAGAAACATTCGACAGGCATCTCACTTTGGTTAATGACCTGAATCCGAGCATGTGTGCCGAAAGGCATTGAGAAGAAGGAGTTCATGGCAGGACCGTAAGGACCGTTCGGACCGTTGCGTTTCAGCGTGATCATGCTGATGGGCAAGGAAACAAAATGCTTGCTCATTGCATGTCCGACACCAAAGAAATCTCCCAGGGGTGTACGTACGCTTGGGTTTGTTTCTCCATCCCAATACATCTCCAATACCAGCTTGCGAAGGAATTGCGGAGCCTGGCAAAAAGCTGTCATCCAGATATGCTTAATACAGCCGCAGCCTTCAATATCACAAAGAGTAGCAGCTTCGCCGGTTTCTATACGCACGAAATCCCTATTTGCGCCAGTGCGGTCATAGCTTGATTCGCGTCTCGAATGTACGCCATCCTTAATGATGGGCATTCCGCTTAGCGGACTGTTGGGGCTCCATGGGTTCATAATGATATCCTCCTATTGTTTAAAGTTATTACAGACATCGTGGATACTGTGTTCTGCCGTCAGGATTTCACCGCACCGGCAACAATACCTTTTTGAAAAGCTTCTGCGAAAATCAAGTAGATAATGAGGACCGGAATGGTGGCAATCGAAAGCCCGGCTCCAACAGTGCCCCAATCGACAGCATACTGTCCTTCAAAAGACATGATTCCATAGGTCAATGTTTTCTTTTGCGCATCATTGACAAAAGTCATTGCCAACATCAGTTCGTTCCAGGCGCTCAGAAATGTAAAAATTACAACTGTTGATATAGCTGGCTTTAACAGAGGAATAATAATGTGGAAAAATATCTGAAAAATGTTGCAACCGTCCAGGCATGCTGCTTCCTCCAACTCTCGGGGGATCGTACGGATAAAGCCGGACATGATGTATATTGCAAACGGAAGGCCGAATGCAATGTATGGCAAAATCAGCGCTAGCCGAGAATTCAGGAGACCAATTTTACCCAGCAATTTCATCAGCGGCAGCAGCGTTGCATGCATGGGGATCATATATCCAATCAGGAAAAGCCCGAAAACAGATTTCTGAAATTTCCATTCCATGCGCAGCATTGCGTATGCTGCCATACACGCCAGCAATGATACGAAGATGATCGTGACAACTGTGACGATGATGCTGTTTTTTAGATATACCCCGATATTTCCTGTTGAAAAGGCTTTTACATAGTTTTCAAAATGGAGCGTCTTGGGGAGTCCTGCAATATTGCCTCCGTAGATTTCGTTATTGCTTTTTAGCGAAAAGGTGAGCATCCAGTAAAAGGGAAAGATTTGCACTACCGCTACGATCATTAAGATGGCCGTCAATACAATATAACTGGGAGACGTTTTGCTTTTTGCTGCTTCTCTCTGCTTCATTCCGTTTTCCCTCCTCGACGACTATCAACGGTTGCTGAATCATTCCCAAATGCTTTCTGCAAAAACCAGCGGGATATCAGGGTGAAGATGATGCATTCAAGGACAATAAACACCGCAATGGCACTGCCATATCCGTACTGATTCTTCATAAAGATACTGGTATACATCAATGTTCCGGGCACTTCTGTAGCATGAAGCGGACCGCCGTTTGTCATAACATATACCAGGTCAAACACTTTCAGCGAGCCAACAATGGCAAATGTCACGCAAACAATGATCATGTCTTTTATCATCGGTATGGTCACCCAAATACATCTTTGCAGATAAGAAGCGCCATCAAGACTTGCTGCTTCCAATAATTCATCCGGTACACCTGTAATTGCGAAATACATCATAAGCATATGGTTGCCGATATACTGCCAAACGATGGGGATAAATACGGCCATCAGTGCTGTATTCGTATCTCCCAGCCATTCCCGCTGCCAGCTTTCCAGCCCGATGAGGGCCAGAAAACTGTTCAGCAAGCCATAAGAAGGATGGTAGATTTTTTTCCACAATTCGGCGATAATTACCGTTGATACAATTGCCGGCAGGAAAAAGACCGTGCGATAGAATTTCTCCTGTTTCCTGACCTTCGGATGGGTGATTGCCAGAGCCAGAATCAAAGATAGCGTCAACTGGACGAACACGGACAAAAAAGCCAGAATAAACGAATTGAGTAACGCATCGATAAAACCATCTTTGTTACCAACAAAGAGCTTCACATAGTTTTGAAAACCGATAAACTTTGCATCACCGACGCCATTCCAGTCTAACAGACTGTAATATCCAGACATAATAACCGGGTATATCGCAAAAATCGTGTATACAAGCAACGCCGGTAAAATGAAGACTGCGATGGCCCGTTTGTCGGACATGACTTTTCTCATTGGATCACTTCTTTCCTTTCTGTCCGTGCTGTTCCGTTGCAACCGTGAACTACATTATTTTGTATTGATCTGCTGCAGCTGTGCTGCAAATTCTTCGGCAGTAGTTTGATTGAGCATCAGCATGGAGACCAGGTTCATGTAATCCACGGCTACATCACTGTCAAAGAAGAAGTCCCAGCCAGACATAAACCTGGTTGCGGCAGAAGCCTCGTCAAGAGCCTGCTGGAAGAGCTCACTGTTGGTCTGAACGTTATCCAGCTTCCAAACGGATAAGCCTAAGCCGTTTTCAAAGCAGTAGGCAGAAAGCTTTTGGCTCATGAACAAAACAAATTCGGCTGCTTCTTTGGGGTGCTCACAATTAGGATTGACTGCAAAGTACTCGTAAGGACCTGCTTGCATAACGACTTCTGTTGTGTCCTTATTGCTGGGGAAGCGAATGATTTTAACTTTTCCTTTTACTGCCGCGGATTCGTCCTCATATGTAGCCAGCCCCCAGGTACCGCAAATAGCCATTGCGGCAGTTCCCTGAGCAAATTCCGCAGCGCCTTCGGTGAAGGTCAAACCAGACACGCCCTTAGAGAAGGAACCAATCTTTGCCAATTCCAGCAGAATACTGGAAGCTTTGACGGTGGCCTCACTGTCAAAAGAAGCTTCTCTGTTGATGGCCTTCATACAGTAGTCGTAGCCGCCTTCACTTAGCATCATCGGCTCGAATAGCTGAATAGCCTGCCACAGCTCTTTGTTGCCCATTGCAATAGCGGTGACACCCTGCTCGCTAAATTTACGGCATACTTCGATCATTTCATCCCAGGTGGTGGGATAGTCAATGTTGTATTTTTCAAACAGTTCGGTGTTACAGTAAATACCGTTTACATGCATATTGAAAGGAACACCATAAATTTTGCCGTCAACAGAGGCGGTCTCGATGACACCGTCATTCAGGTTATCCAGCTTGCCATCCAGATAAGTATTCAGTTCCAGCAGCTTTCCGGCATCAATATAAGGCTGTGCGAAAGCACCCTTACTCATTAGGAATACATCAGGTGCTTCTCCGGAGGACAGTGCCGTTTTGATTTTGGTCTTGTACGAGCCGGAAGTTGATGTTGTGTGATCAACAACGATTTTGACGTTGGGGTGTTCCTTCTCCCATTCGGCAAGTGCATAGGATACCGCAGCTGCAGTGGGCTCCGTTCCGGCATCTGCCCAGCCATCCCAATAGGTCAGCGTGATGGTATCATCTGTGTCTGCTGTGCCGGCCTTGGTGGACTGCTGACAACCGGACAGCATCAGAATCAGCATACATACCGCGAGCAACGTACTTGTGAGCTTTTTCATAATTTGTACCTCCTTGATATTTGCAAACTCTTATGAGACGTCATTATAAAAATGACACACGTGTCTCATTTCTGAATTAAACTTATCACAATGAGACACGTGTGTCAATATTCATTTTGCGCGAACATTATTTTTTGTAAATTACTACTAAAAAGAAGAATGCTTTTTTGTATAATAACCAAATCAGGGCGCCGATGTATACGAAGCACATACGCCGTTTAATATCAATTCTATGACAGCATATAGTATTTCTTGGCCGTAACCATACTCTTGCAGATAGTTCTCTTCTCGAACGACAATGCGCTGTGCAACGCCGAGAAGGGTATTGCCAATTGCGAGTTCCAGCATGTTGATGTCGATATCACTTCGAATACTTCCGTCTTTGACACCTATGGACAAGATGTCCATCAGCATTTTGCGATCATGGCGCTGCCGATTGAATTCTATGAATTTGTGAGCCTCTGGAGTATCCGGATAATCGCCTATAAACAGGTGGTCAAATTCACTAAGAAATTTCAAATAGCGCCTCTTTTCCACCATAATACCGACTAAGTCATTGGTGTAAGCACATAGTATTTCAAAACCGGTTTTGTTAACTCCGTAGGTATCTAGAGGTTTAATGTCAAAGAGTTCATGTAAGCACTTATCAGCTACAAAAAAAGCCAAAGACTCCCGTGAATCAAACATTCTATACAGGGTACTGCGGCTAATTGATGCGCGTTCAGCAATTTCTTTCATCTCTGTTGCGACCAGTCCTTGTGTCAAGAACAGTTCCTCAGCAACTTCAATAACAGTTTGCTTTTTTATAGCCATTTTGTTTTCGTTCAATGAAAACATCCCCTCTCTCCGAAAATAATCAAGCAATCGCTCTATTCCTGATTGTTTCGCTGCTTTTTATTAGAATATCATTACAGCGTTTTTTTTGCAACTGTTTTCGAATACCAGTTAACAGAAAGAATTTTTGGCGGGCACGGATTTGCTTCACACTCACGTCAATTCTACTGTCCTGTGATTTCAGTATAGATCCACAAGCCTCAAGAGTATGGTATACCCCTAATTTAGAATGCGGAATAATATAAGAAAAACCTTGCACAACGAAAATCGGACGGCATCTCCATGGTCCTGGAGGCCA
>OQWM01002450.1_pt1 | contig 12593 bp, 10 predicted proteins | sample 1691531 | NCBI WGS metagenome assembly OQWM01 (sample SAMN03418257, study PRJEB22391) | human gut metagenome | biome: human-gut; feature: organic feature; material: feces | host: Homo sapiens | place: Tanzania | collected 2013-01 | reverse complement strand
TATATAAAAGAAAAATCGCGCCGATGTTTCAAAAAAACATTGCGTGGGCAAATTTGGCAATGGAAACGAGCAAAAACGAGACTAAAAAGAATATAAGCAAGGCAAAAAAGATATACAACGTCGTGTCAACGGTCGTTGTGGCTTTGATATTCGTGTTTTTGGTTGCGCTCGTTGCACTTATGCTCGTTCAAAAGAAAAACGGCGGCGAAACGGAGATTTTCGGCTATTATGTGTTCGACGTACTCACCGACAGTATGAGCGGCACGATAGAAAAAGGCGAAGTGATCGTTTCAAAGAAAGCCGAAAACAAATACGCCTTGAAAGTGGGGGATATCATCACGTTCACCGCACCGAGCGGAGTGCTTAAAGGCTACAACGAAACGCACAGGATCGTCGAGATTATCTTGGACGAAGACGGCAACGTTCAGTATTACAAAACGGCAGGAGACAAACTCTACAACGGCTCCGTTAAGGTTGACGACTGGCAACTTCCGCCCGAAAACGTCAAGGCGATATTCGTCAGAAAGTCGGCGTTTATCGGCGGACTGAAATCCTTTTTGTCGCACTGGTACGGGTACGTCGTGATAGTGGTTGTGCCGATGTGTCTTGTGTTCGCGCTTGTGATAGCGGGCTTCGTGAGAGACAGACTTGCGCTTGAAAAAGAAAAAACGCCCAAAACCACGCTTGACGATTTGAGCGACGAAGAAAAGAAAAAACTATTGGAACTTGTCGATAAAAACGACGAAACCGACGACGATAAAAATAACTAAAAAACGCAAAACCGCACTGAAAAGTGCGGTTTTCACTTGTTTTAATCGAGATTTCATATTTGTTTAACAATAATATTTTACAATTCAATCGTAAAAAAGGAAGCGTGACAAAAAATAATTTTTTTGCGGTATCTAAACGGCTTTGTCCGTTTTACATATCGTTTTTTTCGCTTGACGACGTAAGGGACGAACGCATTTTTTATTGCGTTTTTTGTCCGCATATGGTAAAATAAACAGACTTATATAAATATATATGGGGAGAACGTTATGCTCGCAAAAATTTTAAGTTACGCTTTGGACGGATTGACCGGATACGCAGTGGACGTCGAGATCGACATCAACAGCGGTTTGCCCGGCTACGATATGGTGGGGCTTGCTTCCACGGCAACGAAAGAAAGCAAGGAAAGAGTGCGCTCTGCAATCAAGAACAGCGGATTTCAATATCCCGCAAAACGCATCATCGTCAATCTTGCGCCTGCCGACACGAAAAAAGAAGGTCCGACGTTCGATTTACCCGTTGCGCTCGGAATAATGGCGGCGACGGGACAGATAGAAAGCAAGGCGTACAAGCAATACGTGATTATCGGCGAGTTGTCGCTTGACGGCGAACTTCGTCACGTAAACGGCATAATGCCGCTTCTTATATCCGCAATGCAGTCGGGGCACAGAAAGTTTATAATTCCTGCCGCAAACGCAAGAGAAGCAAGTTTCATAGAAGGCATAGACGTGTACGCGCTGAACAACCTTCGTGAAGTCGTTGAAATGCTTTCGGGCGTAGTGTTCGAGAAAGTGCCGACTTCCACGTACGAGAGCGCGTGCGTATCTCACGGCTACGGCGTGGATTTTGCAGACGTAAAAGGGCAGAGCGTTGCAAAGCGCGCGCTTGAAATTGCCGTTGCAGGCGGACACAACGCACTTATGATAGGTCCGCCCGGAGCGGGAAAAACGATGCTTGCCAAATGCGTCCCGACGATTATGCCCGAGATGACGTTTGAAGAAGCGGTGGAAGTGACAAAAATACATTCCGTCGCAGGCATACTCGATTCTGACGTCGGCATAGTGACGACGAGACCGTTCAGAACGCCGCATCACACGACGACCGTGCCTGCGCTGATAGGCGGCGGAGCGAAAGCGAGACCGGGTGAGGTGAGCCTTGCAAATCACGGCGTTTTGTTCCTTGACGAGATGCCCGAATATTCCCGTCACGCACTTGAAACTTTGCGCCAACCGCTCGAAGACAGAAAAGTGACGGTTGCAAGAGTGCAACAAACCACCGAATATCCTGCAAATTTCATGCTGATTGCAAGCATGAACCCGTGTCCTTGCGGCAACTACGGCTCAAAAAATCAGATATGCCGTTGCACGCCGTCGCAGATACACAATTACGTGTCAAAACTCAGCGGTCCTTTGATGGACAGAATAGATTTGCAAATCGAAGTGGACAATATCTCTTACGACGAATTGCGCTTTCAAAAGAGCGGCGAGACGAGCGCGCAGATAAAAGAGCGTATCAACCGCGTGCGTGCTATTCAACGCAAGAGATTTGAAAAAGACGGCATACTCACAAACGCCGAAATGGGTGCGAAAGAACTCAACAAATATTGCGTGATCGACAAAGATTGCGAGAGACTTTTGCAAAAGGCGTTTGAAAAACTCAATCTGAGCGCACGCGGCACGACGCGCATACTCAAAGTGGCAAGAACAATTGCCGACATAGAAGGCAGTGAAAACATTTTGCCTGCGCATATCGGCGAAGCGATACAATACAGGGGACTTGACAGGAAGTATCATTGACGGGGAGAGATATGGACGAAAGAAAGAAAATTTTGCTTGCGTTGCAAAGCGTGAGCGAATTGTCAAATAAAAAACGAACGGCACTTCTCGACGAGTTTGAAGATGCAACGGAACTTGCAAGCGAAAGCGGCAGACGCGCGGTTTTCAAAACGCTCGGGGACGAACACGCAACGGAGTTTTTCAAACTTCTCGATAGAGCCGACGAACTTGCGGCAGAACTTGAAAAACGAGATTTGAAATTCATCACGAGATACGACGACGAGTATCCCGAAAAGTTGCTCGACATATACGACGCGCCGACGGGATTGTTTGCAAAAGGCAATCTCGACGCACTGAGAGCAAAGAGCATTGCGGTTGTCGGAACGAGACGTCCCACGAGATACGGCGCAAAGGTCGCGGACGAGTTTTCAAGAGAATTCGCAAAAGCGGGGCTTACGGTTATTTCGGGATTTGCAAGGGGTGTAGACAGCATAGCGCACCTTGCTTGCGTAAATCAGTCGAAGCCGACGGTTGCGGTGTTTGCTTCGGGGCTTGACGTCGTGTATCCTGCCGAGCATCGTTCGCTTCTTGAAAGCGTGCTTGCCAACGGCGGTTTGGTCGTCACGGAATATCCGCTCGGCACAAAACCGCTTCAATATCACTTTCCCGAGCGCAATCGCATAGTCAGCGGACTTGCAGACGCGGTGTTTCTTCCGCAAGCGGCAAAAAAGAGCGGCTCGCTCATCACGATGAGACTTGCAATCGAGCAAGGAAGAGACATTTTTGCGGTGCCCGGAAACGTGTACGACGAAGAAAGCGCGGGCGGAAACGAATTGCTTAGAGAAATGCCGCACGCACTCGTCATATCGCCCGAAGACGTGCTTGACCAGATGGGCGTGCGAAGAGAAGAAAAAGTCGAGAAAACAATCGAACTGTCCATAGTGCAAACCGAGATACTCGACGCGTTGCACGACGGCGAAAGGCATTTTGAAGAACTAATCGAAGTCACGGGACTTAGCGTGAGCGAACTTACGAGCGTGCTTTTCGACCTTGAAATCGAAGGTTTGATTTTCAAAGGCGCAGGCAATTTCTATTCGCTTGCGTGAGTGTAAAAAACGGAACGAAGCGGCATAAAACGCTCGCAAAAGCGGCGTTGAAACGCGCCGAAAACGAAAATAGATAATAAAGCGGGGCTTTGCCCCAAGGAGATAGAATGAAACAACTCATCATTGTTGAGTCACCGCACAAAGCCAAGACGATACAGAAGTATCTCGGCAACGACGCGGCGGTGCTTGCATCCAAAGGACACGTTTGCGATTTGCCTGCGCGTTCTTTGGGTATCGACGTCGACAACGGTTTCAAGCCTCAATACATCGTCACGCCGGACAAGGAAGCAACCATAAAACAACTCTCTCAAGCGGTGAAGAAATACGACAAAGTGTATCTCGCAACCGACCCGGACCGCGAAGGAGAAGCAATATCGTGGCACCTTAAAAACACGCTCGGAGTGACGGGCGACAAAGTGCGTATCGAGTTCAACGAAATATCGCCCAAAGCAGTGCGTGCGGCTATGGAAAATCCGAGAGAAATCAACATGGATCTCGTCAACAGCCAGCAAGCAAGAAGAGTGCTTGACAGACTTGTGGGTTACAAAATATCCCCGATTCTTTCAAGAAAACTCAAGCCCAGTCTTTCTGCAGGACGCGTGCAATCGGCGGCGCTTAAAATGATTGTGGACAGAGAAAAGGAAATCCGCGACTTCAAGCCCGAAGAGTATTGGTCGATAAGCGCGCTTTTGCTCAAAGACGGAGCAAAGAAGACGAAAGCAAACCTTTTCAACGCCGCACTCAACGACAAAAACGGCGAGAAAGTGAAACCAAACAATGCCGACGACGCATACGCGATAGCGGACCTTATGCGCAAGTGCGATTATCGTGTGGACGAAGTGAAAAAGAGCGTATCTACGTCAAAACCCGCTCCGCCGTTTACAACGAGCACGATGCAGCAGGAAGCGAGCCACAAACTCAACATGACCGCCGAACGCACGTCGAGAGTCGCGCAACAACTCTACGAAGGCGTTGACATCGAAGGAGAAGGACAGCACGCACTTATCACGTATATCCGTACCGACAGCGTGCGTATCTCTCCCGATTTTGCAAAAATCGCGCTTTCGTTCATCGCAAAGAATTACGGTGAAGAATTCGCGCCCAAGACGCAGAATATCTACAAAACCAGCGAGAACGCACAGGACGCGCACGAAGCAATCAGACCTATCGATTTGAACCGCACGCCGAAGTCTCTTGAAGGGAAAATGGACAGAGACGCGTTCAGACTCTACAAACTCATATACGAGCGTTTTATGGCGTCTCAAATGACTCCTGCACAGTACAACACGATGAGAGTCCACATTCTCGGCGAATGCGGCAACGAAAAACTCGGTTTCGTCGTAAGGGGCAAGAGCGTCAAATTCAAGGGCTTTACCGCCGTGTATTCCGCTACGGTGGAAGAGAGCGACGACGACAACAAAGAACTTGACACGATGCCCGATCTCAACCGGGACGAACATCTCAATCTCGACGACGTGAGTTGCGAGCAAAAATTCACGAAACCGCCGGCGAGATACAACGACGCAACGCTTGTCAAAGCACTCGAAGAAAACGGCATCGGTCGTCCGAGCACGTACGCCAGCATCATATCCGTGCTTGCAAAACGCGATTACACCGAAAAGGTGCAGAAAGCGATTGCGCCCACGCAACTAGGCGAAGCGGTGTGCGAGTATATGGAGAAGAATTTCCCCGACATAATGAACCTGAATTTCACGGCTCGTCTGGAAGGCGCACTCGACAAAGTGGCGGACGGAGAGCAAGCGTGGCAGGAACTTATCGGAGCGTTCTATCCGCGACTTATGAAATTCGTGGAGCGCGCGGCAAAGAGCGGCGGCGGAAGTTATATGCCCGACGAAGAAAGCGACGTGATTTGCGACAAATGCGGAGCGAAAATGGTCGTTCGCCACGGCAAATACGGTCCGTTCCTTGCTTGCCCGAATTATCCCAAGTGCAAGAACATCAAGAAAATCGTCGAAGTGGTCGGCAAATGCCCCAAGTGCGGCGGAGACGTCAGCAAACGCGTGTCCAAAGCAGGCAAAACGTTCTACGGATGCACCAATTATCCCAAGTGCGACTTCATCAGTTGGGACGTGCCCGCGCCGTATTTCTGCCCCGAATGTGCGTCCACTATGAAAGTGGTCAAACGCGACGACAAGACGTATTACGTCTGCACGAATCACAACTGCAAACACAGAGAACTCGTCAAAGACGAAAGCGAACAGAATCAATAAAAACGAACGATGAGCGAGAAACGACTTGTAAAAATCATAGGCGGCGGGCTTGCCGGATGCGAATGTGCATTGCAACTTCTCGAGCGCGGATACGCGGTGAAGATGTACGAGATGCGTCCTGCTCGCACCACCGGAGCGCACAAAACGGAAAACCTTGCCGAACTCGTGTGTTCCAACTCGCTCAAATCGTCCGAGCCTTGCACGGCTTCGGGGCTTCTCAAAGAAGAACTCGACCTTTTGGGATGCAGACTTTTGCCACTTGCAAGAGAGAATGCCGTGCCGTCGGGCAGCGCATTGTCGGTGGAAAGAGAAGGTTTTTCAAAGTCGGTTGAAAATGCGTTGAACGCATATCCCGATTTCACTCTCGTGAGAGAAGAAGTCACCAGTCTTGACGAAGACGTTCCCACTGTGATTGCGACGGGACCGCTCACATCCGACTCGCTTGCAAAAGTCGTCGGAGAACTCACGGGAAAAGACAGACTGTTTTTCTACGACGCAATTGCTCCTATCGTGGAGTTTGACAGCATAGATATGTCGAAAGCGTATTTCGGCGGAAGATACGGCAAAGGCGGAGAAGATTATCTCAATTTGCCCATGCAAAAAGACGAATACGAAGCGTTTTACAACGAACTCGTCAACGCCCAAACCGTCCTATTGCACGACTTTGAAAAGAGCGAACTTTTCGACGGTTGCATGCCCATAGAAGAGATGGCGAAGCGCGGAAGCGACACCATTCGTTTCGGTCCGCTCAAACCCGTCGGACTTCGCAATCCCCACACGGGCGAAAAAGCGTACGCTGTCGTGCAGTTGAGAAAAGAAAACGTTGCAGGAGATTGTTACAATCTTGTTGGCTTTCAAACGAATCTCACCTATGGTGAGCAAAAGAGAGTTTTTCGCATGATTCCCGCTCTTCACGACGCCGAATTCGTAAGATACGGCATAATGCACCGCAACACCTACATAAACGCTCCGGGCGTTATTGACGAGACGTTCAGAGTCAAAGGCGACAGACCGCTTTATATAGCAGGGCAATTGTCGGGTGTCGAAGGTTACGTCGAGAGCATAATGAGCGGTATGATTGCAGGAATCGCGCTTGCAAAAGAACTCGACGGCGACAGATTGCAAGTGCCTGCCGACGTGACGATAATCGGCTCGCTTTGCAGATACGTATCCACTCGTGCGCTTGATTTCAAGCCTATGAACGCCAACTTCGGCATATTGCCGTCGATTACGGGATTCAGAGACAAACAAAAACGCAAACAGGCGTATCACGACAGGTCGATAGACGCTATAAAAAATCAAAAATAAGGTTACCATATGAGCATTATTGCTCGCAGAATATGCCGATAGATTATCGGAAAACGGAAGTGAAAGGCACTTCACAAAGATAAGGAGAACACAATGATAGAATTTCGCGGAACTACAATTTGCGCCGTGAGAAGAAACGGCGAAACCGCAGTTGCGGGCGACGGTCAGGTCACGATGGGCGAAAGCGTCATCATGAAAGGCAACGCCGTCAAAGTGAAACGTATTTACAACGAAAAAGTGGTGGTCGGCTTTGCAGGTTCGGTCTCGGACGCGTTTGCGTTGTCCGAAAGATTTGAAGCAATGCTTCAAAAATATAGCGGCAATCTTATGAGAGCGGCTGTCGAACTTGCGGAACTTTGGAGAAACGACAAGGGCGGCAGGAAACTCGAAGCGTTGCTCATTGCCGCAGACCACAATAGCATTTACGTGATTTCGGGCACCGGTGAAGTCATCGAACCCGAAAACGGAATCGTGGCAATCGGCAGCGGCGGAAACTATGCGCTCGCGGCGGCTCGCGCACTTGCGGACGCAACCGATTTGAGCGCAAAGGAAATCGCAACTCGCGCACTCAAAATCGCAAGCGAGATTTGCGTGTACACCAACGACCATATCACCGTCGAAACAGTGTGACAGGAGGCTTTTTATGGACAACAACGTTATGACTCCGAAACAAATAGTCGCTGAACTCGATAGATACATCATCGGTCAGCACGACGCAAAAGTGGCAGTGGCTATCGCTCTTCGCAACAGATACAGAAGAAGCAAACTTCCCGAAGAAATGAGAGAAGAAATCACGCCGAAAAACATCATCATGAAAGGCCCGACGGGCGTAGGTAAGACGGAAATCGCAAGAAGACTCGCAAAAGTGGTCAAAGCGCCTTTCGTGAAAGTGGAAGCGACGAAATTCACCGAAGTTGGCTACGTCGGCAGAGATGTGGAAAGTATCATTCGCGACCTTGTGGAAGTTTCAATCCGTCTCGTCAAAGACGAGAAATTCAAAGAAGTCATGCCCAAGGCGACGGAAATTGCGGAGAACAAACTCTGCGAAATCTTGCTCCCCATCCGCAAAAACGCGGCAGGTACGACGGACAAGAGCGACGCGCAACTTCGCGAAGAACTCTTGCAGGAAATCCGCGCAGGACACCTTGACGGCATCACGATCGAGATGGAAATCCGTCAACAGCCCAAGCCCATTCAGTTGCAACCCGGCAACGCTCCCGGCAACGAAATCGATCTCGGTTCTATCTTTGGCGGCATGATGGGCAAAGCACCCGTGAAAAAGAGAAAGCTCACCGTCAAGCAGGCTATGGAGTTTATGGTCAATCAGGAAGCGGAAAAGATGGTTGATCAGGACGCAATCACGCAAGAAGCACTGCAAAGAGCGGAGCAGGACGGCGTGGTGTTCCTTGACGAAATCGACAAAATCGCAACCAACGACAACGGACAACAAGGTCACGACGTATCCCGCGAAGGCGTGCAAAGAGACATTTTGCCTATCGTTGAAGGAAGCACCGTTCAGACCAAATACGGCGCAATCCGCACGGACTTCATTTTGTTCATTGCCGCGGGCGCGTTCCACATCTCGCGCATGGAAGACCTTATCCCCGAACTTCAGGGCAGATTCCCCATCCGCGTGGAACTCGACAATCTCACGAAAGACGATTTCGTGCGTATTCTCACCGAGCCCGACAACGCCGTGCTGAAGCAATACAAAGAACTTCTCGGCGTGGACGGCGTATCTCTCAACTTTTCGGACGAAGCGATTGATGAGATTGCGAGAGTGGCGTTTGAAGAGAACGAAAACAGTGAAAATCTCGGCGCACGCAGACTGCACGCCGTGCTCGAATCATTGCTCAAAGACGTGCTTTACGAAGCGGACGACAACGTGACGAAGGAAATCAACATCGACAAGGCGTACGTCGAAGCACACCTTAGCGCAAATCTCAAAGAAAGAAATCTCAGACGTTATATTATCTGATACGAAAGGTATCGGAAACGAAATAAGAAGGACAAAGATGATAAACATACCCAAGGGCACAAAGGACATGTTGCCGCAAGAAGCATACAAATGGCATTACGTCGAAGGCGTCGCAAGAGAAGTGGCGAGCGAATTCGGATTCAAAGAAATCCGCACGCCCATGTTCGAGCATACCGAACTTTTCCTTCGCGGAGTGGGTGAAACCACTGACATCGTGACGAAGGAAATGTATACTTTCGACGACAAGGGCGGAAGAAGCATGACGCTTCGCCCCGAAGGCACGGCAGGCGTTGCGCGTTGCTTTATCGAAAACGGTTTGCATCAGGGCGTTATGCCTATGAAAGCGTATTACATCGCAAGCATTTTCCGCTATGAGAAACCGCAAAACGGCAGACTTCGTGAACACCATCAATTCGGAGTGGAATGCTACGGAAGCGATTCTCCGGCCGCAGACGCGGAAGTCATTTCGCTTGTTTCGACTTTCTTGAGAAGAGTCGGACTTAAAGAACTCGAACTCAACATAAACAGCATCGGTTGTCCCAAGTGCCGCGCAGAATACAACAAGGCTTTGAAAGAGTACATAGGCGCAAATTTACACCTTATGTGCGGTCAATGCCAGGCGAGATTTGACAAAAATCCGCTTCGTATTCTCGACTGCAAGGAAGAAAAGTGCAAAGAAATCGTGAAGAACGCTCCGAGAATAACGGATTATCTTTGCGACGATTGCAAAGCGCACTTTGAAAAGGTGCAAGAGATATTGACGTCTCTCGGCATCTCGTTCAAGGTCAATCCCGGCATCGTGCGCGGTCTCGATTATTACACACGCACCGTCTTCGAGTTTATATCCACCGATATAGGCGCGCAAGGCACGGTTTGCGGCGGCGGAAGATACAACAATCTCGTCGAAGAAGTCGGCGGAAAGCCCACTCCCGCAGTCGGATTCGGTCTCGGTCTTGAAAGATTGCTTCTCGTTCTTGAAAACACGAACAATCTCAAAGCGGAAGAAGAGACTATGGACGTGTATATTGCGCCACTCGGCGAAAAAGCGCAGGATTTTGCAAGAAAACTCGTCAGAGACCTTCGCAACGCAGGCGTGAAAGCCGAGACGGACATTATGGACAGGGGCGTAAAGGCGCAGATGAAATACGCAGACCGCACCGGAGTTAAGAACGTGGTTGTAATCGGCGACGAAGAACTTGCAGCCGGCGTCGTCAACGTCAAGGATATGAAAATCGGAACGACCGAACAGGTCGAAATCGCAAAACTTTGCGAATATTTTGCAAAATGACCGAACGCGGAGTAGTTTCAAAAATCAAAGGCAATAAAGCAACGGTGCAATTCGAGCGTCACAGCGCGTGCGACAAATGCCATATGTGCGCCGTCACGAAAGACACCATGAAAGTCGAAGTGACGCTTGACAACACGCTCGGCGCAAACGTGGGCGACTTTGTGGAAGTGGAAATGGGCGAAAGATACGTGCTTACGGCGGCGGCTATCGTCTACGTCATTCCGCTCGTCCTAATCGGCGTCGGCATAGGCGTTGGAACGCTCATAAACGAACTTGCGCAGGTGCTTATGGCTCTCGGCGGACTTATAATAGGCTTTGCGATTGCGATTCTTCTCGACAAATTCGTCATACGCAAGAAGAAAGGTTTCAGTCCGCACATGAAGAGCATTTGTCCTGCAACCGCGCAAGATTATATCGAAAACAACAAACAATAAAATCAGGAGTTTATTATGGAACTTATCTTAAATAATAACAATTTTGACGAAACAATCAAAAACGGCGTCGTTTTGGTGGATTTCTGGGCAACGTGGTGCGGACCTTGCAAAATGCTTGCTCCCAACGTTGAAGAAATCGCAAAAGAATACGAAGGCAGAGCGGTCGTGGGAAAGGTCGACGTTGACGAAAATCCCGATCTTGCCGAGCGTTTCGGCATTATGTCGATTCCCGCGCTTTTCGTTTTCGTGAACGGCGAAGTGAAAGAAAAACTCATCGGCTATCGCCTTAAAATGCAAATAGCAGAAGTGCTTGACAAATACTGCTGAAAAAGCAAAACCGAGAAAGGAAGATTTACGAATGATAGACCTTAAAAGTATAAAAGAAGCGGACGGCGAATTGTACGAGTCGATGCTCAAAGAATTTGAACGTCAGCAACACAATCTCGAACTCATCGCAAGCGAAAACATCGTTTCCGAAGCAGTTTTGGCGGCGGCAGGAACTTTCTACACCAACAAGTATGCGGAAGGTTATCCCGGCAAACGCTATTACGGCGGTTGCGAATACGTTGACATTGCAGAAAATCTTGCAATAGAGCGTGCGAAGCAACTTTTCGGTGTGAAATACGCAAACGTACAACCGCATTGCGGTTCAAACGCAAACTTTGCCGCATACTACGCGCTTTTGAAGAGCGGAGACACCATTCTCGGCATGACGCTTGCCGACGGCGGACATCTTACGCACGGCGCAAAAGTGAATATGAGCGGCAAGTTGTTCAACTGCGTCGGATACGGCATAGATCCCGTGACCGAGCGCATAGACTACGACAAGGTGCGTGAAATAGCATTAGAATGCAAGCCGCAACTCATCGTCTGCGGCGCAAGCGCGTATCCCAGAGAAATAGATTATAAGCGTTTCAGAGAGATTGCAGACGAAGTGGGCGCATACCTTATGGCGGACATTGCGCACGTTGCGGGACTTATCGTCGCAGGCGTGCATCAAAGCCCCGTCGGATACGCGCACGTCATCACGTCTACAACGCACAAGACTTTGCGCGGTCCGCGCGGCGGTCTCATTATGTGCGACGACGAAGAGATTGCAAAACGCATAAACAAGGCGGTTTTCCCCGGAAGTCAGGGCGGTCCGCTTATGCACATAATCGCGGCAAAGGCGGTCGCTTTCTGGCGTACGGATGAGCGGGCGCAAAGCGTGCTGGATGGCGGAAGCATCAGGCAGGATGACGCGGTATGGCTTCCGCTTCAGGATACAAGCGAGGTCGGCACAACGCTGCGCAGATTGATGTGCGGCATCATCAAGGATGTACTGGAAGGGAAAAATACGCCCGCCGACGCGCTCCGGCTGGCACAGGCGGCACTGGATGGGATGAAATAGGCGGATTTCACACGGTTTTTTCGGAAAAACAGAAAATTTCTCTTGCATAAACGCCGCTCGCCGTGTTATAATCTCCTTTGTATGAAACGGGCGCTCCGCTGCTGACAAAGTCGCGTCACGCATGAACGCCTATGATGAAAGGAGAAAACACTCATGAGCGAAATCATCCGTGCGATCGAAAGCGAGCAGCTCAAGAAAGATCTTCCCAAGTTCAACGTGGGCGATACCCTGCGTGTTATGGTGAAGGTTGTTGAGGGCGGACGCGAGCGTCTTCAGGCGTTCGAGGGTGTTGTGATCGCCATGCGCAATGGCGGC
>OQWM01002448.1_pt1 | contig 12598 bp, 14 predicted proteins | sample 1691531 | NCBI WGS metagenome assembly OQWM01 (sample SAMN03418257, study PRJEB22391) | human gut metagenome | biome: human-gut; feature: organic feature; material: feces | host: Homo sapiens | place: Tanzania | collected 2013-01 | reverse complement strand
AGTCCATCAGAGGCATCCACCAGAGAGCGTAGTTCCTCTCCCGAGAATGCGGGAATCAGGGGAACTCCACCAGCCTGATAAATGGAATCGGCATAATTCTTGTGAACACGAATCTGATCAATATTTCCATTGACAGGATCTGGCTCTCGCGAAGGGGTGACAAGGATCAAAGGTTTGTTTTTCATATTCATATCTGCCGACTTCAGTTCTTATAGTCTTTCCATTCGTTATGTATGAACTGATATAACATCCAGCATGCAAAACCGGCGATGACGATAAGCACGGTTGGGACAATAATATCCATAATACTCATTTGAAAAGTCCTCCTTAAGATAATCAAGCTCTGAACAGGTTTGTGCAGGGAGCGTTCTTATCAAGCTTCGTGCCGATGAAGAGAACAATCCCGGAAAGAACCATGCCCCAAAGGATCGCAGGCATGCTAAGAAACACAAATCCCGCCAAATCCATCGCTACGGCAAAACCACCGCCGCAGGCGATTGCAGCAACTGCAGCCTTATAGGACTTCCGGCCTCTTCCAAACATGGCATAAAGCATAGGAATAAAGCAGCCGCCGACGTATGCAGTTGCGCAGAAATTCCAGACAGACATGATATTGGGAATCAGAATAGCCATTGCAAGGCCGGCAAAACCCATGAAGAGGACTGCATATTTCGTAGTTTTCAGCATTTGCTCATCCGTTGCCTTCGGGTTTATAAATGTTTTGTAGATATCATTGGTGAAGTTACCGGCAGCAGTCAACATATAAGAGTCCGAAGTGGACATAATTGCGGCCATCAGCGCAACAAGGACAAGACCCTTGAGGCCGGTGGGCAAATAAGTGAGCAGCAGCGTTGCAAAGACCTTGTCCTGACCGAGATCGGACGGCAGCAGCACGCGACCGCAAAGGCCGAGGGTCATATTGGTAATTGCAAAGCAGAGCCAGGGAATCGCCACGAGAATAGATGCCCGAATTGCGGTTTTTTCATCCTTTGCGGCATAGAAACGGCTGTAGCGGTTGGCATCGATTAGGTTTGGCAATGCAGTTGCGAAAATAAGTTTAACAACATAGGTAATGTCTGTATCGAGCTTAAGATGTGTGGCGGGAACAGCGGCAACGATGCCTTCCCAGTGCCCAGCCTCATTAAAGACAATAAAGCCAAGGCTTACAATGCCAATCGCCATGATGATGAACTGAATATAGTCGGTCATGACGACACCCCACATACCGGATGAATAGGTGTAAAATAACACGATTAGCGCAGCAATAGTCATTCCCACTCTCATGTCGATACCCGTAATTAAATGGATACAAGTACCTAACGCAATAGACTGCATCGCAGGACCGGTACCGACGAGGTAGAGCATAGAGCACAGACCGCCAAGGAATTGCGCACCGCGGCCATAGGTTTTGCCCAGAATCTCAGCTGCAGACAGAGCACCTACGCTGCCGAATTTGTTAAGCTTTTTTGCAAGGCATGTGGAGAGGATGATCCAAATACCGACAACGACGGCCATTTTGGGGATTTCCACGATGCCGTTTGCAAAAGCATTACCGGTGGAACCGGTCAGCGCGCCACCGCCGATATCGGAGGCAAGAAAGGTTGCGACGAGAACAGACAGGCCGATTTGGCGATCAGCGACGAGATAAGATGATGTGTCCTGTTTTGACTTTTTGTTGAAGTAAAGGCCGATACCTACGTTCATTGCCAGGTAGGCAACGATAATTACATAATCAATAATTTGCATTGCAACTTGGCTCCTTTCGTTTTGTTTTTTGCCGTTCAGTGCTTTGGTACAAAGTGTCAATCATTGCCGCTTCCAAACCGCAGATTTATTCTATTCTATCCAACGAATTAAGGGAAGTCTAAAAAAACGATAACACTTATAGGCATAAAAAGGAACAAGGAAAGCAAGCGCTTTCCTTGTTTGCCAGTTTTATTCTTCTCTAAAACGTTGCTCTAACAATCCAGTGAACTCTGCGGCAATCATACTGAGCGGCTTTCCTTTTTTGGCAATCCATCCGAGTTCAGACCGGATGTCTGTTCCGTGCAGCGGGAGTGTTCTGATCCGATCATTGTGTGAACGCATATCTGGCCAGAGGGAGTTGAGATAATAAGCGTCCGTATGCTCCAACATTTCGTCAATGACCGTACGTGAGGAAGTGACGGCGGTGGAGCTGTTAGCAGGTAATCCAAGTTTTGAAACGATGTCTGAAAACGGGCCGGAATCCAGATAGCTGTACTGAATCATCGGGTAATTTGCAAGCATATCGGGAGTGACGAACGGAAGATCGCTTTTGAAGAGAGGATTGTGAGGGCCAACACTAATAGCAAGTTCTGCTTCATATATAGGATGATAAACCAAGTCGCGTGTTTCAAATTGCCGAAGCTCCATCTTCTTATAGCAACTCCATATGCGAACTACTCCGATCTCTGCTAGGCTGTTTGCAACAAGATCTCGTGCTTCGTTTCCGTAGCTGTCATACTGTTCGAGCCGAATACCGATAGAGCGATATTTATTAAAAAGCTCTGTACAAATAATAGATGGTTGATGAAACCCGTCGTTTGCAAGGGAGAACGTCACAGTTGGTCTGCTGGATTGAACGGCACTTATATTTTGCAACTGCTTGAGTTGGAGCTGAATTGGAATCAGATAGCTGATAAATGTCTTTCCACAAGGAGTGGTTACAACTCCGTGCCTCGTGCGTGTAAAAATCTCGTACCCCAGTTCCTTTTCGAGATTTTGAATAGCCTGAGAAAGCGAGGATTGGGAAACGAACAAATTTACCGCAGCCTTGTTGATAGAACCTGTTTTTGAAACCTCGATTACATAGTTTAACTGCTCGAAAGTCATGCCTCATCCTCCTTGACATTTTTTCACAGTATATCGGATAAACCGCGACAATGCAACTTTTTTCAGCTGATAATAAAGACGACCCAATTTCCCAAAAGCGGGAGATGGGTCGTCTTTACGGTGAAGGAGTGCTTACTTGATCTGTGAGATGAACTTACAATTAGTTTACTTCTTGTCGCTGCTAATGAGCCAATAGGGAATCACATCGCGGGCAAAGATATCCTGCACCGTCTCTCTGCGGCGGGCCAGGTCCGCACGGCCGTTAGATACAATCACGGTAGCCGAACGCGGCATTGCATTAGCATTGCTGGCAAAGGACTCCATATAGGCACCCATATCGAGGAAAGCGAGAATATCCCCTTCCTTGACCAGCGGGATATTGCGCTGCTTTGCAAGGATATCATCAGAGCTACAAAGCTGGCCGCAGACGTCCACGATCTGCTCCTCGGGTGCATTGGCGTTGTTAGCAACAACGATGTGGTGGTAATGATTCTGTGCATCAAAAGGATCGATCATTTCATTGGTGTTGCCATCAACATAAATCCACTTGTGATCAGTCAGCTGTGTGTCATGCTTCTGCAGGCCGACGCTGGTAAGGAACATCGTGGACTTCTCAACGCAGAAGCGTCCAGGCTCAAGAACGAGCATGGGCAGCTTCATGCCAAAGGATTCAAACTTGCGGATAAAGAGACCCGTAATATCTTCAGCATACTGTTCAAGAGACGGGCACTTAAACTCGTTGCCGTAACGGTAAGGTGTAAAACCACCGCCGATATCGACCATTTCGGGAGACCAGCCAGTCAAATCGTGAACAACCTTGATCTCATCGAGAAGTTCCTCGAGTTCTTCGACGTGAAATCCCACACGGCGGGGAATGCCGCCGTGATACATCGCGCCAACAACGTTAAGATAATCAGACTGCAGAGCATACTTAAAACATTCGATTGCCTGAGGCGGTTCATTACCAAATTTCATGGTGCGTTCCCACTCTGCGCCATCAATGCCATCCTTATAACGAGGGTCAACATAGTGCTCCATGTGAACCTTAGCGAGGGGGAGACGGCAACGGACATTGACGTATGCCTTTTTGTTGAGTTCCTTGGCTACCGCTTCCGTACGATAAATCTCTTCCAAACAGTCGAGATCAATGGTAATGCCAGCGTCGATTGCTGCGCGCAGAATCTCAGTAGACTTGCTACACCCATTCATAACGATTTTGCGGGGATGAATTCCAGAGACCAGAGCTGAGTACAGCTCACCCAAGCCAAACGCCTCGCCGCCAGCACCGGGTTCAGTTGCAAGGACTTTACGCATGGCAAGTCCGTAGTTGGATTTAAGACCGACAGTCGTCAGGACTTCTGCAGGGTAGCGGGACTGAAATGCGTCGTGAAATGTACGGAAGTTCTTGCGAAGAGTGTTCTCAGAGATCACAAACAGAGGTGTACCATACTTTTGAGCCAAGTCAACACAATTGACACCGTCAAAAATCAGGTTGTTGTTTGCAATTTCGATGTAGTCACCATATTTTCCCATTTTTGCATACCTCGAATCTTTACTAAATTTTGGGATATTTGCTTGATAATGATTGTGTTACGAATTTGTTTGGAAGTTTGTGCGTCGATTGACGAGTTTTAGTATATCAAGGTTCAAGCAAAAGTGTTAATATGCGTTATCGATAACAGTTATCATCCTAGTTTGGATTCTCTGACACGGATATTCAGAAATATCAGAAGATTATTGAATCGACTGCGCACCTGATTATCCGCTTTGCCGCAGAAGGGGGCTTGGAAAATGCCGCAGGTTTTTAAGGTTGGTTCCAATTGGGTCTTTTTCTGGGCGAACGAAAATGATTCCTTAGAGCCGGTTCATGTCAATGGGCCGACTTTTTCGGAGAAGCTCGATTCTTCTGCTGAAAATCATTTGTCAGAAAGGCATAGCACCACGACGGTGCTGTGCCTTTTAGCTTGATCTCTCATGATATGTGTGTTGTGTGGAATGAGCCCGATGGCTTGATGTCCTTCATCAACACCGCTCATTTTTTCATTGATTTCCTTCTTCCAACCGCTGCCAGCGCTTCCACGTCCCACTGGATCGGCTCCATGCCTATCGAGCGGATGGTGGAGATGACGTGGTCGTCATACTCGCCGAACGGGCAGCGGATGAGCGTCGGGCGGACGCCGGTCAACGCCTCGATCTTATCGTTGCAGGTGTTCACGTCTGCGATGATCTGGTCGGCGGTGAGGGAATTATAATGATCATGCGCGTTGGAGTGGTTCATGAGCTCATTGCCGCTGTCCACGATGGCCTTGGCCTGTTCGGGATACTGATCCGCCCAGTTGCCCACGACAAAAAAGGTACAGGTGACACCGTACTCCTTGAGCACGTCGAGGATCTTCTGTGTGTTGTCCGCCCCCCACGCCGCGTCGAACGAGATGGAGCACACCTTCTGGTCGCGCTGGACACAGTAGATCGGCAGTTGGCGCGTGGCGGCCGACGCGCTGACGGCGGCGGGATAATTGACGGCGGCAAAGATCGCCGCGGCGGCCAGCACCGCCGCGCCCAGCGTCAGCCATTTGCGCCGGAGCACCAGAAAGCGCGGCGGCTTCTTCTCCTTTTCAGACTTCTTCCTGCGGTCAAAATGAAACAGCATCAGCATATCCTCCCCAATTCTCTTGGTAGAGGGTATGCTGGTGCTGTTCATATCATGCAAGGGGGACGGGCTTTACTCGATGCCCGCCAGCGTTTGGGCTTCGGCGACGTACTGGTCGATGAGGCCCTGCTCCTGCATCTCGGCGATCTTTTCGTTCAGGTAGGCGACAAAGTCCTCGTTGCCCTTCTGCACGCCGATGCACTGGCCCTCGCTGTCGCTTTCGATGCCGATGTCCTTGACCGTCAGGTCATCGTTCGCCGCGGCGAATGCGAGAGCCGCGGTGTAGTCGATGTACACAACATCGAGCTTGCCGCTCTTGAGCTCCATGATGAGATCCTGCGCCTTGACGAGGCCGACGACGTTCTCTTCACCCGCAAGCTCGTTGGCGATGGGCACCTGAATGGTACCGTTCTGCACGCCGACCTTGTGACCACTCAGGTCTTCGGGCTTGTTGTAGAGCGCGTCATCCTCCGCGCGGATCAGAATGGCCTGCTGCTGCTTAAAGTACGGGTCAGAGAAATCGACGGACTTCAAGCGCTCCTCGGTCGAGGCCATACCGGCGATGACAATGTCAAAATCACCCTTGGCGAGGTTGATGCACAGGTTGTCGAACGACATGTCGACGACCTTGAGTTCGACGCCGAGGTCATCGGCGATGTACTGCGCGATAGCAACGTCAAAGCCGACGATGGTGTCCTTGCCGTCCACTTCCGTGTGGAATTCGTTCGGGGGATAGTCGGCAGAGGTTCCCATCACGAGCACGCCCGCCTCCTTGATCTGCTCGATCTTGGACTTGGCGGTGTCATCGGACGACGCGTCGCCGTCCGAGCTGCCCTGCGCGCTGTCGTCGCTCTTGCTGCCGCAGGCGGCGAGAGACAGGATCATCATAAGCGCTAAAAGCAGCGCCGCAAATTTCTTGAATGCGTTCATCTTTGTTCCCTCCTGCGTGTCTTATTCCCACAGGGGCTTGTCCCAAAGGTTCACCTTGGTGCCGATGCCCATTTCCGTCGCGTTCAGATAGAGCTGATAGGCGATCATGATGTCCAGCGCGCCGAGGCCCATGGACGCGGCGGCGACGAACTGATCGTCCGAGGTGCGCAGCTTCTTCGTGCCGAGCACCAGCTCGCTCAGGTCCATGATCTGGCTCTCATCGAGCTTGCCCTCCTTCGTGAGCTTGGACAGCGGGTTCGTGTGCTGCTTGAGCTGTGTCCAGTAGTCGGCGACGATGCCGTCGGCCTTGAGGAAGACGTCCTCCATCACCTCGTTGGAGTGCATGGAGACGAGGCCGCAGCCGGGCGTGAGCCAGGAGGTGTCCATGAACGGCTTGGGCGCGGTCGTCTCGCCGACGATGAGCTGGGACTTGAGCGCCGCGGCCTTGCTGTCGCTCGTCGGGATGATCTCAACGCCGAGGCTGTCGCCGTACTCCTTCGCGATGCCCTCGGCCTTGGCAACGTCGATGTCGCAGAGGTACATGGTCTTGATCTGGGGCAGCGCCTCGTGCACGGCGGAGATCATCGTGCGGCCGATAACGCCCGCGCCGACAAGGCACGCGGTGTCCGCATTGGAGGGGGCGGCATACTTGGCCATCAGGCCGCCGACGGCGGAGGTGCGCATCGCGGTGATGAGCGTGCCGTCCAGAATGCAGAACGGCAGCACCGTCTCGGGGTCACTCAGGATGGAAATGTCGATGCCGTAGGGGATGCCAGGGATCGTGGCGTTCTTCTTGGACTCCGCCGCCCACTTGATGCCGCCGATGTTGATGTCGCCGCCGATGTAGCAGGGCATGGCGTTGAAGAACGACTGCCAGTTTTCCTTGTCAGGGATGCTGGTGTTGGTCTTGGGCGGGTTCTTGATGAGGCCCTGACCGAGCATCGCGTAGGTCTTTTCCGTAACGGCCAAGATCTGTTTCATATCGAGAAGGCCGGCCTTGATGACATCTTCCTGCTTAAGGAACAGAATTTCGGGATTGATCGTGTGAAGCATTTTTGTTTCCTCCAATAATATCGTAAATTTTATTTTTTGTTTGTTAAATGACGTTGATGACCTTGGATAAGAACTCTTTGGTTCGCGCGTTCTGCGGGTGCTCGAAGATCTCCTCGGGCGTGCCCTGCTCGGCGATCTGTCCGCCGTCCATGAAGAGCACGCGCGTGCCGACCTTTCGGGCAAAGCCCATCTCGTGCGTGACGACGACCATCGTGATGCCGTCGCGGGCGAGGTCGGAGATGACCTGCAGCACCTCGCCGACCATCTCGGGGTCGAGCGCGGAGGTCGGCTCATCGAAGAGCAGCACATCGGGCTCCATCGCCAGCGCCCGCACGATGGCGATACGCTGCTTCTGCCCGCCGGAGAGCTGGGAGGGATAGGCGTTCGCCTTGTCCTCAAGCCCCACGCGCTTTAGAAGCTTGAGGGCCTTTTCCTTGCTCTCCTCTTCCGACTGCTTTTTGACCTTCGTGAGCGAGATCGTAATGTTTTCAAGCACCGTCAGGTTGTTGAAGAGGTTGAACTGCTGGAACACCATGCCGACCTTCTGTCGGTGCCTGTTCACATCAAAGCCCTTGGCCGTGATGTCCTCGCCCTCGAAGTAAATTTTGCCGGCGGTGGGCTGCTCCAGAAGGTTCAGGCATCGGATAAAGGTGGACTTACCGCCGCCCGAGGGACCGATGATGACGACCACGTCGCCCTTGCAGATGGTCTCGTTCAGCCCGTCGAAGACGGTCAGGCTGCCGAACTTTTTCTGCAAGTCCTTGATCTCGAACAATACGTTACCGTTCACTCTTTCTCAGCCTCCCTTCAAAGATGTTCAGGCCCTTGCCGAGGATGATATTCAGCGCCAGATAGATGATGGCGGAGATGTAGTAGCAAGGAAGCGGGTTATAGGTAGAGGTGACCACGATGCCGTTGTTGTACATCAGATCGCCGATGCCGAGGTACTGGATGATCGAGGTCTCCTTGACCATCGTGACAAATTCATTGCCGATGGCGGGGAGAATATTTTTGACCGCCTGCGGCATCACCACGTAGCGCATGGCCTGCGCATTCGTCATGCCGCACGAGCGCGCGCCTTCCATCTGGCCCTTGTCCACCGCCTGAATGCCCGCGCGGATGATCTCGGCGACGTAGGCGGAGGAGTTGATCGAAAGAGCGATGATACACGGCAGCGCCCGCTCCAGATCGACGCCGAAGAGGGTTCCGGTGGGATAGCTGATAAAGTCGAGCTGGTAGTAAACGATGTAGAGCTGCACGAGCATCGGCGTACCGCGGATGACGGTGATATAGATGCTGGCGAACTTTTCCAGCGGCTTAAACTTGGATAGCCGCATGAAAGCGATCAGGCAGCCGAGGATCGAGCCGCAGAACACGGTGAGCAGAGAGATGAGGATGGTCGTTCGCGTCCCTCGCAGGAAGTATTGATAATAATTCGTTGCAATTTCCCAAATGTTCATGTGCTGTGGTTTCCTCCTTCGTAGGACTGACTGTGATGCTGATTGTATATTTATGTTCGTAAAATGTCAATAGTGAGAATAACAATTCATATCAAGATTGTAGCACTGAATAAAGAGACGAAATAGAGCGGAAAACGATTTGGTAAAAATATACACAAAAGTCAGCATAACTATGACGGTCGAACATCCGCTGCGGCACAATACGGCGTGTTTATAAGCAAGCAAAAAGATTTTGCTGCATGAAAACACGCAAAAAAGAAAGGTGCCGGGCTGAAACGTTCACTGTTTCAGTCCGACACCTTTTTCATAAAAGTGCAAAAGTGCGCAAATGACCCCTGCCATCCCCAAATGGCAGGAGCCGTCTGCGTGATCGTGTGGGGCGCGCACGCGCCCTGGTATCATAAAGCCGCGAGCGGCTCTATCATCATGCGTCGTTTTCGAGCATCCGGTAGCCCACGCCGATCTCGGTGAAGATATACTCGGGCGAGGCGGGATTCTTCTCGATCTTGCGGCGGATGTTCGCCATATTCACGCGCAAAATCTGATTGTCGGCCTTGGCCTTCGGCCCCCAGATCTGCTTGATGAGATAGTCATACGTCAGCACCTTGCCAGCGTACTTGCCGAGCAGCGCCACGATCTTGAACTCGTTGAGCGTCAGGTGCACATCCTGATCGCCGATGAGCACGTGGTGCTTGTCATAGTCGATGGTCAGGTCCTTGACGGTGAACTTGCCCGACTGCGCGATCTCGTTGTTGTCGAGCGGCGTGCGCGTGTGACGGATGGCCGTGCGGATGCGCGCGAGCAGCTCGCTCGTGCCGAACGGCTTTTCGATGTAGTCGTCCGCGCCGAGGTCGAGCGCCATGACCTTGTCATGCTCGTGCGTGCGCGCCGAAACGACGATGATCGGCAGGCTCGACCACGAACGAACCTCCTTGAGGATGTTCATCCCGTCCATGTCGGGAAGCCCCAGGTCGAGAATGATGAGATCGGGGCAGTGCGAGGTGATCATCGAGACCGCCTCGGCACCCGTCTGCGCCACCAGCACGTCGAAGTCGTTCGCGGTGAGAACCGTCGAAATAAAGTTGCTGATGTTCTGCTCGTCTTCCACCACGAGCACTTTATCCTTCAATTTCACTGTTGATGCCCTCCTCCAGCGGCAGATAGAAGCGGAAGCACGCTCCGCCCGAATCTAAGTTTTCTGCGGTCATCGTGCCGTCATGCGCCTTGACGATGGTGTAGCACACGGAAAGGCCGATGCCCATGTTTTTCTTCATATCAAAGTTGTTGTGCGACACGCCGGAAAGCCCGCCGTTAAAAATCGTCGAGAGCCTCTCCTTCGGGATGCCGACGCCGTTGTCGCTGACGGAAAAGCAGGCGTTCGTCCCCTCGCGTGAGAGGCAGACACGGATCTGCGTGACGTTTCCGCCGTGGATGGCGGCGTTTTCCAGCAGATTCATAATGACCTGACGGATGAGCGTCGCGTCCATCGGCACCATCAGCACCTCGTCCGGTACCTCGATCGAAACCTTGATCGCGGGGAAGCGCTTGGTGAACTTGCTGACCGAGACGCCGACGATCTCCTCGGCCGCCTCACAGTCCTTTTCGATCTTTGCCTGTCCGCCGCTCATGCGCGTAATGGACAGGAGATTTTCGACCATGCGGATGAGCCACTGCGCGTCCTCGTTCACATCCTCCAAAAGGCGGCGCTTCTGCTCGGGAGAAAACGAATCCTCGTTTTCAAGGATCGCGGCGGTGTTGCCGACGATGCTCGTCAGCGGCGTGCGGATATCGTGCGACATCGCGCGCAGGAGATTGGCGCGCACGGCTTCCTTTTCTGTTTCGATGCGCAGCCGCTCCTGCTTTTTGATCTGCGTGTTCATCGCGCTGATCATCATGGACACCGTCAGCATCGCAAGGAAGGTAAACGGGTAGCCGGTGATCGTGAAGTTGAATTCCCAGTAGGGATATGTAAACACGTAGTTGACGAACAGCACACCGGAGACAGCGCTGAATATCCCCCAGAAATAGCCCTCCGTCCAGCGCGAGATGGTCGCGACCGCCAGCACGAAGATGAGGTTCACGTAGCCACTGCCGTCGTCGATCCTTCGCAGCAGCGTGCAGAGCACCGTCGCCATAGCCAGGATCGCCGCCGTCAGCAAAAGGTCGTAGATCCAACGCATTTTTTTGGGGATTTTTGCCATGTCGCCGCCTTCTCTCGCTTGATCGTTGGCGCGGAGAAAGACTCCGCATGCTTTCCGTCCCCATTATAGCATACAGCCTGCTAATTTTGTGCTAAATCGAATATTTTTTTCATGGTAGCAAAAAGGACGGCGCGATGCCGTCCCTTTCGCTGATAAAGGAAGAAGTGGAATTCAAAATTAAATCTTGCGGATGCTGACATTCGTCACATTCGCCATGTTGAAGCCGGGCTGCTGGGCGATCGCCGCCATGATGGCGACCTTGACCTCGTCGGTCAGACCGTCAGCGGGAACGGCGGGCGCTGCCGGCGCGGCAGCTGCTGCGGCGGGCTTCGGAGCCTCGGGCTTCGAGAGGATCTTGCCCATCAGCATCGTCAGGAAGATGATGCAGGTAAGGCCCACAAACGTGACGCCCATACCCATGATAACAACAAATGCGCTGGAAACTTGCATCGGCGGATACGCTCCTTTTATGTATTCTGGCGCTATTATAGCGCGCAGAATTTGCATATCAACCGTTTGGAAGTCCTCTTAGCATTGGCTTAACGCGAAGAGTTTTTCCCTTAACAGCGTTTTTATTGATGTTCAGTTTCCGCTAAAGATAAAACAGTCAGCACGCCGTCCTTTACGCGGAACTTAACGTCCCAGCCGCCAAAGCTCATACCGTACACGCGCTCGGGGTCGTTCTGGTACTGCGGGCGCGGGTCCTGCGCAAGCACACCGAGCAGCGCCTCGCGCTGCCCCTCCGGCAGCTTTTGCAGGAGCTCCGGCGGGCTTTTGACTTCGATCGTCTCTTTCGGCGACGGGGCAAAGCCGCCCAGCGCCTCGGGGTGCGCGTCGGCGTAAGGAAGGTAGGGCTTGATGTCATAGATCGGCGTGCCGTCCATCAGGTCTGCACCTGCCACCGTGAGCGTGGGTGCATCCGCGCCGTCATAGTCAATGCGGCAGAGCCGCACGGAGGACAGACCGATCGGGTTGGGACGGAAGGGCGAACGCGTGGCGAACACACCCATCGGGGTATTCCCGCCGAGGCGCGGCTACGGCGATCTGCTGCCCGAAGGCATCGGGACGGAGACGGCACCGTGAGCCGCCCGGATATCGGCGGGACGGAGCAGGGCATCATGACCGTGCGTCCCATTGCGCACATCCGGACGGACTTCCCGGAAAAGTTCGGCATTCCGCGCCAGAGCGGGCGCGTCCCCGATCTGGAGGCGCGGATTGTCTTTGAACCGCCCTACCGTAACCCGGACGCACTGCGGGGGCTGGAGGGCTTCTCGCACCTCTGGCTGTTGTGGCAGTTTTCCGCGGCACTGCGCGGCGACGGGGAGTGGCAACCCATGGTGCGTCCGCCGCGCCCCGGCGGGAATACCCCGAAGGGTGTGTTCGCCACGCGCGGGTCGTGCTGGTAGGACGGGCGCGGATCCTCCGCCAGTACGGCAAGCACGGATGCCCGC
>OQWM01002445.1_pt1 | contig 12604 bp, 14 predicted proteins | sample 1691531 | NCBI WGS metagenome assembly OQWM01 (sample SAMN03418257, study PRJEB22391) | human gut metagenome | biome: human-gut; feature: organic feature; material: feces | host: Homo sapiens | place: Tanzania | collected 2013-01 | reverse complement strand
GGCGGCTCTTGTATCTCAGTTTAATAAGTTTTCGGAAACGGTGTAACCCTTGTGGTTACGCCGTTTTCTCTTTGCTACGCTCAGTGAGGTGGTGCTGGAAGGCTTCTTCCATCTCCTCCGGGGTCAGCTCATGGAGAATGCCCACGCCGCTGTAATAGATGTCCAAAAGTTGCACTCGCTTGCCGTCAAGGTATCTGGGCGCATACACCACGATTTTATCCACGAACTCGTGGATCAGCTCCGGCGTCAACACTTTCAGCTCCGTGATTTGCTTGACCTTCTGAATGAACCGCTGCAAGCTCTCGGTCTTATCCGTTTCGGTTTCCAGATACGCCTGTATCTCCGGGACAGCAGCCTTCAGCGTTTTCTGCTCCTCCTCGTAGGACAGGGATAGAGTGGCGTAGCGCTCGTCAGATAGCTTTCCGCTGGCATTGTCCTCATAGATTTTCTGAATCAGAGCGTCGATTTCCGCAATACGCTTCTTCGCCTTGGATAGCTCCCGGTGCTTGGCTGCCAACTGCTTCTTCTTGTCCTCCGTGTAGCAGTCCATCTGCTTGCGGGCAAATTCTTTCTCAAACGCCTGCACATTCAGCAGGATACGCTGCATACTTTCCAGCACGATCTGCTCCACCACTTTCTCACGGATATAGTGGGCAGAGCAGACCTCGGAGTTCTTGCGATAGGAGGAACAGAAGAAATACGCCTGCTCCCGTTTGTAGCTGCCTGTGACACTGTAATACAGCTTCTCTCCACAGTCGGCGCAGTAGAGTAGGCCCGAAAAGGGGCTGACGATGCCGCTTTTCGTGGGTCTGCGGCGGTGCTTGCGAAGCTCCTGCACCAAGGCGAAGGTTTCCCGGTCGATGATGGCGGGATGCGTATCCTTGAAGATTTGCCATTCCTCCGGCGGTCGGTCAGTTTTCTTCTTGTTCTTGAAGGATTTGGTGGTGCTGCGGAAATTCACCGTATCGCCGCAGTACTCCTGCTTACCGAGAATGTCCGCTACGGTGGCAGAGCACCAGTTATACGGAACAGCAGGCAGCTTACTGCAATTCCGGCCGATATTGCTCCAATGCTCCGTAGGCGTCGGTATCTTGCCAGCTTTCAGCCGTTTGGCGATCTGCGTAGGACCGAGGCCGTCCACACACCAAGCGAAAATCTGCCGGACGGTCTTTGTCGCAGCCTCATCAATGATCCAGCCGTTTTTGTTTTCCGGGTCTTTCAGATACCCGTAGGGCGGATTGGTGGTCAGCGGTGCGCCGGACATTCCTTTGCTCTTGAACACATTTCGCACCTTCTGGCTGGTGTTCTTAGCGTGCCACTCGTTGAACAGGTCTTGCATCGGGACAAGGTCGCTGACGCCCTTTGCGGTGTCGATGTTGTCCATAATGGCAATATAGCGAACGCCGAGACTGTCGAAGCCTTCTTCCAATAGCTGTCCCACAATCAGGCGATTCCGCCCCAAGCGGGAGTGATCCTTTACAATCAGGGTGCCGATAAGACCCTTTTCCGCCAGCTCCATAATCTCCGTGAATGCCGGTCTTGCAAAATTTGTACCCGACCAGCCGTCTTCAATGAATACACGGGTATTTTTGAAGCCGTTTTCCTGTGCGTATTTCTCTAAAATAGCCTGTTGAGACGAGATTTGTCAAGGGCTTTTTATACATGAAACACATGGTTACATGTAGTGCAAACCTCATTCAGTAACACATGAAAAAGTTCCATTCCTTTTGCTGACCGCTTCCTGACAATTCATATGGAGAAATAATTTGCGTCATATCCCACTGCACAGATTTTATTTCGTCGTAATCAAAGAAAAGCTGCCACATAAAGAACACCATAGTCATTAGTGGCAAAAGCCCTGGGGCCTCCGCCACACAAGGGATCCCGGGGGTTAGACAGCCTTAACATGTGAGTATTCGCCGGGTCAGTAGATTTGACAAACAATGATAGTGATGTTATCCACGCCACCCCGTTGTAGTGCTTGTGCCAACAGCTGTTCCACTCGCCGCCTGGAGTCATCTTCTTGAAGGAACAGATATTCAATCTCTTGACGGCTGATTAGATCCGTAACACCGTCGCTGCATAGCAATAATGTGTCGCCGCGATTCAACGTATATCTAGATATGGACGGCGTGACCACATATTCCTCCGGGTCCATACCTAAAAACTGCGTCAAGTAAGGCTTGCGGCCTGTGATGCCGCGGGCCTCCATCTGCTCCCGGTCCGTGTGATCTTGAGAGACTTTCTCCAGTAGCCCTTGGCGCATGAGAAACACAGGACTGTCGCCGACGTTGCATACATATACAGACTCGTCCCAGAAGTATATCATGGCAGCTGTGGAACCCATTCGACCACACATATTTTCTAACTGACGGTTATGCACACACTGGTTCATGCGGCGACAGAGCTGGATCAAATAGGGTTCTACTTGACCCTGGTCTGTAAGATGATCGTACGGCTCACCGGTCAATAGCGATGCAGCCTCGAAGGATGCATCCTCACCGCAGTCGCCACCGCCCATCCCGTCAAAAACACCCAACCGCTCCGCATTTTGCAGAATACAGTTCATCAGCATAGGGGTGTTCATACTCCCGTGCTGTGTTGGAAGGCATTTATCGTCAAAACAGAAATTGTCCTCGTTTTTCCTTCGACGACATCCGGTATGGCTGATACAGGCGGCGTCCAGCCTCAGATCCGTATCTAACAACCCGCGGACAAAAGCCGTCAATGGCTTGCCAATCTTTGTTTTGATATCATATTCTTTCCGCATGCTTGATCCTTTCTGCAGCGGGTCATTCTTCGTGTACCCCATCGGTTTTGGCGTACTCTGCCTGTTTTTTTAGCCGAATAACTTCTTCCCAAAGGTTGAAGCTATCCGCACGATAGCCCTCAAACAGCACCTCAGTAATGTCCTCCATCTGAAAGCCCAGTTGGGCTTGCAGACCTACATTGCCAACGGGATAGGGGACGCCTACATAGTCCACATACCGGCCCGGCTGCAGGCCGTTTTGCTGAAGAAATCCAAAAATCATAACAGGAAACTGTATATCATTCAGCTTTACCACAGAGCCAATTGGCAGAATTGTATTCATTTATTGAGCCTCCTTATTTTCTTAAAGATGAAAACCATCCGCAGTTATCAAATTGATCCTTGAGATAGCTGCCGATATCCTTCAGTCCGTTCATAACGCCCTGGAAAACACCTCCATGCTCGGCGTAATAGGTACTGGCATAATCGGCGGCCTCGTCGCCAAGTACCAGTCGATATCCCTCAGTCAGTGCAACATTCCATGCCTCGCCTGCATTTGTAGCGCCATGCTCACTGTACCAGTCTGCGGTGCCAGGAAAATACTCGGAGATAAATTCCCAGGAAGCATTGCCGGCCGTTTCTGCAATAGGCTGAACGGTCATATTCCAAGGGACCTGCGCCAGGTTTTCCCAGGTAGGATTCAAATACGCCTGGGTCACAGCGGATGAGGTGTTATCGATCCAATTGAAGGCATAATTGCTGAGCAGCTTGCCCCCCTCCCCGTAAAATGTTTCAAAGTACAGGTCCAGTCCCTTTTTCCCCAGGAGCTGACTGGCCTCGCCATATTCGCCGTGGGACATCTTGACAAGCAAATCGTACGCCAGTTTTTCATCGCTGAGGCCAAGTTTCTTTATATACTGATTAATCAGACTCTTCTGCTCGTCTGTCAGGTTCCCATCAAGATAGTCGTCGACCTGTGCCACGCCGTGCATAACGTCATCATAGTTTACCTTCCTCTGCTGCAAAAAGTCCTGGACACTGCTGCCGAAGGAGCGGGTAAACGCCTCGTATACACCGGAACCGTTCATGGCTCGGGCTAGATTTTGATCCCGCTCTGCAAGGTTGTTGACGCTGAGCATGGCTGCCGCAGAGCCGTTGGCCAGCATTAGATCCACATTGTTAAATCCCTTTTGGGCGCTCTGAATTTTTCCCAGAAAGTTGTTGGCCAGATACTCGCTCCAACTGCCATTAACCTCCTTGAGGATCAGACTTGTTTCCTGAAAAAGTTGCTGGTACTGCTGACGCAGATTCGCCATCTCCTGTGCCTGACTGGTCAGAAGCTCCGGTGTAAGGGATAGAACATCATTCGCCATAGGTCATTCCTCCTTTCAGATGTTTTCGCTGCTGTTCAAAGCGCTTTCCCATAAGTGCGGCGTGTCGTCACTGAAATCTGGGAAGCCGCAGATATCGGGGCAGCCGGGAATTGTATTTGTTCCGCAGATACCCTGGGAAGAAAGGCTTTCGTTGGCTGAGGCCAGAACATCCTGAAAAATATTATGCGTACCGGATGATGCTCCGGAGCTGATAACGCCGGGGGTCTGCGACAATACCGAGGAAATCAGGCTATCCACACCGCCGAAGCTGGCGGCGGTTTCCTCCTGGGCCGATTCAAACTGGGAAAGAACGCTGGCAATTGCGCGATATAGGCTGTCTGCGCAGGTCTGCAGCTCCTGAATGCGGCGCCGGTTATTTGTGATGTACTCGTTGATGAGATCGCGTTCGGAGCAAGCCCAGTCCTCATGGGTAGTGACCCGGTTCATGATCTCAGTAGCTGTATTCACGGATTCGCTGGCACCTCGGGCGCTTTCAGTGACCTGGCGCAGGGTTTCGGTATCCAGTTCAATGATCATATTTCTTTCCTCCTCAGAATGAACTGCGGATTTGAGCAGCACACTGGGCATCCAGCTGTTCAAAGCGCTGGTTGCTTTGGGAAATATACCCCTGGATCGCCTCCAGCGCCTGACGGAGCTTTTCAGCCACGCCGAGATATGCCGTCATCATACCTGTATATTCGATGCTGGCCTCGCCGGTCCAGGTGGCGCCGATAGACCCCGTCAGCTGCTGCAGCCGTGCGTTCAGGTCAGCGAATTGGCTGACTTTATCATTCATGCTGGCGCTGCAGCGAGTCAGCACATCTGTGTCAATTTTTACCCGAGCCATCAGAATCTCCTCCCTCCGCCACCGTGGCGAATCACATTTGCCAGTGCGTCATCCTTTTCCTCATAGGACCATACAGTCATACGGATAAACTGGATGGCATCCTGAATCCCGGTTTCCGCGCTGGCGGTACGGTTCAGGAGCTCCTGAGATTTTTCCACAATGGCCGTGCCGGTATCGCCCCGCATGGTCTGAGCCTGCTGGTTCAGCAGACGCAGACGCCGGCGCATCTCGGACAACAGCTGTACGCAGCTTGTCATATTCCGAATATCCCGGGCGGCGGCATCGGGATCAATGGTAGTTACGCCTGTCATGCCCATATAAATTCTCCTTTCAATATTTCACCCATGTGTTCTGCAAATTGCCCGGATGTCAGATATGTCATCTCCGGATCGGGACCATCCCGGAATAGAAGGCCGTCCTGCTCTAACCAAATTTCCTCATGGGCAGGAGAGCCCACCGTGGCCTGACGGACTGTTACCATATGGCGGACATATTCCCGCTCCAGCGGACGGGTAGGGGCAACAGTCGCAGATACCGGGGTCAGTTCCCGGATAAGCTGGTCTATATCGGCGGCCTCAGCCGCACGCAGATACAGCCGATCGTTTCCCATGGTGACCATGGTAGATCGTCCCTCCAGATGGTGCAGGCGCCATGTATTGATGCGGGCATTCCGGGCTTGATACAGCTGGATAACGGTTTCCGTTGGGCCGAAGAATACCGGGCGTAGCGCCTGCTGCAGCGGTGCCGACACAGTGATCTCACCAGTAAAATCCTCTCGGAGCAAACCCAGCTCTGTCAGGTGCCGCAGCGCCTCTCGGCGATGGAGCTGATAGCGCTTCTGAATGTCATCCATGGCGCTGATGTAGGCATAGTCGATATAGCGAGCCCGAAATATGCTGCCCAGGAAATACAATTCCTTGGGCGTCAGCACAAATTCATGCTGCATGGTATGATCTTCCTTTCGTGTATCAGATGAAGGATCTGCTCCGGATGATCTGGGCCAGATTCTGGTCCTCCTCCGGCAGGGCCTGTGCCACAGTGTTCATTTGCTTGTAATACTCCTCCAGCTGCGCCAGAAATTGCTGGAATATCGGCCGCATTTCCTCATACTTGGCCTCCATAGCAGCCTGGGAATTACCCTGCCACACGCCGCCGCTGAGGCTGCGGATAATGGAGCCCAGCTGAGTGATGCTGTCGCTGCAATTGGAGTGAATGGTGCGCACGCGCTGGGCCTCGCCCAAAAGTGCGCTTTTGGAAACTTGAATCTTTACATCTGCCATGGTTGTCTTCCTTTCTTCATATAATTGTTTTGTGGGATATGACTCCGCTGTCAGCGGGTCAATACAAGGTAATCTCCATTGCGAACGCCAACCTGCGCCAGCGTCTCGTTGGGGGACAGGATACGCCGCTCGCGCGGAACATAGAGCTGTTCCGTTCCGGACAGCTCCAGCCGGCGGTTATAGGCGTGCAGGGCTTGTACCACCTGTGGCGCCAGCAGTTGGGCCTCCTGGTCATAGGGCAGCTCCAGGTCGTAGGCAAATCTTCCGCCCTGGTCCCGCAGGGTGATCATTACGGTTTGCATGGTGGCCCTCCTTTTTAATTGTTGATTTGTTGATAATTTCAGAAATAACAGGATATTCACGACTGCATATTCCCGTACGCCATACTGCTATTGACAGATCTAATATACCCGGACATAGTTTCCCGCTTCGTGACCGTCCATCCGGGCCACGGTAATGTAATTTCGTTGGTCATTTTCTCTCTCCCTTGCATGCTATGGTAGATCACTCCATGCGTCTGATTACATGGCAGTTACCGTCTGTAAACAGGAACGCGTCGTGTATCCCCGGCTGATGGTCCACCAGTGTGGACATAGAGCAAAAGCATCCGTACATTCCTAATTCTCCGCCAATAGCCACAGCGTTCTTGTTGGAGATGATCCCTTCCGTCAGCGGTTCATGGCTATGGCTATCCAGATATGCTGTGGTAGCGGATGCTAAAATGATGAGACCCAGACCCTGCGCGTTATAGCAGAAACGAATAATAGAATGTAGTTGTTCGTTGGTAATTCCCTCTAACAACGCAGAGAGGTCATTGAGAATTAGACATAACTGTGGGCCGGTGCAGCCGCCATTTTGCTGTTCCTCTATCCGCTGATTCAGGATCGTGCACAGGGCGGTAATGATATGCTGAACGCTCTCCTGGTCAGTACATACGGCATATTCCGCCGCGCAGGACCGCAGACTGATCAATGTCCGGTCGGAACTGTCCACGATGTAGAGTTGATTGTCCGGCCGCCTAGACAGAACGCGGCACAATAGCTCCAGATACGAACCATTGGCCGTCTGATCCGGCCCGCACACCATTAAGCTGTATGCAAAGGACAAATCCGCATATGCGGTATCCAGTGTTTGAAAATCCTGCCCTAATGGAATACAGGTGGGGTCTATATACTCCATGTCTGCCATGGATACCCGATCCATCAGTACGGGGATGCGCCGGGGGCGAGTGCCTGTCCAACAGCGATCCATGCTTTGGGCCAGTCGCGCCAATGCCTCGTGTTGCGCCGGCTCCGTGGGATAGTCCAGATACAAAGCAGTCTGGAATTCCAGAGGAGGATTCCCTCGTCCATAGGCACGGCCCGGAATCGGAGGTAAGGCAGACTTCACGTGGCCCACCAGATCCGTATATTCACCTACATCCTTGAGCTGAAGGGCAACACAGCTGCGCACATTTTGACGGATGGAATTGCGGATACCGCTGAAGCTGTTAGCGGTATAAATTAGATACATGCCATAGGCTGCACCCTCACGGGCCAGTGTGGCCAAAAATTTCTCAAATTTCTCGCATAACTGTTCCGTGGGAAAGCTTTCAAACAGGGCGGTAATATCGTCGATGACCAATACGACAGCAGCCAGATCCTCCGACACCGTTTGGCGGTATGCAGACAGGGAACCCACTCCACAACTGCTGAACAGCTTTTTGCGGCGCTCTAACTCCGCCATCAGCAGAGCCTGAAGCTTTCCGCGCTTTTCGTCTTCATAGGGCAGAACAATACCTCCAACATGGGGTAGCTCACCGAAGCCACTGAGTCCCCAGCCGCAGTCGATGATATATACCTGCGCCTCTGCCGGGGTATGAGTCATAGCCAGAGACAGAAGGAATGTCCGAAGCAGGCTGGTTTTTCCGGTCATCGGTGCGCCGTAGATGCCGCAGTGGCCGTCTTTTGCCAAATGGATATATTCCACGCTTTGCTGCTGGTGGGCTGGATCGTCGTACAGGCCGATTGGAATGGACAGATATGGCCGGTCCTGCCCCCAATCTGCACCGTTGAAAGCAGATTCTGGCAGAAGCCTTTCCAGGGGAAGCTGCTCTGGGAGTTCTTCCATCCACGGGCCGGGCAGCGGCTGAATGCCTGCTTGGCTGCTCTCCCGACAGATATACCGGACGACTGCTGCCAACTCATCCCCATCAGAATCACGGTTTACAACCCTGGATCTTACCGGTTGGATCCGCTCGCCCGTGGTGTTGATGATGCAGACTCGGTTTTCCCTGTCATTCACGGGCTCGTCGTTTTCTCGATACAGCGCGCCGCTCCAATAGGACTGAAATAAATCAAAAATCTCGTCGGTGCCCACCCTCAGATAGGCGCGGCCGGGATGCGTGATACGGGCGGCATCCGTGTGGTGAAGGATGGCACTGCTGTCCTCGGCGGAATTCATCTTTAGGCAAATGCGGAACCGGGAGTTGCTTTCAATCTGTGGACTCACCACACCGCTAGGCTGTTGGGTGGCCAGCAGTAGGCATACGCCTAGGGACCGGCCTATGCGAGCAATTGAAATCAAGCTGTCCATAAAGTCACTTTGCTCCCGCTTCAACTCAGCAAACTCATCTGCCACAATAATCAGATACGGTAGCGGCTGGTCTGCCCGTCCTTCCCGATACAGCTTCTGATACTTTTTGATGTCGTTGACGCCATAGCGTTCAAATATCTGCTGACGTCGTTGGTTCTCCGCGGTCAGCGCCACCAGTGAGCGTGAGATGCTGCTGCCCAGGTTTGTAATCTTACCCACTACATGGGGCAATGGCTCCATTAGATTAGCCATGCCACCGCCCTTGTAGTCGATAATGACAAAGTTCACATCATGGGGATGGAAGTTTACGGCCATAGATAGAATCCAGCTTTGCAGCAACTCGCTTTTACCGGCACCGGTAGTACCGGCCACCAGGCCGTGCGGGCCATGCTTGCCATCCTGGATATCGAAATACAGCGTTTTTCCACCGGCTAAGACGCCAATGGGGACAGCCAGAGTCTGATACGGCTTGCTGTCCCGCCAACGATCGATCACCCGCAACTCCTCCGGGTGGCGGACACCATAGCCTTGAAGGAAGGTGACGGAATCGGGAATCCCTGCAGTCTGCGTTAGTTCCTCAGCGCGGATAGCAGACATCTGGCGGGCATACTGGTCAAACTGATCCTCATCTGGCGGCGTATCCGGAGTAAAGAAAAATTTTTGGCTGATATCTAATCTGTCATAGGCGCAGGGATCGTTGTCCACCTCCACTATGAATCGGCATTCCTGGGGTAGGGAATACAAATCATCAAACAGAAAGATCGTGCTGGTACCCAACGCGGGATTATTTTGGGTCAGCAGTCGCATGATCGGCTCCTGCCGAGTTAGTGTTTTGCTGCCAAGGATCACCACATAGTATGGCTGCGGTGCAGGCATCTTCTGACTGGCTTGATTTTTGGACGCAGCATCCAAACGCCGTTTTAGTGTCTCGCCCAGCAACTCACATACCGTGTGGGCCCGTTTTTCATCGAAGGCGATATAGCGAAACTGTCCCTCTGCGTCCCATATGTGAGGCAGCCATCGGATAGGCGCCCATGCACCCATCTCCTCTCGATCAAATATACCCACCAATTGAATGTTTTGGGGGCTCTGCTGGCATGTCAGCTCCGTAATCATGCTCTGCACCAGTTGGATGGCCCGGCGTCGGCCGCCAACGATGCCGATGGTTTGATATCTCAGCAAAGGAAGCCGTGCAGGAATTCGATCCACGATTTCAGTTTCTTCTACGATCTGACGCACCACCTGCTCCATTTCATCGTCCTCCATGCGAAAGCCGGCGGCCTCAGCACGGGTGGTCACGGGCACGCATAACCGCTCATATCCCATACCCAGACGCACATCCAGATAATCACGGTCTGACGGCATGCGCTCCCACAAGCTGCGCCGAACTTCTGAAACCGTCTTCATACACTGAGCGGGTGACGGATTTTCTCGGGTGATGATGTTGCGCTGATGCTCGGCCACCTCATCGATATGACGCTTTTGGTCCTCTATATATGCTCCGAAGCGCTGGCGGCGCAAAGCCTCGTATTGCTCCAGCCTTTTCCGCTGTTTTTTGTCCATGCCGCCGTAGGATACAGCACTGACCAAGGGAGACACCATGCCTGCTGAGCGGGCCAGCAGCAACGCGGGAGATGCTGCACCCATGGTGGCCACATTGGCGGCCACCATGATGCCTGGACCTAGCAGCGACATCAGCGCTGAGCGCCGCCGCTCATAGGCCTGGGTTTTTCCTGGAGGATTAGCAAGGACGATCTGCTCCTTGGGCAGCTGCTCCTGTATGCGCGGAGAGCGGTGGTATAAAATGAATGCGCCTTGCCGGTCTGCAGGAACGCCGGAAGCATGACTGTCAGCGCTTCGATCTGCAATCTGGTTTATACGCAGACGTCCGTCTGTGTTTTCAAAATGTAGCTTGCCGTTTTCCAGCACGATACGCACCGTCCAGATTTGCAGCACATCGCCTGTGCGGAGGACACCGGCGCGGACCCGACGTCCATTAATATAGATGCCATGGGTGCTGTCGTTGTCCTCTACCCGTGCGGTACCTGCATCCATGCGTATTAGAAAATGATCTTTAGAAATAAATGGGAGGGCGAGTACCACGTTGTTGCGAGTTCCACGCCCGAAGTGAATTACACCGTTAAAAGGGAGTTGAAATTCCTGGGCTTCCTTGCCCGGGCGATTACAAGCCATCAACTGGCAGCTTTTATCTTTGTTTAGGGGCAAAATCTGCTCCATAGGGCAGCTTGCACAGTTATACGAAAGTGGCGGAAGGGACTGCAGAGACAGACTCCCGCCGTTGGCTTGAAGTGAGATCTGACACTTCTGCCAGCCCTCAATTTGTAAGTCATCCTTACGATGACCGCCTATAGTACAGCGTTCTCCGCTGTTGATGCCGCGATAGTAAATATGTTCTCCGATTCTCAGAGCAAAAACAATAGAATGCATAGACACGATCACTCCGTTTTCCTGATTGACGAATCATCGGGTATATTCACGCTTTCAGTGCTAATAGCTGCTTGGGGCACACCATACGCTTGTTAGGAAATTACATCGCGCCCGATGATAAGGTATTTGACATTTAAAGTACACTTTCATTTCCGGACATTTTCTCTCCAGAAATATCCTATTATTGTCATTTTTCCCTACTTGAGTATAACACATGGAGGCTTTATAAACAAGAGTTTTCCGGACTGCTTGTCCATGTAAATGTTCTTTTCCACGATCCCAAACGCCGTCAGCACAATCATTTGACGCTGCTCGTTCTGTTCCTTTGACGAGACCCTCGCATAGCCATAGTTCATAATCTGACCTCCAATCCATTGAATGAATAGATTGTAAGCCAGCCGCCAAAACTTCCAGATTAACCCTTTTGAGATAATTATAACTCAAAAGGGTTAATCATTTCAAGTTCTTTTGTTTATGCTCTTTCTAAAAAGGAGGGCATAAGCGGTATGAATATCGGAGAGGCCGTCAGGGAACGGATCATCGAATTATGCAGAGAACGGGACATTTCCATCAACAAGCTGTGCAGCATGAGCGGCGTCACGCAATCGACCGTCAACAACATTGTAAGCGGGCGCAACAACAGCGCGACGATCTCCACCATTAAAAAGCTGTGCGACGGGCTCGGAATAACGATACAGGATTTTTTCAACGCGAGCCTGTTCATGGATCTGGATCAGGAAGTGGAATAGATATAGAACAGGCGGCAGCAAAAAATCGGCTGCGTATCACACAGTCGATTTTTGTATGGGGTAACAAAGGGAGTATTTGTGTACCGGTACTCCGGGCAAAGCACGGCGGAGCGGGTTAATAACCTTCTTCTGGTATTGTGCATTTTGCAGAAAAACGTCCCTCCGATTTTGGCGGTTTTGTCAGAATGAGTGAAATATAAAAAAGGCACTTGACAGCCGCGGCTTACGGTGCTAAAGTACGCCCATCAAACGAAAGGAGATACAGCAGATGTTTGAACGCTTCGCAAACCGCTTCAACACCACCGGCTCATGCGCTCGCGCAGATGAGTCCGCTGCTGCATGCTCTTCTCGCCAGCAGTCCGCCGACTGCACCAATACCGCCCTCCTGCTTACTAAGGACACTGTTAACGCAGTGTCCATTTTTGTTGCCGCCGTACGAGTTATTACCGTATCCATATGCATAATTATAAGCATAATTAGCGGCACAGATAGCAGGCGACCGGTTTTGGCAGCGGTGCGATGATTTGATATTTCAGTATACTTCAAATCAGCCCCGACCAATTCGGTCGGGGCTGATTTTTTGT
>OQWM01002441.1_pt1 | contig 12613 bp, 10 predicted proteins | sample 1691531 | NCBI WGS metagenome assembly OQWM01 (sample SAMN03418257, study PRJEB22391) | human gut metagenome | biome: human-gut; feature: organic feature; material: feces | host: Homo sapiens | place: Tanzania | collected 2013-01 | reverse complement strand
TGTTAAAAAGGGCGGTGATTATTTTTTCCGTCTGTTCTCGGGTTTTTCCCTCGCCTGAATAATAACTTCCAAAAATCCCAAAGCCTTGATGTATATTCGAATATATATCCCTTGCAGACGAGTATAAAAAACTTAAATCAGATTTTAATGACTGATTATAGATATATACACTTCGCATGTACTGGTCAAAAGCCTTGTCGAAACAATAATAGTTCATACACGCATAACCAGAATCATCATTCGGAACAGTTCCTATAGAGGATAGTCCAGGAATTGTCAGCGGACCAGCAAAAAAACGATATCTACCACCTTCTTCAAGTCGACCAAGTCTTATAAAGTCCTCATATAAAAGATAATCTGGAATATTTTCTTTACCTTTCCCAATATTCCATTCTTTCTAATAGTGAGTTGGAATCCGCTATTATCGCCAAGCAATTTACCGAAGTCCATACCGTAGGCTGCAGTTACGTGCCAATTATGTGGCAAATGATATGCAGCCTCAACCATAAAGCTGGTGTTATGTTGCTTTTTAGCAAACGGAATTTCATATGTACCATAGCCCTCTTGGTAGGTGGCAAGCACACGATAGTCGAGATTTGCTATTGGCGAACCATTAATGCCAATATGGAAAGCCTTAAAGCGATTATCATAGAAATATATATTGCCGTCCTCATTATATATAGGTGAACGGAAAAGAGGATTACCCATTGCTTGCCCCCAATGTTGCCAACCTGGGTAAATATAGTGGTTATAATAGTTATCATTGCCACCAACATGGTTTTTATTACCCTGTGTATGGTCATGATATATTGGTCCACTTTGATATTTGCTGCTTATATACTCTACAACCACTCCTTTGAGCCATTGACGATATTTAAACTGAAGTTCTATACCGAGCAACCAATCGCTAAAGTCATAGAGAATAAATCTACGTTTCTTCTTGGTGTTCCATTCTGCACCAGTGCCATAGCCATCGTAATCAACTTGGAACATCGACGAATGATCTTCAAAATATTTATCGGCATAAACACCCAGTTTCCATGTTTCACGTTCGTAGTTCAGTCGTGCAAGCCAGCTACCAAGATGATTGCCTTCTGCATTCTGATATACAGTTCCTGTTTCTGGAGCATCTGCACCACCAGGAATAAGAGCTTTCAACATACCCTTTAAGCCAGAGTTGCCCTTTACAATTGTCTCTGTACCATTAGAATTTATATAATGTGCTGTACCTCCATATTGTGCAGCCATCTCCAAACCAAGTTCCAAAGTTAGAGGAGTGAAACCTTCTGGATTACCAATCATGATGTAGCCTGCCTTAGAATGATACATCACATCGTCGACATATTTACTTTTTTTGCCAGTGAAATCATGTTGCCAGTTGTCGTCGGTCATCTTACCAAAGGCTATATGTCCTTTGAAGCGAACCATATTATTAAAAATAGGTAGCACCCAATATTCTGGCAACGACAATCTTATTTGTGGCACAGGTCGAGCATTAATGCCAAAAGTCTGCGAACCGCTACTTAGAAGGTTGTTCTTAAGTTGCATTGGATATTGCTTGCTACCAATACTAAGCGCACCATGAAGCCAGCGAGCCTCAACAAAAGCTTGTTGTACAACCACATTGCTGGTGTAGTTTACTGGTACGGCAACATCCAAGCCATAGCCAACAGCCCAACGATGAGCAGAATCTGTTTGCAAAGGTCGCACCACAGCCACTCTGGCATAACCATTTTTTTCATCAAGCGAACTAAGACCATATTTATTGGCATTGAGCCACAAAGGAGTCTTGCCATCCGAAACAGAGCCTTGCGACTCTATCATATATGTGATGTTGTGTGTCAGATCGAGCTTTCCTGTGTTCTCATCCTCTTGCCACGCATATTGTGCCTTGGCTGAAAGAGATGTTGCCAAAGCTGCTGATACCATATATATATATATTCCTCTCATAATATAGTATTAACGAAATTTTTACCTTTTTATTATATAAGCCATAGATTATAACATTCTAATAGCCAACACAGAAAACATGATGTAGGGAAATTCCCCCTATGGTTTAGGGAAAAACCTTTTGGATGGTTTGAAATAATGTCTATCTTTGCAGAAGATAAAGAACATGTGAAACAAATAAAAACTCTACAGATATGAAAAAGATATTATTAGCCCTTGTGGCATTGCTAACGCTGACAACTTCAGCACAGGCTATGAGTTATGAGCAAGCTCGCGAGCGTGCTTTGTTCTTGACAGACAAGATGGCTTACGAGCTCAACCTCAGCGACGACCAGTATGAGGCTGCCTACGAGGTTAACCTCGACTATCTGATGACAGTGAATACCTACGACGACCTATATGGTGAATATTGGCGTCAGCGTAATCTCGACCTTAGCTACATACTCCTCGATTGGCAGTATCGCTCGTTCTGCGCTGCTTCCTACTTCTATCGTCCAATATACTGGAATGCAGGATGCTGGCACTTCGGAATCTATGCTCGATATCCACAGCGCACATATTTCTACTTCGGACGTCCTCACTTCTATGCCGTTTATCGTGGCGGACATAGCTGGCGCACAAATGGTGGCAGATCATGGTATCATGGCAGACCATATGGTGGACCACGTCCTGGTTCTGATAGAAGATGGGGTATGAGAGATGGGTTCGATCGTGGCGACTATGGTCATGGATACCATAACAACAAGCCTGCACGCTTTGGCAATAGTAGTCAGAATTATGGACAGGCTACTGGCAACAGACATTTTGGTAGTGGCGACCGCGGAAGTAGCACACGCAATAATACAGACAATGGTTCTTCTTCAGTAAACGGCAGACCAAGCAGCAATGGTGGATTCAGATTTGGTGGAAGTTCATCGACAACCACTCCTAATCGCACATTCACTCCTACCAATGGTAATTCTACAAACAATCGTGTAAATAGCTCTACATCAAGTAGCACTCCTACTCGCACCTTTGGCGGTAGCAGATCATCAGGCTCTTCATCATTTGGTGGCAGCAGCTCATCATCAAGCAACCGTTCATTCGGTGGCAGCAGCTCATCATCAAGCAACCGTTCATTTGGTAGCAGTAGCTCATCATCAAGCAACCGTTCATTTGGTGGCAGTAGCTCATCATCAAGCAACCGTTCATTTGGTGGCAGCAGCTCATCATCAAGCAACCGTTCATTCGGTGGCGGTAGCTCATCATCAAGCAATCGTTCATTCGGTGGTTTTAGCCGTTCATCAAGCACACGCTCTTCTGTAGGTGGTGGTGCAAGCAATGGTGGTAGCCACTTTGGTGGAAGAAGATAGCTCTCTCAATAGCACTTTCTCTAAATTGATATAAATAAAAAAGGCAGGTGTCTGCTCCAAGAAATTGGAAACGACACCTGCCTTATTTCTTTTATAGCGATAATTCTATCACATCGGCGTTCTTCATTTTCTGAATCTCATTCATTGGCTTACCTGTATACACACTCTGTATAGCCTTATTGATGATGCCATGACCTACGGCAAGCACCACCTTGTTGGGATATTCAGCCTTTAGCCATTCCATAAACTTGCTGGCTCGAGTCTTCATATCTGCCAATGACTCTATATCATCGGGCCATGTTTTATCCTTAAGGTCAGGAATAAACTTACCCGTAAAACTACCCCAATCTCGTTCACGAAGCAGAGGTGTGGTGCGAACTTGCATGCCATGTGGCTCTGCAATAATCTCGCAAGTCTCGATAGAGCGATGTAAGTCGCTCGAAACAAAAGCATCAATCTTTGCATCCTTCATACGCAAAGCCACCTCATGGGCCTGCTCCCTTCCCTTATCATTGAGCATGCCAGGAGTTTGTCCTTGCAATATTTGATTCACATTGTCCACGGTCTCGCCATGGCGCACTAAATATAATTTTGTCATACCAAAAGTGTGTTTTTATCTTTCGAGAGGCAAAAGTACTAAAAATAATTGCTACTTTGCAAATAAGTTGTTATTTTTGCATCTGTCATACATTATTATATTATCACATACGTTATAATTAAACTAAAATTACAAACTAAAATACACACACAATCATGAAAGTACTACAAGGTTCAGCATTCAGAGCCATCTGCTCCATTATAGTAGGAGCATTGTTGGTGAAATATAGAGAACAGACTGTGACATGGATAACCATTGCGATGGGAGTATTGTTCTTCCTCTCTGGTTTAATTTCATGCCTGATATACTTTTCGCAGAAGCGTCATGCCGATGAGCCTCAACTCTTTGATGCCAATGGCAACCAGATTCTTGGTGCAAAGCCTCAGTTTCCGATAGCAGGTATAGGCAGCATCATACTTGGTATTGTTCTCGCCATGATGCCTGCAACATTCATCACCGGACTGATGTATGTATTGGCAGCAATATTGATTGTTGGTGCCCTAAACCAATTCTTCACTCTTGCTTCAGCCACACGCTTTGCTCGTATTGGCTTGGTATGGTGGTTGATGCCTTCGTTGGTATTGCTTGTTGGCATAATAGCCGTAGTGCGACCTTCCACAATAGCCAGTGCTCCATTGTTCGTCATTGGTTGGTGTATGATGCTCTATGGTATGATAGAATGTATCAACGCCATAAAGATATATAGAGTAAAGAAGGCATTCGAAAAACTTGCCAAGGCTGCCGATGAAGCTATGACAACAGAAGCAGAAGACACGTCAGCAGGCGAAGCTATAGAAGAGAAATAAGAAATAGACATAATATAAAAGATAAGCACCATGCTATGGAGAGCAAATCTCGCATGCATGGTGCTTATTTTATTTATATCATCAACGAGCTGTTATTCCTTAGGAATAATACCTTCGATATACTTACACAATATAGCAATACCCTTAGCATTCTCACCACCTTGTGGTATTATGAGGTCGGCATATCGCTTTGTAGGCTCAATAAACTGCTCGTGCATAGGCTTGAGCACTTCCAAGTAGCGGTCAACAACCATGCTGACTGTTCGTCCACGGTCTATAGTGTCGCGCTGTATGTTGCGTATCAGTCGCTCATCAGGATCGCAATCCACGAATATCTTTAAGTCCATAAGGTCGCGAAGCTTCTTATTGAGCAATGTCATGATACCCTCGATAATGATAACAGGCTTTGGCTCTACATGTATCGTTTCTGGCAAGCGGTTGCACTTGAGATACGAATATGTAGGTTGTTCAATAGCTCTACCCTCGCGAAGTTCGTGCACCTGCTTATGCAGGAGTTTCCAGTCGAAAGCATCAGGATGGTCGAAATTGATGGCATGGCGTTCTTCATCGGTCATGCCTGTGGTATCGTTGTAGTAAGAGTCGAGAGGCACAACGGCTACATAGTGAGGAGGTAAAGCCTCTACAATCTTTCTTACCACAGTTGTCTTGCCTGAGCCTGTACCTCCGGCAATACCTATTATTGTGATATCATCTTTGTTCATAGTGCATATATATAAAAGGTGTAAATTTAAAATAGATAATCGAACATTGTTTGGTAAATCTCTGCCTTGCTTTCTGTCTTCATCGGATAAGCACGCGAACTACTTGGCATACGATATAGGCGAATGGTTCTGCCATCGAAACAGAACTCTGTATAGCTTCCTACCTTTGGCTCAGCGATACCATAGTGAGAAGCGAAGACTGAAGTTGCCAACTGTCCTGCCGTTACCACCGCCTTGCATTCAGGCAATGTGCGAAGCATGGCGTCGAAGTCAGTCTGCTCCACTATCTGCAGATCTTTATCAGAAGCTGTATTCTTGGTTCGTATCACCTTTGTTGCAGTATCATACATGGCGATACCCTTATCGTTGAGAAACTCTATTATCCGTTCAAGGTCAAAGCGCTTCTCCTCAGGCTTTATAAAAAAATCTTTCTTGCCAAAGAAGCAGATACCAAAGATGCGCCACATATCATTGGTGAAGTTTGGATAATAGAACTTCATGCTCCAACGTTTTTCCGCAGGTGGAAATGTGCCAAGCATCAGCAGTCGTGCATTCTTAGGCAAGAAAGGTTCGAAAGGATGACTTTCTGTTTGCATCATCAATATTTAATATTAGCGATGAGCTTACTTCTGCTCCTTAACAAGATATACGCAAACAGGCAAGTGATCTGAATAACCATCGAGCCATACACCGCCAGCAGTAGTACGCTTAGGTGTACCCTTATATTTTCCTTCTGTCTGGAACAGATATGGCATACGCTGAATGGCATGCTTCCAGAATGTGAGCTTCGAGAAATCTTTCTTACCTGCGCGGTCAAGAAGGTTTGGTGTCATCACAATCTGGTCGAAGAGGTTCCATGCACCATTATAAGATAAGGTACCTATACCTTGCTTTGCCAACAGATTATACCATGGGTTATACATGTCGCCATCCTTAACCTTAGAAATCTCTGGCTTTGCACCCAGCACCTGATACATACTCTTGTCTACAGGGTCATCGTTCATATCGCCCATCACGAATATCTTTCTCTCAGGCTCTTTCTTCAACAAATCGTCCTTGATGGCTTTCACCTGACGTGCAGCAGACTCACGATAGAAAGGACCGCTGAAACGGCTTGGCCAGTGACACACGATAACAGTCACAGGTTCGTCAGCCAATCTGCCATGAATGGCCAGGAAGCCACGAGTCTTGAAAGCACTATCTTTCTCAAGTTCCTGTACATATTGATATAAGGTGTCGCTTTCGAGTTTAAACAATGCTGGGTTATAGAGCATAGCACAGTCGATGCCTCGCTTGTCTGGACCTTCGATATGCACAAACTGCATGTTGCGAGCCTTGAGAGCAGGCTGATTAACAAGGTCGGTAAGCACCTTAGCATTCTCTACCTCAGACAAACCAATCATTGCGCAACCCACATTCGGCAACACATCAGTACCCATATCGGCAAGAGCGCGAGCCATGTTGTGGAGCTTGTGTGAATACTTCAGACCGTCCCAATGATAAGAACCATTAGGCAAGAAGTCATAGTCTTTCTTTCCCTCGTCATGACAAGTGTCGAAGAGGTTTTCCTGGTTGTAGAATCCTACTGCATAAACAGAATATTTCTTCTGTGCAGATGCAAAAAAGGATACGAGCAGCACAGCTGCAAAGGTCAAAAGTAGCTTTTTCATATAATTATAAATTTATCTGCTGCAAATATCGTAATTTTTATCTAATAAAATGCATGTTTAATGAAAAAATAATAAAAAAGACTCGTTATTGTCGAATATATTTATTTACTTTGCAGAATAATCATTTATTAATCCAAATTATCTCTTATGAAAAAAAAGCTAACTTTAGCTGTGATTGCTCTCAGCTCTACTTCTTTGGCTATAGCCCAAAACGACTCTATAGGTCAGATGGGTGCCATTATGGGCGAACAGGCTTTCACTTTCACGGAGGCACAGTTGGGTGAGGAAGACAACTTTTCACAGAATGTCACCATCATCAACTCTAACTCAAATATCTATGCCTCTCAAGTGGGATATCTGTTCTCGCCAGTAAGGTTCAGGTATCGCGCCTTTAATCAGAAATACAATGATGTTTACATCAATGGCGCGCCAATGAACGATATGGAGACAGGTCAATTCCGCTATTCTCTTGTTGGTGGTTTGAATCAGCAGACAAGAAACATGGACTCTGCAATGCCTTTCGAAGAAAATGCATTCAACATGTCTAACATGGGTGGAAGTAACAACTACGACTTCCGTCCTGCCAACATGGCTGTAGGCCAGCGTATATCTCTCGCTGGTGCTAACCGTAACTATACTGTACGCGGTATGTACACCTATAACAGCGGACTCAACTCTAAGGGTTGGGCTGTTAGTGCCAACGTCACTTATCGTTGGGCAGACAAGGGTTATGTAGAGGGAACATTCTATAATGCTCTTTCTTACTATCTCGGTGTGCAGAAACTCTTTGGTGAAAACAACAAACATTCTCTTACTTTCGCCACATGGGGCAACCCTACCGAACGTGCATCGCAGGGAGCTTCTACCGACGAAATGTATTGGATTGCTAACGACAACACTTACAACCCTTATTGGGGTTACCAAAACGGTAAGAAGAGAAACTCTCGTATCGTTAACGACTTCGCACCTACAGCTTTGCTGACATGGGATTGGAAGATCAACGACGACATGAAGGTTACTACAACTCTTGCAGGTAAGTATGGTTGGTATAGCTCAACAAAGCTCAACTACAATAATTCAGACAACCCACATCCTGACTACTGGAAGATGTTGCCATCAAGCTATTATGATGTATGGGGCGACAACACACAGTTCCAGACTGATCAGGCTTTGTCTGATTGGAAGATGGCTTACGAATACTTGAGCTCAAGCAAGGCTAACCGCCAGATTAACTGGGATCGTCTATACCTTTCTAATAGAAATGCATCTGCTCAGGGTGCCGACGCTATGTACTATATCCAGAAGCGCCACAACGACCAGAGCATGATCACTTTGTCGTCTACTCTCAATGCTCATCTCGACAAGAAGAGCAAATGGAATATTGGCTACTTGCTTTCTACAAGCAACACCAAGCACTATCAGACAATGGACGACCTATTGGGTGCAACAACATTCCACAATATTAATACATACGCCATCGGTACATACGCTCCTGGTTCTAACGAGGTGCAGTACGACCTCAACAACCCTAACCGTGTTGTTGGCGAAGGCGACAAGTTTGGCTACGACTACGATATCCGCGTAAACAAGGGTTCTGTATGGACAAGCTACACTCGCAACATGAGACGTTTCAACTTCCTCGTTGCAGGACGTATCGGCGCTACTTCTATGGAGCGCAATGGTAAGATGCGCAATGGTTTGTTCCCTAACAACTCATACGGCAAGAGTGGTATGGCTAACTTCTGTGAGGGTGGCGCAAAGGCTGCGATAACATACTCTGCAGGTCATGGTCACACATTCTCTCTCGGTGCCGGCTATCAGTGGAATGCTCCTACAGCATCTACAGCTTTTCAGGCTGCAGAGATGAACAACGACTTCGTGAAGAACCTCAAGAATGAGCGCGTATTTAGCAGCGAGTTCGGCTATCAGTATCAGAACGCTTGGGTGCACGCCAACGTAAACGCATACTACAGCCGTCTTGACAATGTTACAGAGTGGACATGCTTCTACTTCGATGACATCAACTCGTTCTCTTATGTTTCATCTACTGGCAACACCAAGGAATACTATGGTGTTGAGGCTGGTTTGAAGTTCAAGCTCGCTTCTTACCTCGACTTGAAGTTTATCGGAACTATCAGCGAGGCTAAGTATGTTGACGACGCTAATGTTCGCTACTTGAACTCTACACAGGGTACATACAACGACGATATTCTTCGTTGCAAGGGTATGCGCGAGAGCGGTACTCCTCTTACAGCTGCTGGTGCAGGCTTCAGCTACCACCAGGGCGGATGGTTTATCGACCTCAATGGCAACTACTACGACAGAATCTATCTCAGCTACTCTACATACTATCGTATGGATGGTCCTTTGAGCAAACTCAACCAGGAGCCTTCTGCACAGGATAAGGGTAATGGTGGATTCATGCTCGATGGTAGCATTGGTAAGACATTGCGCTTGAAGACTGGACAGTTGAGCATCAACTTGATGGTTACCAATATCCTCAACAACACCCGCATCTGCACAGGTGGATACGAGCAGAGCCGTTCTGACGTCACATCATCGGGCAACGCACGTTCTTACAGATTCTCTAAGAATCCTAAGAAGTACTATGCATACGGTACAAACGGCATGATTAACTTGACTTACAGATTCTAAACGACTCACTGAAATGAAAAATATTAAATATCTATTAATGTTAGTGCTCGCATGCAGCCTGGTTACTGGTTGTATGGACGATGATTGGGACACTCCAAATGCCGAGGCACTAAATAAAGCCTATGGCAATCAAGAGATTGCTGAGACTAACGTAATCACCATCGGCAGTTTGAAGGAAAAATACGATAGCGTTATCAATGCGTCCACAAACTCTTACAAGCAGATTACTGAAGATGTACAGATTAAGGGTCGCGTAGTTGGCAACGACATCGGTGGCAACATCTACAACGAAGTGTCTATCGACGATGGCACAGGTGCTATACTCATCTGCATCTCTCAGGGAGGTTTGTTCTCTTACCTTCCTGTAGGTCAGGAAATCGTTGTTGACCTCAAGGGTCTCTACATCGGTGGCTATGGCAAGCAGGCTGAAATCGGTATGCCTTATACCAATGCAAAGGGCAACAGCTACGTAAGCCGTATGAGCCGCATATTGTGGAACAAGCACTTCAAGCTCACAGGTGTTGCTGATGCAAGCAAGGTTGTAGCTAAGGAGTTCGATGTTAGCAAACGTACAGATCCTGACTATCTCAATAACAACAATGGCAAGCTGATGACCATCAAGAACGTAGAGTTTACAAATGCTGACGGCAAGACAACCTTCGCACCAAGCGAAGAGAAGGATGCAGCAAACAGCGTAAACCGCGGTCTGTCGCAAAATGGCAAACCTTTAGCTACAAGCAGCATAGTAGTTCGTACAAGCTCGTATGCTGATTTCGCAGCTAAGCAATTGCCAACAGGTAAGCTGAACATCACAGGCGTATTCACACGCTACAGAACTACTTGGCAGATTCTGATACGCGACGAAAGAGACATTCAGCCAGCAAAATAACAACCTATATATATAATAAGGTGGAGGCTAATACCTACACCATAAACAAAAACAAAACAAAAAATATTCTATAATATGAAAAAGATAGCATTATCAATAATGGCACTTGCCATGGCGGCAGTGACATTCACAAGTTGCGAAGATGTTCCTGCTCCATACGACTATCCAGGAACTGGTGGTGGTGGCTCTACCACTGAAGGCGTATACCTTGAGAAGAGCTTCGCTAAAGACCTTGGCGACTTCAAGTCATTTGGTACAAACGACAACATTGCTTGGACTATTGACTACAGTAGCGCATGCATCACAGGTTACAAAGACTTTGACGGTGATGGCACTAAGTCCAATGAGGCAGGTGTAACATATCTCGTTAGCCCAGAGATTGACCTTACAAAGGCAAGCAAGGCTTATATCGAAATGAACCATGCTATGAAATATGAGCGTGCAGACGTAAATGCCAACAACACTCTGCTCATCAGCAAGGACTATACCGACGACCCTACAAAGGCTACTTGGACTCCAATCGCTTATCCTACAACAGGTCTTAACGATGCTTCTACCAAGGAGTTTGTTTTTGTAACATCAGCAGCAAACATTCCTGCAGAGTTCATCGGTCAGAAGGTTAGAATCGCTTTCCGTCATACATGTACAGATAAGCAGTCTTCAACTTGGGAAATCAAGACTCTCAGCGTTAAGGAAGGTGAAGTTGAGAATGGTGGTGGCGAAGTTACCCCTACCCCAACTCCAGGTGAGGGTACAGGTGAAGGCACAGAGGCTTCTCCATACGATGTAACAAAGGCTTTGGCTATCATCGCTTCAGGTAGCGCATCTGAAAATGATGTTTACGTTAGCGGTATCATCTCAACAGTATCAGAAATTGAAACAAGTAACTTCGGTAACGCTACTTACAACATCTCTGTTGATGGTACAACAAATTCTGAGCTTATCATTTTCCGTGGTTACTACCTCGGTGGTGCTAAGTTTACAGCTACTGACCAGCTAAAGGTTGGCGACAAGGTTGTTGTTTGCGGTAAGCTCATCAAGTTCTACGAGAAGTCTGAAATGGCTCAGGGCAACAAGCTTATATCTCTCAACGGCAAGAAGGCTGAAACTGGTGGTAGCACAACTCCTGGTGGCGAAGAAAAACCAGGCGGTGGCGAAACTGGTGGTGAAGAGAAACCAGGTGGTGGCGCTGTTGAAGGCAACACTTTGACAGTAGAAGCTTCTGCTATGGGTATTGAGAACGGAACTGCTATGCCTACTATCACTTTAACAGACGGAACAAAATTGACTTTCGATGGTGGTGGTAATCAAAATGCTCCTAAATACTATAATGCAGGAAAGAATATCCGTATGTATCCTAAGAATAGTATGACAATAACTGCAACAAAGAATATCGAAAAGGTAGAATTTGTTGTTGATGTATACTCTGGTGTTACATACAATGCTTCTGGCGATGTTTCTGCAGAGCCTGGTAAGGTTGAGATACAGGATACTAACATCATAATTTCTGGTATCTCAGGCAAATCTACCAAGTTCACAAACACCAGCACCACAACAGGAGCTGCATCGCAGGTAAGAATAAAGACTATCAAGATTACATACGCAAAGTAATCTTATAGACAATACATCCATCAAGAGGGGCTCACCAGAGTCCCTCTTTTTTATTGATATAAATACAAAAAAGTCATAATTGTTTGGTAGAAAGGAAAATTCTTACTACCTTTGCAACCCAAAGCGCATAATAGAGAAAATTATTAATAACAATTCAATATTAAACAGAAATGAAAAAAGGTATTCATCCAGAAAACTATCGCCCCGTCGTATTTAAGGATATGTCCAACGGCGATATGTTCCTTACAAAGTCTACATGCAAGACTACAGAGACAGTAGAATTTGAAGGCGAAACTTACCCGGTGGTAAAAGTCGAAATCTCAAGCACATCTCACCCGTTCTATACTGGTAAGAGCAAGC